>OAWS01000593.1_pt1 | contig 26913 bp, 43 predicted proteins | sample 1517141 | NCBI WGS metagenome assembly OAWS01 (sample SAMEA2580173, study PRJEB22360) | human gut metagenome | biome: human gut; feature: human-associated habitat; material: faeces | place: Denmark | collected 2008/2010
GCTATCGGGCTGGCATTCTTTCCCGCGCGCCCCCCACCCCCCCCCAGCCGATGGGTATTCTCGATGAAACGCTTGTAAACCCAGTGGTTCGAGTCTGTAGGGTTCATTACGATGATGATTCGGTTCTGGATTCCCTTCTGACGGATAGAAAGCATGATGGTCTCGAACTCTTTCTCGGATACCCATTCCTCCGCTTCATCAACAACGAATGTGGTTATACCGTGAATGGATTTCAGCTTGGCCGTCTGCACACCCGATGACGTCTTGATACCTCGGAACATGACACACCCGCCACTACGGAGGTTCTTCACATCTGTCTTGGTACTTCTAAAGAATTTGGAATGACCGTCCAAGTCCACTTTTTCCATAAACTCTGGAATAACGGAAATATGAGCAGACACCATTGTATAACGTGTATATAGAACCTGGTGTACAATTCTCTTTTCCGGTGAAGGATGGCGCACTTCAAAAAGTAATCGCTCAATGAATGTAGATACATTGAACGACTTACCGCTACCACGTCCTCCGGTAACAAGAATAATGAATTTATCTTTGTTGTGGTATAATGGAGCGTATATTTTCTGTGGCTTAATTTTCACTTTCGTTTTCCTCCATCCATTTGTCTATGTCAATTCCATTTTCACGGTGCAGACTATTCTCTTCATCCATAGAATCACCAAAACCCTCCTTTCTTCCTAATGTGGAAAGTAAATAGCGAATCATATACCCATCTGGACGTTCACGCCATCCGATAAAGTTCCCATTTTCATCTTTCTCAGGGATACCAAGCGCAAGTACACGTGCAGATACAAGGCATTCATCTACCAGAGAACCTCTTTCGTCGGTGATAGCATCTTTGAACTGGCTGTCTGCTCTGGCCCAATCATACACGGTTTTTCGGGTTACATTGAATACAGCAGCAACTTTAGAGAGATTTCCACCTGTTTTATGAAGGACCTCTCTGAATTTCGATATGTCTGGCTTCTTTCCCATGCGCGCGTATCTGTTTACTTTGGTTACTCTACACCAAATTCTATTCTATTCATAAATTCATTTCCATCAATGTACCGCTCATCAAATCCGTAACCAAACATCTTCATGAAATTTGCTCTTTCTGTTGGGCTATTAAAGGACAGCACTACATAACTCAGCATTCCGTTATCTTTCTCAAAGCTGTTTTGATTACTAATTCTGTCTTTTATCTTTTGTACTTCATTGTGACGTGCAATTTGATTTTCTTTTGAATCCTCATAAAAATTATTGGAACGGTTAATGCCTTTATTTTCATCACCATCTTTAGTAGCTTCATCTATGGCTGATAATGAATCATCCAATATATCTTCCTTTCTCCAAATATCATCATTAATAGAAAAGTCTAAATCACCAATTCCGAGCATATTCAAATCGAAGTCATTCAGTCCGGCAAGGCTATAATCAATACCATCAAGCATATCTTTTAGCATATCTGAATCAAATTCGCCCTGTACACCTCTATTGTTCATAAAGATGTTCTGCTCTTTTTCAGTCTTTTCGTCCATGTGAACTACTTCAACGCGAATCAAATAATCATTGTCCTTTGTGTCGGGATTATATTTATTCACTTCATCTATAACTGAAATACGTTGATGACCAGAAACAAGGTTGCCAGTAACCTCATTCCATACAATTCCACCAAGTAATCCTACACGCTTTAGGTTTGCTTTCAGGCTCTTTCTTGCTTCCTGTGTTATTTTGCGAGGATTGTAGTCAGCGAAGTTTATATCGCTTCTACGTATTTCTCTACTTTCCGGTTGAGTTATTTTGTTCTCTTTCATAATCGAATATTAATTTCTCAGAATATGGGAACTCTTCCAAAATACGTTTATAATCATTGGGATATTTACTACGCATTAATAGCATTGTGGTTAAGTCAATGGTAAAACCTTGGCTTATGGCATTTGAATCATAGATAAAAGGCTGTATTAACCCTCTTTGCCTAATATACTGAAGCACTTCCTTATTCGTCCACAATGCGAGAGGATAAACCATACCTTTGTCTGTTATATAACCGGACTTCGCAAACTTCTTTAAGCGCATCCGCTTCATATAACCATCTACACCCTTCATACCACTGAAGCCGTATTTGATACCTGTTTCTTCTCTTACCGCCTGCTCTATTTCGCCTATTTTTCTCGGTTTTACTGAGTTGTCAGGCTCACGAAAGAAACCACATGAAATGTAATAGTCACGCTGAAAATGTTCTATTTGGCGTACTTCAACATTCTTGTAGTGATTTTCTGCCCATCTGATATAGGGCTGCACGTGGTCTAAGTCAGGTATCAAGTACATATAATAGCATATAACCTTATTGAATACACCTGCAAGCATATCCAACAAGGCTATACCATCTTTACCACCAGCAGAATAATACAATACAGCAGTATCCGTCTTTTCTCGGATACTGCGTATTATCTGCATAGAGAGTGCATACTTGTTCATAACTCAACCTTTTGGCCCATTTGCCCCACGCACGGCAAAGGCCGCACGTAAATCATACCGTCTTTGGTCTCTGTTACCTAACTGCGTTGCACTGGCTGTATTACTACGGTTTGCAACCAATCTACCGCCCAAGCCTGCACCGTTCATGTTCTGACGTGGGCCTGCTACTCTGTTGATTCTTCTCCTTATTTCTCCGACTCAGCTACAAATTTTAAAATTAAACATTTTCTGTACTTATCACTTTGCCAAGATGATACCAGACCTGACATACGAGATAGGTCTTACCGTTTTCTTCAAAAATAAGGTCATTGCCTTCTTCATCGGTAAAAATCACATATTCTTCGCTTTTCACTTCAACAGTCAAGCGTGGCGCATCTTTTCTTCTACCATTAATCAGGTACAAAGCATCATAATGTATAGGTAGAACTTCTATTTCTTTATCATCATCAGGTATCTCTGACTGTTTTTTGTAAATCTTGCCATCATGCTTAAAATACACATAACGAGTGACATTTGAAGGATATACATACCTGTGTTCTACATCTTGTTTGCCGTTTAGAATGTCTAGAAAACATTCTTTGTTAATCTGTAATGTCAATACTTTCATAATCGTGTAAATTTAAATGTCAGTTGCGGGGACGTGAATCGAACACGCGACCTCTACCAAGTCAAAGTAGCAAGCGACCACTGCTCCACCCCGCGATAGTACCTTTATCACAAAGATACCTAATTATGAAGACAATTATTAATACCAATTCAACGCATACGAAACATTAAGCCAAATGTTTGCTTTTTAGCCATGCGTCACGTTTCTCCCTGCACTTTTCCAGTGTTGGGGCACAACAAGTAAACAACTCACCTGAATCTGTTTTGTAATCATACTGATACATTTTTACTTTTTTACCTCTTAATCTGGTAGTATAGGTACAATAGTTCTCACTACCAGGTTGACATACGCTACAACCATTTACGTTTATTGATTTCATAGCCATCTTAAATTATCCGTTTACAACTTCTGGTATCTTATAGTAGTCACTCTTTGACGCTCTGCCTTCTGTCAACCAACCTATACCTACCCAGCATTTTATTTCACCGTCATGAATCACTCTATAACCTGCATCCACTACCACTTTGGGCGGATTTACGCTCATTTTTATGCTTCTTACATCTGATGCTTTAACCGTTAACTTTTCTCTTTTCATAACCATCTCAAATTAGAATAATACACACCGTTCAATTTCGTATAGTCACCATACAGCTTTACTTTGCCTTTATACATCATGGCAAACTTAGAACTGCCAGCGGCAGCCATCATCATGGATTCTGTCACTTTCGATTCATACCCATATTTCATTACGAGTGGGTAAACTTGTCCTCTAAAGAAGATTTCGCTGTCTGTCATATCATTTACTGACTGAATAGGCAAAACGCCGTTATGGGCAAAATAAACGCCATTCTCGACAAACGGGTGACAGTTCTTTCTGCATTTAGAACCGTGTGTAGCCAGTCTCATGTGAATGATACATTCTTCTTCAATGCCAACCTCTGAAAGATGGGCCAGAAACCTTTGATAATTCATTGACTTGTATCTGTGCTTAGAAGAGACAAAACCGTAACCGTCATGATTGATTCTCTGAACCTTATTTAAGGTGTCCAGCGTTGGCATCTGGACACCTTTGGGTTTATATATTATACAACACATATTTGATTGATTTTAACCGTGCGAGGCTCATGCAAGAACCTCAGCACGTGATTTAAAGAATGACTTTTCTCTCGTTGTCAAGAAAGGTATCTCGTCAATTGAATTAACCTCTGAACTCAGTACGTTCTTTTTAGACCATGCTACCAGTTTAGCGCAGAAGTTCACCCAGTTAGAAATCTTTTCGAAATCAGTAGAACCTTGATGTTGCCTAAATTCTATTGTCTGATGTCGAGCGTAGGAACAAGCATTCACTTTATAGTATCTATTACCATTCATGACGCTAAAAACATCATGCTTTGTCATACATACATCAAAGTTCTTGCCTTGAAGGGTTCTACACCACTGGCTGTTGTTGGCTCGTCTTGATCGTGCCATGAAGGTATCAATCACTCTCTCTAACTTCTGATAGTTTTCGAATACATTAATGTAGGCTTCATCAGAAAGATTTGCAGCCCCGATATGTACATGCAAACCTGTAGATATATTTACCTGTGCATTTGCTTCATTTAAAGCTTTGCAGCATGTTTCTAGGCTTTTCATACCCCTTTTACCAGTAAGAACCGGTGAAACACATTCGATAGGGTTTTCACCTCTGATAGAAGAGTCAGAAACAAACTTGTAATAGTGGTTGTTGTCAACGTGATTATAACCCTCATATTGAAAAGGCATTTCGTTTCTTGTTGCACATTCTCTCATCATGTTTGCAGCTACCAGGCATTCAATCTCGACCCCAAAAGTAAACTTGTGTGTCTCTCTGACAGGTTTAGGCAGTTCAGCCATAAGAAGTTCAACTTCGTACTTTCTCAAACCCAACTTGACGAAAGCTGCTTTCTTTGCTGACTTAGAACCTTTCATGTTCTTGATTTCTTCTACTTGTTCTTTTAATGTCTTCATAATCGTGTGTATTGAAAATTGATAATCGTGTGTATTTGCAGGGCTTTTGCCCTGCTTGTTGTTTATAAAGTTGTTTCTATTACCTTGTGAAGTTTTTTAATATCGTATGCACCTGTACTGCAACCCATATTTGACGCTGATTTAACAGCGAACTCAAGTGCTGCCATAACTTCTAAACTTGCACCTATAGCTTCATTTTTAGCTTTCTCATACTCACGTGCATTAACTGTTGTTTCTTGAACCTTTTCAGCTTCTTGCACTCTTTTAAGAGATTCATTGATAATTCTGATTTGAGCCTTGATTTCTTTGATGTACTCACTACTTGTTGTCTTCATAATCGTATGCGTTTAAATTGTTATTACTTCTTGTTTGATGATGCAAATGTAATGCTAAAAACATTACCACGCAAATTAAAAGTAATGTTTTATCTTTATCTTAACATTATTTAGTAATGCAAATAACATTACATATATAAGAATAAGTAATTTTGTAGCATTAAAATTTACAGATATGGATAATATTGAAGCATTACTAAAAGAAAAAGGATTGACTAAAACCGCTTTCTCTGATTTATTAGGTATCAAAAAACAAAATCTTAATGGATTGATGAAAAATCCAACATTAGAAACTTTAGAGCGTATCGCGAATGCTTTAGAGGTTGATATTGCAGAACTGTTTGTGAGAAATACACCTGATTCAGAAGTAAATGGCTACGTTAAAGTAAAAGGAACTCTTTATGAAGTTCATTCGTTTGAGGATTTAAGAAAGCTATCAGAATTGAATGTTTAACAAACAAAAGAATATAGCATTATGAAAAAAGTTTTATTTATGATGGCTGTTGTATTTTTAGCAATTACAGCCAATGCACAAACTAACAAACAAGAAGAATCATCCAAAAGCGAAACGGTTCAATTACTGCAAAAAGATGGTGTCCTTTTGCGCAAAGACTTTTACGACATAGGGAAAGTAGGAGGTGTAACATTCCAGAATATTATTATAACTGACATGTCAACAGGAGAAAAAACAGGAGCTTTACGTCTTGAAACATATTATTATTCATCTTCTTTAGGAACTGATACTTATATAGGAACCCTTGATTTTGATGAGCTTGAAGGTTGTATAAAATCTTTGACATACATAAAAGACAATGTGATTACTTCACTACCTGAAATTTATACTGAATGTGAGTATAAAACTAAAGATGGTGTAAGGTTAGGAGCTTATGTTAGAACAACTAAAAAAGAAAGAGATTGGCGTATATATATTCAAACTCGTAGTTATACAAATCGCTCTCAAGAATTTTTGAGTTCAGATAAATTAGTAGAAGTTATATCACTATTAAATAAATCATTAGAGAATCTAAAAGCTCATTTATAATAAACATAAAGCCGGAAACATAGTGTTCCGGCTTTTCTATTATCTTACAATTTTTAATCGAAACATTTTTTTATCCTTTTCACAGAAATCTTGAATTATATCAATAGGAAGTTTAAAAGCTTTAGACAAATCATTCATTGTATATCCAAGTTCTGTTTTAAATAAAGAATAGGCCTCATAGAAAACAGATGGCTCATCTATCTCAACATTAATGGGTTCGCATTTAGTATAACCTCTTCTGCTAAGTTCTATATAGAAATACTTATATTTATTTTCATCTATACATGCTAATTCTTTGGCCCTTCTAATAATTGACGCCATTGATGTAAGCCAATATTCTTTCAATGGAGCCAAATAGTTCAAACGTAAATTTCTAAGAGACGGCTTGATAGACTCGGAAGGCATTAAAAATTCTGCAGCAAATCTAAAAGCCTCATTTTCTTTGTCTCTATAATCTGGAATTGGATAGTTAGGAGACAAATGCATGATAATATGTCCTAATTCATGTGCTATTGTCAATCTTTTATGGTCATTGCTAAAATTCTTATTTAATACTAATACAAATGCTCCTTTATCAGTTGTGAATGACACTCCATCAAAAATATCTTCGTCATAGTCTTTTTCTACTATAATAACGCCATATTTTTCCAATAAAGTACAGATGTCCTTTACCGGTTCTGAATCCGGAATTCCCATATATCTGCGTGTAAATTTCGCTGCAGACTCAGGAGTATAACCTTCTTCAAGGTCAATAAATCTTAGATTCATTTCAGGAAATTCAATAGAATCAGACATTTCATCTACTAAATATCCAATAATTTTATTTGAATAATCGATGTGACAACGATCCTTTTTACTGATTCCGCTTCTTCTCCTATAGTGGGCATTATCGACATTATTACCTATCTTTACATTGTAAAATTCTTCAGGAAAGCCCAAAAAGTCAATAATCCGTTTCACAACATCAGCAGATAATATTCCCAATCCTTTTTCAAATTTAGACAAATTGGATTGCGATAAGCCCGGAATTTTTGATGCTAATTCTGTTTGTGAATAGCCACGATATTCCCTGACAAATGTTAGCTGCTTATAATTGAAATTCATAATCGTATGTTTAATTTCCAATTTAAGACTGTGGTCTTAAATATTATTACTATAAAAACATCCAGTGGCAGACGGGTTAATAATTTATGTTATTTATTCTCGGCTGTTTTGGCTTTATTAGCACCTTTCAGTGATACAGATGCTGCAGGAACAGACGGTTTCAAAACAACTGTCGGTTTCAGACCTTCTGTAGCAGGTTTGTTTATAGCCCATTTAACCTTGTTTTCATCTATATAAACCAGCTTTGGGTCAACTAATTCACCAAATTGATTCTTTTTGTAACCAAAAAACAAAATAGGAGCTGTTGGGTCCTCGTCGTCCTGAAACAATCTCCCTTGCAATTGGTTCTCTATCGAATCAGTCATTTTTGTACGTATGTTCATCGGCATATCATTCTTATCCAATTTCTTGAACAGAATTATATATCCCTTCACATAAAGCATGAATCTACCATACTTTCCAGTTTTCCAATCTCTACAAAAATACTTCTGTATTGATTGTACTATTTTGACATTCAACAAGTGTGCTTCAAATCCTCTCATACGAGCTTCTGGAGGAGTTAGCACTATCTCTTTATTATACTGTTTTACTGCATCTTCGTATGCTTCAAACAGTTTTGTGAGAATTGAACCTAGTTCAATTTCACATTCTTTTGCGCTAATTATACGCTTTCTCTTATTTTTTTTCATTACTTTTGTCAATCATATTATAATTATTTATGTCCGCCACTGGACTTGAAGAAATCTCTGTTGCAGCAGAGATTTTTTCTCCAGCAAAGATATATAATTGAAAGTTGTATATAATTATCTCGAAAAATTGTATTTTACATCTTGGCGGTAGTAATATCATTCCACTTCTACTTGATTAGTCCTTTGACCTTTAATCTTTCTAAAATCTGATTGTAAAGATACTCTATTTCCTGTCGGAAGTCCTTATATCGTTGGTAGATAAAAGAAACATCGGCGATGTTGTTCGAAATTACACATGGAGAGACATCCGGGAACACGCCGGAAATTTCTGCCCGGATTCCGTTCGGCAGCCGACCGCCGGCCAGCACGCTGGGAGCGAACAGGAACAACACGATGAAGAGGAACTTCTTCCTCTGGGTGACGCTCTCAGGATTGGGCGGACAGTCCATCCCGGCTAACAGTTCCTTGAACCAGTCATAAATCTCCGGGATGAGAGAAAAATCGGTCAGGATAGGGGAGGATAGTTCCTGTTCACGTTCCGATAATCTTGATTTCTGCTCACGTATTGATTTCAACTCCACGATTGATGAAAATTCTTTTGTCATAGCACGATAGTTTTAGAATGAATTAGTATATTTGCATCATAATCGTGTGTGGGAGTTGGCTTCTAATCGTGTGGGCTGGCTCCCTTTTTTGTTTTATGCCAAGTGGTATGCGTTCAAGATGGCGAAAGTGTAGATGATGACCGTAACCATAGCAGATGCTGATTTGCACCCAATTCTCGATTTTCAGCTCCTTTTCAGCTTTGGCCAAATCCTTTGCGAACTGATAAAAATCGCTTACGTTTTCCTGCTTTCCCATATCATTCAAATTTTAGTTCAAGTTGGCTACTCGGTTCTTTATAACCCGGATTGGCCAACATAAAAGCCCTCCGTAAAGCTTCCGCAATCTTCTCACGAACAGCCTTAGATACATGGTTCTTGTCCGATTCGCTGTTGATAAGCAAGCATCTTTCAAGGCTGCCATTGATAGGTTTCTCGTCGATGAACAGGCTGTACTCAGTAAATATCCGGTTCTGACGTTTCCCATCAGCCATTTCTTCATCCGTCTGGTACCTTTCAATCACGGTGTCTTGAATCGTTCTCAGACATCTTTGCCCACGGTCACTTCTGCAACCCTGTGCATCATTCTCGAACATTACGGATAAGGCACGTTTTTTTCGAACAATACCTATTCTAGACCATCCATAATAGACTTTTAGCTTTCCCATGACTTAAAATAGATTTTGTTGCACAATAATTCCTTCAGACGTTTTAATCTCTCCAAAACATTCTCTCCGAAACCTTTTCTCTTGTTCATCGAAATATTCCTTGTCTATTTCGGTACCATAGAAATCGAACCCCATCCGATAAGCTGCTATTCTGGAACTTCCACTTCCGAGGTGCGTGTCCAGTATTTTGTCACCTGTTTTAGCAAATTTTTCAAGAATCCATTGATAGAGTTTGATAGGTTTCTGGGTTGGATGGATTTTTGATTCTTTATTGTTTCCTCCACGACTTGAAAGATGAATGATAGATGCCGGACAATCAAAAGAAGTCCAAGCAAGCTCAAACTGGGAAAAATTCTTCCAAGGCTGCATTTTATCCCAGCACAATATCCCGCGTGTAGGTGGTAGAGGAAAATAGTTGCCTCCCCATATCACTTGATTATGGCTTACCCTGAACAGTTCCTCGAAATACTCTTTTGAGGGAGGATGATAATCCCAATCGCATTGCATTGTATTCAATGCTCGGTTCTTAAGTTTTCCAGCTCCTTGATTAAAGCGTTTCCTTTTCAGCCTTTGAGCTATACTTTCACCATTGTATCCTCCATGTCTACGGTTCATGTTGCTACCCATTGACATGTTCGGGGCATTTATTCCGTATGGAGGGTCGACCACTGCTAGCTCAAAGAACTTATCTGGTATGTTCCGCATGTATTCCATGCAGTCCATGTTATGTACTTCACTAACCATTTTATGCAACCTTTCGTTTCCTGATAATCTCCTTACAGATAGCTTCACAAAGCACACGGGCCATATTCACCTCAACGGCATTACCGATAAACTTCTTCTGGTCTGACTGTGGGCCAATCAGTACATAGTCTTCTGGGAAACCCATAATCTTTTTCAGTTCATCAATGCGAAGCATACGCATCTTTATATCTGCCAATCCATAGAGAATCATGAATTGCTTTATTTTTACAGTCATCGGACTGTCTCCTTCTTTGATACAGATACCAATTCCTTCTTCCGTATTTACAAAATAAGGAGGCTTCTTGTCCATTCTTGCTATAAGTGTGAAGCAGGGCGAATCAACAGAAACTCCAGCACTGGCAAATTGCGGATTCATCAGAAAGCTTTTACCCTTACATGTAACTAAACTGTATTTGGGATTTGTTGTGATAGCTCCTAATGGCTTTTCTATTGAAGCTGCACTGGAAGCACCAAACTGCTGGTCAATGAATACGGGTGTCAACAATGCAAGCCTGTCTTTTGTGGTCACAGTCGGAGCAGGACTCTCTACCGAATGGTTATTCCCGTTACCGTAGTATGCTGTGACAAAAGCATGATGATCCTTGCAGGTAATTGTTCCGGCAGGTTCTTCAACAGAAATATTCTTGCTCTCAGGATGCCCGCTATATTGCTTTGACAGGAAAGAAACCTGCACTTTTGCAAATCTGTTTGCGGTAGTAACTACTCCTACTGGTTCTTCGATGGATGTACAAGTGTCTTGTGGTCTTACTGTATTGTAACGGGAGATAAAAGCGTCTTTACCTCCGGCCACAAATTTAATCAGACCGGCATAAATACGTTCAAGTGTCTTCTCCGCCAATGGTTTCTTTCTGGAAAATATGCTTTTACCTTCGTCCGTGAAGTCCAGAACATCCTTTACCGGATTCCACTTTTCAAGTCTTCCCATCATATCCGTTTTACCATCCTTACAGTGTGTAGCATCCGGAAAGACTATAGGCAGACCACGCTTAGCAAAAATGCCGAAAAATCTCTTACGGGTAGTATATGCTCCATAATTAGCCGCATTCAATATCTTCCAATCGAAGTCATATCCGTATTTCTTTACGTTTCGTTTCCACTTCTCATAACAACGGCCTTTATCTTTGCTTACCGGATGTCCTTTTTCGTCCATGTCTCCCCAGCTCATAAACTCTTCCACGTTTTCGATTTGAATATAGTCAGGGTTAATGGCTTCGATGTAGCGGAACAGATGCTCAGCCAGTGTCCGGCTGTCAGCGTCCCGTGGCTGGCCGCCCTTGGCCTTACTGAAGTTCGTACATTCAAGGCTGGCCCAAAGCACAACCAGTGCATCCGGATAAATCTTCTTCATTCGTTCTACATGGGCCACCAAAGGAGACAGTTCCAAAGTCCTGATGTCCTCCGTAAAATGCAGTGCATCTGGATGGTTCGCAGCATGGCTGGCGATAGCGTTTGCGTCATGGTTCACACAAGCGACAACTTTCGCGCATTGTTCATCTGCGTAGCGTGCGTTTTCTACTCCGGTACTGGTTCCCCCGGCACCGCAGAAAAGGTCTATATAGAGTAACTTTATCATATCAGTTCCATCTTTGAGGTCGATTGTTGATTCTCTCCAAGTAAGCGGCTATCTTCTTCTCCGCATCCTCACCGTTGCGGACGAAAATTCGCGTCCGTGTCTTGTCGCCTGGGATAGCCACATACTTTCCATGTTTCTCCAGTTCCCGATGCTGGGCGATTTTCAGTTCAGTTCCAGAAGGGTTCTTCTCCAAATCCACTTTACGTGGAAGTATTGGGTCATTCTCCGTTATCATTTTGCAAGATATTTGTTGATTATGTTACTTACTACCAGTCCGGCTTCATCACACATACTAGAAAAGTTGTCAGACAAAGAGGTGTTATTCTCTTCATCAGGTATCCGTACTATACTTCTCAGCTCTTTCAATACGCGCTTTACCTGAAAAACCACTTGGGCATCTATTCCGTTTGATTCAAGTTCAGACTGGAACTCCAGTGCAGCCCCTTCAAGCAAATCGGAGTAGATGAACAGCTTGTGCATCTTGCGAAGCATTTCTACCTTGAACTCTGGGGTATAGCCCTGAAGAAGCTCTCCCAAGGAATGTGGCTCCAGTTCTCTTTCAAGGGATTCAATTTTGTTCTTGATTTTCTGTGCTTTGGCAAAGTTCATGGATGAAATCAAGGAAATGTACTTCTGTCTCAGCTCATTGAGCTTTCTTTCTGATTCTTGTCTTGTCATTTCTCTACTTTTCTGATGATTAAATACTTCGGCTCACCCTTACGGAGATTGTCAAGGGTCTCTTCGTCTACTTCCGCTTCGGTAAGCCTGTTTACGTTCATGTATTGTGGGAGACGGTATTTTTCACGTAGTCTCCTGATCAGGTTCCAGTCACGAGTTACCCAGTTAATTGTGATTTTCATATCATTTTCTCAGACTTTCACCGCTGAAGAGGACGGTTTTCGTTATCGCCCTCAGCCGGTCAATGGTTCTTTCCCCATATTTCTCTCTCAGCTCGTCTATCGTGAGGTTGGTGGTCAGGATAAGAAGCTTTCCTTTCTTCTCGGCTTCGTCTGCCAGCTCAGCGAATGCAAGCCTTTTTTCGCCGTATTTCACGCTTAAATTCTCTGTCCCTATATCGTCAACGTAGATGATGTGTTTTTGCTTCACGGCGTCCAAATCAGCGTTCATCTGCTGTGCATCGTAACAGCTTACCACCTTGCGGCAGTAATGGTTAAGAAGCAAAGGAAGAATCTTTCCGCAGATAAGGGTCTTTCCGCGTCCGCAGTTGCCGAAACACAGAAGCCCGCGACCTTCATTGCCGGCCAGCCAGCCTGCCACTTCTTCGTACTCAGGAAGCCATCTGGCATTTTCTCCAGTGAAGTACCTGATACCGGCCCAGAGAACTCTTTTGGCATCCGGAACGGTTACCTGTACGACGTTAGGAATAGGGGAGAAGCCCGTATCTTTAAGCCGTTCTATTGTCTGTTGAAAATTTATCTGTTCCATGTTTACCAGCCTTTCTTGTATTTTTCCGGTGAATTATCCTTCAGAACTATGCCCACATCTGTTTTCGAAGGCTCTTTCTCACGACTGGCCCAGGTCGCCAGCCGTCTTGGAAGCTCCCAGGTCTTTTCCAGTTCATAGCGCATCTTGGTTTCTGACTTGTTAAGTTCGCTCCAGTAATCGAAGAAAGCCCGAATCATTTCTTTCGGGTACTGGCCGACATAAGGGACTAACGACTGGTAGAAGGATTCTTTCCGGGAGAGAGTAGCGGCTTTAGCCGCGTCTTTCTTTGCTACTACGTTAGTAGTAGTTTCTTTAATAATATTCTTCTCCTTTATTTGCTTTGTGTCACCCGTGTGTCGCTTTTCCGGCTCTTTTGCAGGGTGTGTCACCTGCTGTGTCGCCACTTGTGTCATTAGCTGTGTCACTTGCATCCGTAAATTATTGATTTCCTGAATGATATTTGTGTCACTCATTGTGTCATTGCTTGTGTCACCTGCTGTGTCAGACTCTGAGCCATTATACTCATTGTACTTTACCAGGGTTATTACATTCATTCCTTGTTCTTTGGAAAGAGTTATCATGTTCTCTCTTCTCAGAAAGGCAAGAAACGTCCGTACTTTCCTCTCAGACCATTTCCAACGCTTTGATAAGAATCTTATGGATGCAGGATATTGTCCTCTTGTATAAGAGACTTCTCGACCTCCGATACTCTCCATACGGGGCGTTGCCTCAAATCGTGCTGACTGAATCAAGTCAAGCCACGCTTCGCAACTGCTAAAAGTCCGGGCTTCATTCCACATATCATTCGAGAAGAACTTGCGGCTTAGTTTTATATATCCTTCCATAATCTTAGAATCTTACGTTAGTCAACTGTCTGCTATTGGAGTACACGGCCCATTTGCCGTTTCCGCTATCCACCAGGCGTAAATCCTTGACTTCGCCAAATCGTTTCAGATTCCCGCAAAGGTCAACGATCCAGCCAGCCTCCTTGTTAGGATGCGGACGGATGGCACGACCGACTATCTGATACCAAAGAGCCAGCGACATTGTTGGACGGGCCATGACAATCGTATCTAGTTCAGGATAATCAAATCCGGTAGTAAGTACACCTACGTTGGCCACAACGGGTATCTCTCCGGCCTTGAACGCTTCAAGGATATGTTCACGTTCCTTCTTCGGTGTTTCTCCTGAAACGATTGCTGTTCCGGGTATAGACCAAGTAAGCCTTTCAGCCTCTTTCAGAAACCTTGTGAATACCAATATCCCTTTGCGCTTCACCCCGCTTTTAGGGTTCATTAGTCTTTGCACAATACTGACCAGAAACCCGTAGAAGTCGATACGCTCATACTCTTTTACTACAGACTTGTCCGTGTAGTCGGCTCCGGTAGTGTTCACCTTCAGATTAAGTTCGTTCCATCCTAAAGGATTCATCGGATAATAGTTCAGCTTCGAAAGATACCCCATATCCAATAGAGTAGAGATTTGAACCTGATAAATTACCTCAGAGAACACGCACGGGCGTGTGCGTGTGATGAACTTCAACATGCTGCCGAAATCCCTGCTTGATGAAAGACGGTAAGGCGTAGCCGTCAATCCAAGGACTTTACATTTCAGCATCGAAAGAAATCTCTTGTACATTCCGTCTTTCGGATTAACCAGATGGCACTCGTCGATAATGATATTCTGAAAATGCTGGAAAAGTTCCGGATGGTTGACTACGCTTCCGATAGTGGCGAAAGTTATTCTTGAAATCTCCTTTCGTCCGAATGAGGCAGAGTAGATGGAACAATCCAGAACACCATACGAACAGAGCTTCAGATAGTTCTGTTCGAGTATCTCCTTACTTGGCTGGAATACCAGCGTGTGCCCTTCAAGACGGCTGGCGATGTCGGCAATCACAAGACTCTTACCGGCTCCGGTAGGCAGTACCATGATGGCATTGTTCTTCTTGGCTCTGTTAGCAAAGAAGCTGACCGCTGCATTACTGGCCTTCTGCTGATAATCCCGTAAAACATAACTCATAATCCTTTCTCCTTACTCAGTTTGTCTCCCAAAGTCTTGTAATACTTGGTGAGTTCGATTAATTCAAAATCAGTCCATTTCTTCGCCTGGCTTGCTCTCCATGCCAGCTTATCGAATCGTAGCTGGCCGATTTTAGCTTTCAGGTTCTTTTCATATTGTATCAGATGGTCGGCACTGAATCGGTTGCAGTTGTGCATAGCATATCCATTAGCAATGTACGTATGAGTATCTGTTTCCATTGCAACAATTTCCATTTTGCCCAAATAAGTGATACTTTTGACTTTTGTGTCATATTGAGATTTCAGTTTTCCCAATTTCTCAATATCGACTTTTTGAATCTTAAAAGGTCGAACACGCATTAAGAATTGCAGTTTTTCAACATTTGTCCCTGTAATTAAAAACTGCCATGTTTGGTGTTGCTTTTTAAATATTCCACGTCTGTCGCAAGATTCCATTGTCTGTCTACAAGTCTTTTTATTTCCAGTAAACTTTTCTAATAAAACCTTGATTTTGTCACATATATCCATGTATTTTTCGCATTGAGCGATTCCTACACGAAATCCATATCTCAATGTACCATCAGGATTTTTGATTTTTTGCTGGCAAACATGACCATCCGCATCAATCATTCCGGCAATCCATCCACTTTCATAAGACATATCTTGTAGTACGACTTGGAATGGTTTACATACGGTAGTAGTAATATGGTTTGTATGCGGCCCGCTCTTATGTTTTCCATGAAGATTTACTCCATTTATCCACATATTTTGCGTTTCACACCACTTATAGGCGGAGCTGATTTTATCACGTGTAAGCCATTTATGATTGGCTGTCGTTTTTATTTTATCGCCATTTTCAAGTTCTACTTCATACACATCTTGAATATCCCTTTCTACAGATATAACTTTTCCTATTCGGTATCTTCTTGATGTTTTATAGATTATTTCTTCATCAAAGGCAAAAACTTCTTCGCCTACTTTAATATCGCCAAGTTGTTTCCAAGTGAAATCTTTCATAAGAATTAGGCTATCAGGAGTCAAACAATGGCGGCATTCTGCGTGGGCGTTATCCTCGTCAAAGCGTGTGGCCATGTGGCGGCGCGAATGGAAGTGTCCGCAATCTGCCTGTGCGTAGGGCTTTATCTGGCCGCATGAGATACAGCGGAAATACCCGTTTGGCATACAATCACGAAGCCGGATATAGCGGCTGAAAACCTTGTCGAGTTTGGCCACTAAATCCGGCTTCTTTTTAATCTTGATACCTGCCTTATCGAATAACGGCAAAGGCTTTTCTTTCTTCTTTTTAGGTTTCTTGATGTAATACATATTTATAAATCCTTATAATCATTCATACTACCCCATGTGCCATATATCTCTTCATCACTTTCACCATTAAGTCGAGCTCTTTCTATTTCTTTATTCATGCTATGTGAAAGACCAGTCAAATCTCCTGAAAGACTTTCGAATGACGAATATTCTTGTGTACTATTTCTGCGTATTTTGTGTGTAATGTATTTTTCAATACTGTTGAATATTGGATTATCCTTTTCAGACATTTTTAAAGATATATATCCATAATTGAATGTAAATGGAGTCTTTAACTTTTCATATGACTCTCTGTCTTTTATATGCTTATACATCATTTCAACCGGAAAAGCCATTGGCAAGTGTTTTTTCTTAATCATTATGGCTATCGCATCATATAAAGCCTGTTCTTCATCTGTCATCTTAAACCATTTGATATTCTCAAAGCACCACATGATATAACCAATATGAGTAAGTATGATATACTTTATCTCTTGTCCTTTGTATTTCCCGAATGTTAATTTCCGTTCTTCTTTCATAATAATTCCATTATTGGTTGTGGACGCAACGGGAATCGAACCCGCCCAACCATCACGGTTTTACTTGCTCATATATTAGCTAATTCAATGAAGCAAGTTCATGGAGATATTGCGCAATTACTCCACTCTAAAGCACGTCCTGTGCTTGCGCCCGTATGCCCGTCTTTCCGGGCTGTCAATTATACTTCGATGATTACGATGTCAGGTGCAACGCCTTTGATTGCTTCAATCTGTTCGTCAATCACCTTATTCTTGTATTCTTCAATGACCTCATTCGCACCGGCAGAAACCAAAGAAAGGGAAACTTCCCGCCCATCCACATCGGCGTAGATTTCAACTTCGATTTCTTCACAGGCAAAACCTTTGAAAAGAGGGATATTCAGTTTGAACGATTTTGGCAGATTGGAATCAACCACTTGAGAATAGTTATCCGTCTTATTTCCGTTTTCCTCTTTACTACGTTCTATATCCTGGTTTACTTTCGCCTTGAAGTTCTTCAAAGTAGAAACCAGCATCATGTTCTCAGATTTATCCTTGAAGAAGGCACGGTGCATCTTGAAGAACTGGGACAACTTAATAGGTTCCCATTTCCTTTCCGCATTGATACCGAACTCCTGCATTTCCTTTGAAGCCTGTAAAACTCCACTAATTACCGTCTGATAATAATTGGTTTCATCAATAGTCAAAGACAGACACATCTTATCACGGTTTACGATGATGTGTGTAGATTTCTGATTAATCAGTTCGACACGCTTCTCCAGCCATTTGAAAGGTGCATCTATCGTTCCATTGATAACTACTCTTTCCGGTTCTTTCGGGTCAAGTGCTACGGATGCTTTACCTTCTCTTAATACTACTTCGATGGGTGTACCGTTGTACTCTTTCGGTACTACCAAATTGATTTTGTTTTCGCTCATGATTCTGTTCCTGTTTTACGGTTAATACTAAATACTGTCTTTTGCATTTCTTGTGGCATGATTGGGCGGCTATAAACCAGCTCACCTAACTTGTTGTAGAATCCTACCATCTTTTCTTTATGGTATAAGAATTTTGCACACTCTTCGTTCTCGACAAACTCCGAACCTCTTTTGATGTGGTCCAAAAGTTCCTGTTTTTCTTCATTCAAAGGCTTCAGGCGTTCTTTGAAACTCTCCATAGTCTCTTTCTTTTCCATCTCGACATCGTTGATGGTGATGGATACCTCGGCCAAGGTTTCTTTCTTCTGAGCCAGTTCTTCGGGGGTGAATCGGTGAGTATATCCGATTTTCTCTACCGCATCGGCGTTGTCCTGAAGGAACTGCCATCGTTCCTGTTCAGGGATGTCTTGTCCTAAAAATTTGTCCATAGTCAAATAAATTCTTTATTACGTTCGATTTCTTATTATTCAAACTCCCAACTATATCCACCAGCCGTTTTTCTTTTATTATTACAGCAAAGTGAAATATTTTGGAAATTTATACTAGTTTCTCTACAAGCATCCATCAATGTTAAATGGCGTTTTATCAAAACTCCATTTTTATCCAATTGAAGAACCACCTTTCCTTGCGATATAGCTCTACGTCTTTTAGCTGTACCGTAATTAAGATTGTAAGCATGGCTGCACCATTCAAGATTTTCTACATTGTTGTTTGCTCTGTTTTCATCTTTATGGTTTACAACTAAGCAATTATGAGGATTAGGTAAAAAAGATTTAGCTACTAAACGATGAATGTTTACTGTGTGAGAAACACCATCTTTGAACAGATTCACGCATCTATATCCACATCTGTTTTGTGATTTCAAAATGTGTGGTTTCTTTTTCATCAGCTTACCATTTTGAAGCCTCACGTGACTACATATAGATTTAATTCTACCTTTATCAGATACTTGATACAAACCTTCATATCCGGCTATATCTTTCCAATTCTCACTCATTCCCATAGCTTAAAAACTCTTTATCTTTCTCTATTTCTTGTTGTATATGTAATAGAAATTCATTTTCATTTGGACTTGGCAAATATATTCCTGCCTGAGCACTGGAATAATTCCGAAATCTTTCAATGGCAAGTGTCATTTCACCTGTACTCAATTCGGAAGAGCTTCTCAAAGTTTTTATAATCTTTCCCTTTTTGTTCGTCTTTTCTCTCTCGAAAATATCCCTATTACACAACCTTTTGAAAATATCGATTTTAACTTCCTCTACACTATAACCTGTTTCACTTGCAAACCAACTTAGAAGCAAATAGAAGTATCTGTTCTGGGATAGCGTGCGGTTAGGAAGCTTCTTTCTCACTTCCACAACTGCACGCTCCTGGAACAGCTTGTTTACATAAGCCTTGAACTTGGGTATGTCGTATTCATTTTTCAGATTGAATATACTCATAGGCTAAAAAGGCAAATCATCTTTCGGTTCTCCGTTTGCATCTACCGCCGGTGGAAATGGCCGCGGCTCAGGTGCTGGCTGATAAGATGGCTGCTGAACTGTAGCTTGCACTGGCTGGTATGCCGGCCGACGGGCCTCCAACTTATAGCAGCGGATAGACACCATCCGTTTCACCTGTCCGTCCTGATTTGTCCATTCCCGACCTTGAAGGGCGAATGAAACCGTGATTACATCGCCGATTCTGAACTGATCTAGTTCGGCACATTTGTCACCTGCAACTTCAAGCGGTAGGATGTTCTCATACTGACTGCGCTCACCTGTATATGGGTCGTGAGTTGTAGCGTCAAGAATAAACTCACGTTTTACAAACGGATTTCCGCCGTTCTTTGAAGGTATCTGGACGGTCTGACCTATTTCAATCAGCCGACCGGTTATCTGATTACTCATTTATGATACTTTTAATGTTATACTTCCACTAACAGGTGTATCGACAAGGTATCTTTCGTAGACACCCGGATAATCCTTTTCAAAGGACTCACGGTCGAAAGTCTTTCTGATTGAATCCTTCTTTCTGATGAATGATATTGATTCACCTTTCCACGAATAGACACCTGCCTTGACCATTTCCTTCATCACACCATCCGTAAGTTCCTTCTTCCGTTCAGCCCAGTATTTCGCCTGCTCGGTTATCTCAATGATGGAATCCTCCATTTCACGGTATTTGTCCGGAAGATCCTCTTTACTCGATGGTACGACATACGGATTGACGAACTGTATGCCGCCGACCTCTGCCGCCATAAGAGAAGCAACCACTGCATCTGGAATACGTTCCACCTCGACAAGTTCGGAAATGTTCCCCCTCAGCCAGATAGCGAACAACCTTACTACCCTACATCCGGGATTCTGCATTTCAAACAGATATGCGTAAATAGACAGTTGCCATCGTACATATTCCTTATCCAACCTATAGGTAGTCTTTATATCGGCCAACGAGAAATCCGTTTCATTTTCCCGGTAAACCTTGTCTATACAGGATGCGAAATGCTCGTTGTCAGATACAAGATATTCGCTTACCTCATAATTTAGTCCATAGATTTCCTTCAGGTTCTGATAGTTCTTCGCCTCTTCGCTTTCATGCGAAACTCCGAGGTCATCCACAAGCTCACAGACTTCATGGACGAAATGTCCTCTGTCTGCCGCCTTCTTCATCACATAATCCGGTATTCCGGAATACTTATCCGGGAACAACTGGCTTTCAATCATCCCCGTAATTCCACGAAGCTGCACACCGTCCAAGGTGTAGGTGTGCGCTTCCGGGTCGAATATTACTCTGGATTTAGTTAGCTGCATCTTTCAACTGTTTCTTTTTGTTCGACAAGGCAGTCATGAACTGCTGGTTCGTATGTAATGCGGTATATGTATTGTATACACCGGATAAGGTCTGTATACTCTGCGAGGAATTGATTTCCTGCATCGCCATCGCTAAATAGTCCGTTTCTTCAGGTATTGTGGCATCCGGGTCTTTCGGGTCTTCGGTAGGTATCAGAAACATCTGCAAAAGGGAATATTTCAATGCGACACTCATTGCCTTATTCATACCTTTGTCCCCTGAATCCATCGCTTCACCAACATTCACGGTCTCGACACAACTGCCGTCTGTAGTTATATACCTGAACTTGACCGTCGCTCTTGTAAATGTATTGGTGCCACCGGATTTAGTAGGTCTGTTTTCCGTTGTGAATCCCTGTACTTCTTGCAGGATGAACACTTCGTTCTTGGCAAACAGTTCGTGAAGTTCATTCATCACGTTGTCGATTCCCCTGAACTTGAAGCCCTGCTGCTGGTTCTTTTCGGATTTTGTAATGGCCTTCGTCTCTCTGAGAATGCTGGCCATCTTTCCATAAATAAGTTGTCCTTCCATAATCGTGTATTTCAATATTTCAACTGTGCGTATTTAATCACATCATAGGCATTGCAGAACCACTTTCCGTTCTGCTTGTTCGTCCGTTTCTCTGCCCTGATAAGACCTTTCCCTATCAGGTCAACCAGACGGGACAGGCCACCAACAATATCCGCAGCCTGGTCCCGCCCGAAGGTCTTGTCATTCAGGACGATTTTTAAAACTTCTTCGTTTACCATAAGCGTTTATTTTAAGCAGATAATTGCCGAGAAACCCGGATACTCTGTTGCTGATACCCGGTATTTCACGTCCATTTTGTTTTTAAGAGTCCCGATCAAGCGGAGGTCACGATTGCGGCGTGATGCTTCCAGCTTTATTCCGGTATGCCGTTTCTTGTCATAGGGAACCTTGTAGATGTCCCCTTTCTTCATTTCGTCAAAAAGACGTACTGTTTGGTAGTTTTCGTCTACTGTAATTTCTCTAACCATAGTTTAAGTATTTGATTGTTTGCTGGCAGAACGGGACTTGAACCCGTGACTTCCATGCTAACCCTTACATGGTGTTCTACCGCCTGAACTATCCGCCAATGAAAATGCCGGACTTTCATAGCCCGGCATCTACCCATTTTCTATAACCCATAAAAACTAATCGACTAAGACAACTAACGATTTGACCATGTTCTTGAAGTTGTCAAACTTCGATTCAATCTTTTCCTTTTCTTCCGAATAATACAACATTGATTTTTTGTATTCCTCTGATTCGCGTTGCAGATTCTGTGTGTATGCCACGAGTTCATCATGCGTCATACCCTGTAATTCCTCATTTGTTTTCATGTCTATTCTTTTTAATGTTATTGATTTCGGTTTCTATCTCCTTGTCGAACAGCTCCCGTCTGTCCAGTTCTCGCGAACGTGCCGCCAGAATGGCACTGATGTCCGCAAATTCATCACAGATGCTTTTTATTGTTTCTTGCAGCTCGTTCATTGTCCAGTCTGTTTGCGATTGAAAAACTAGTGATTATAAACCCGACAAATCCTATCCAGTACATAGCAGACAGGTCTTGATTGAAGTGCATTACCAAAACGGACAATGCACAGAGAAAAAGTAGTATTTTCATAATCGTGCGTTTTAAAATTCGTTCCCGTGGGCGTTCCGGTGGTTGCCTTACTGCTTATCAAAGGTCTGGTAAGCCACGGGTATATATAGTTCTTGCTGGTGTCTAATCAGTGAAGATTGTCTTTGTAGCCGGCCTACGGCCACCTGCAATCGTATAAGTGTCTTTTTGTTTTCTGTGTGATTCGTATGCTGCGTTTGCTTAGTGCAGCCCTTTACTCATACTCTTTTCACACAGCCGTTATCGCTACTCAGTCGTCCGTTTCACGTCAGGCTTAACGGTAAGCCTAAATTTCCATCATGTCAAAGAACCAATCAAGTAGAACCCTGCCCGATTCTCGCTATCGGTTGCCGTTCAGTCCGTCAGCAGGGTAGGTGAGTTACCAGCGTATCACAGGCAAGCCTTGTGATAACTGAAGGTTGATGTAGTCCATGCCATCATCTTCAGGCAGGTTGTATTCTTCAAGAAGGGCTTCGTATTTGTCCACCTCTTCAGTAAGTGCTTTGATGTATTCTTGCTTGCTGTCAGCATTGAAAGCCCTGCATAAAGTCTCTTCATCTGCGTTGTAGGCGAATTTCAGGTCTTTGTACAGCCCGTCAAGTTCTTCTTCGATTTCGTGGCGTGTCATAATCATGCGATATTTAAAAGGTTAGCTTTCTTGAAGCATCTGTATTCTTGTCTCTCTGTATCGAAGTACACCTGAACAGTGTCATTCTTCTTTCTGCTTTCACCTGATGTGGCTGGTATCAGATTTTCTTTCAGCGTGCCGTAGGCTTCACGAACAGAACCATCTACCTTTTTGAAGTAGAACTTTACAATTCTTTGCTTCATTGCAGCTTTCAGCTTCATGTTTGCCCAGGCGCATTTCATAGCTTCACTCATAGAGAAACCGTTTCTCTTTACGAAAGTCCACGCCATCAGCATGACTTCTTTTAATTGGTTTTTGATTTTTGTACTCATAATCGTGTGAGGGTTAGTTGTTTTTTACTATATTTGTTTCGTATCAAAGTTTCGATATGCAAATATACACATATTTGTTTATACGCAAAAGAGGTGGTAAACAAATATGTGTATATAAACATTATTTAACCATTAAGAACCTTAATACATTATTATATGAAGAAAGAAAGTGTGACTATATGGGTGAGTATTGCTGCGCTTGTTATGAGTGTAGTGGCTATACTGATAGCATTATACCCTAATATAACAGATATTTCATTCAAAGAAATTATGGAAATCAGTGTTGCTACCGTATCTTTCGGAGTGACTGCTATCTTAGGGATTCAGATATACACTATTATATCTATAGACAAAAGAATTAAAGAGAGCATAGAAGAGGCGCATACAATGTATAAGTCTGAAAATGAAATCTTAGCCGATAAGATGAAAGCTCTTTCTATAGCCATCCAAAAATTTACAACAGGGAACATCTACATTACAAGAGAGGAGTACAATGAGGCATTTTGCGTGTTTTGCCTGTCTGCGATAGAAGCAAACGAGATAGGCTATGAAAACCTTATTTCATCGAGCCTTGAACAGGCTATGAGTCTGTTAAACCATTGTAAGTACTTTCATCTGAGTGATATAGGTAAAAAGCATATGGATGAAATAAAGAGGGGTATGATAAAAATCCCCGATGAGAAAGCCATTAAGATATACAACTTTCTGTCGGGGATTGAATGTTCCGGACGGCATACCGTCAATTCATAGGTTCTGGTGGTCTTTCAGGGTGCTTAGGCTCTTTTTTAGAGAGAAATTTAGTTGTACTTTCTGCCAACTCATCCAGAAACTCAAAATCTTCTTTGGTAAATAAAGGAAACTCAGGAGGATTCGGTTTCTTGGGAGGCGTAGCAAATGTTCTCTCAACTGCTTTTACCCAAAGGATTCCAGCTGCTATGCATAAAAATATAAACAAGACTGGAAACAAGGCTGAAAACAACTCTTTAATCATAACAAAACAACTATATAAAAACACCCACAATAGGTACGAGCTATCATGGGTGCATATATTAAACCTCCTCAGAGGAATGTTTAACCAACTTGTTCCTGTAACACCTCGTACTTGTTACGGTACAAAAATACACATTTTTGTTTATATGAAAATAAAAGGAGAAAAAATTTCATGGATTATTTCACATTTTTGTGACGGAAATGCGGATTTTGCACGAAAGTTAGGTGAAAAGCCGCAAACAACAAGTAATTGGGTGTCTCGTGGATGCGGTTTAAACGTCTTGGATAAAATAATAACTACATTCCCTGATATTGATGCAAATTGGCTTATTTATGATGATAAAGCCAATCCTTTGCGCCATCAACCGGAAGTTACTCAAATATTTCACCCAAAGAGCATAGAAAAAACAGAGGAAGATGGATTGATAACCCTTTATGATGTTGAAGCTGCTGCAAACTTGAAATCCCTCTTCGATAACAAAGACCAGAATATCCTTGGACAAATCAATATTCCAAATATCCCTAAATGCGATGGAGCTGTTTATGTCAAAGGGGATTCCATGTATCCATTACTTAAATCTGGTGACATCGTAGCATATAAGGAGGTACCTTTAGAAATGAGTCATATTTTCTTTGGAGAAATGTACCTTGTGTCAATAGATCTGGATGGAGATGAATACTTAACTGTAAAATACGTCCAGCATTCAGAAAAAGGTGAAGACTGGATAAAACTGGTAAGTTACAATCAAAACCATCAACCAAAAGATTTTCCATTGTCTTCTGTGAGAGCTATGGCCTTAGTAAAATTGAGTATTAGAATGAACACAATGAAATAACGAGATTAAATTACATAAACTAATCCAATAATGTTATGAAGAAAACATTTTTACCTTTATTTGCTTTAACCATTTGTCTTGCTTCGTGCTCAAAAGAAGATGGTAATTTAACAACGGAACAAATCAAGCCATTGCCACAATTAGATAATATAAGTCTAAATTACCATAATTCAGACCAAGAAATAGAGCTGACAAGGGATATTGAAAAAGAAGGAGCAATATTAACAGTTAAAGATGATTCCTATTGGATTTCAAAGTTAAAATTAAACGGAAACAAAATTACATTTACAGCTTTAGAAAATCAAGATATAGAAGTAGGACACAGGTTTGATACGATTCTTATATCTATTAACGATGTAAGAATTGGAAGTATCTGTGTTTCACAAGCAAGAAAGCCAATAAGCCCAGAACGTCTTCAGTGGGCAGTGTCTAATGCAATGTATAGACATAAAGCGTTATGCGAGTCTGGATTGTCTGGGAAAGAAATAACCCAAGCAATATACGACCTCGAAAAAACAACAAATGGTCAGGATTCTTATAAGAATTATCCTGCTTTCGCATATTGTATCGAAATGAATCACGACCCGGAGAATAACATGGAATGGCATCTGCCGTCATTAGATGAAATGAGAGCCTACGCACAAGGGCAATCATATATAAACACACCTTTGGGGAAGCACAACTATTGGTGGAGTGCAACAGAAAACAGCCTTAACGGAAACGCTTATAATCTTTACTCGGAAAGTACTGCATCAAGAGGTGCCGTAGATAAAGGAGGAGACTGGTGGGTTATGGCATTCAGAAATGGGAAAATGGAGGAATAGCCATGAATAAGACGCTACTATTTGCACTATTCTTATCACTTACAAGTTGCGGAAGCAATAAACCATCGCAGGAACAGAAAGACAAAGCAGACAGCTACGTCCAAAGTCTGGTGGATGCTGAAATAGGAATCTACAAAGGTGAACTGACAGATGCGAACTTTCTCATCCTTGCCGTAGACGCTTATTCTGGAGCAAACTTTGATGCTTATGCACGTACATACTTAGAAGAAGCACAAGGTAAAGGACTGGAGATAAAAGGAGTCTATATTGTAGACATCAAGAACTGCCAGTTCGGCGATGGCTGGGTATCCGGTGACAGGATAGGGAAGGCCTTCAAGTAGAAAAAATGTTCCAATGAGTATCCTTTCCAAAAGCAAAAATATAAATATTAACTTGATATGCAATAAGATAGCCATCTTTTTGGATAAATCCTTCTAAGGCGTGGGTCCTGCGTTCGAATCGCAGCGGAATCACTGAAAGCTTTACAAATTACAAGGATGGTTTCGTAGCTCAACTGGATAGAGCATCGCCCTTCTAAGGCGAGGGTTTCGGGTTCGACTCCCGACGAAATCACGGTAAAAAGAGAAAATCAATGGCAATATGTCAATTCAGGTTTTCTCTTTTTCTTCTTTAACTAGATAGCTTCAAAGCCTTAGAAACGATTAAAAAAAAGGATGAGAATGGGTCAACGTAAAAACCTGAGGGCTTCATTGTTTAGGCATAAATTTTAGTCAGTCTGTACAAAAAGAATGCCTTGTCTTTAA
>OAWS01000613.1_pt1 | contig 26431 bp, 19 predicted proteins | sample 1517141 | NCBI WGS metagenome assembly OAWS01 (sample SAMEA2580173, study PRJEB22360) | human gut metagenome | biome: human gut; feature: human-associated habitat; material: faeces | place: Denmark | collected 2008/2010
CTTATAACATTATTCTTGAATCAATTCAAAACAGTTTCTAAGACTACGGACTATTATTTTGTAAACTGATATACTCCTTTTGTCAGATTACATTAGAGGTATTTTCTTTTTAAAGTGATAACAAGTTGATTTTGGTAAAATTATATAAATGGTGCATGTTTGTGGGTATAGTCTTTAAATGCTGTAAGTTGAAATATTGTAATATAAATAGTATCTTTACATCATTACCTTATTGCAAGCATGCAAAAAGTATTGTTTGCTGTAACAGAAATATGCCCTCTTTTTGTAAAAATCAGAATATCAAACAAGTATATGGAATCTTTTAGATATCTGAATAGTTGGGAAGCTTTGAAAAGAAATTGCAGCTGAGTTCTTGTTATGAATAATTTAGGTAGACAATTAGATAGGTAATGGTTAAATATATGTAAACTTTAAATCTGATACAATGAGACATCTGATTCTATGTAGTGTGATGTGGTTGTGTGGACTGATGATGGCTGTAGGCCAGAATGTGCCACAAGTGATTCCTGCCTTGCAGCAGTGGAAATCGGCAAAAGGAAAGCTGGTGCTTCCGGAGGCTGGAAAAGTGATTGTTTCTTCGGATGAAGAAAATGAACTGAAAGGAGAGGCTGAAATCCTGGTGCAGGATTTGAAGGAAATGTTTGGTTGGGAGTATAGTGTCGTAGTAGGAAAGAAAGAAAAAGGAGCTGTTTATCTGACTTTGGGTAAGCCGGACAAAACTTTGGGTGAAGAAGGATACCGGATGAATATTCAGGGTGAGGTTACTATTGAGGCACCTACTTCTAAAGGTGTTTTCTGGGGAACGCGTACGTTGCTCCAGATGATTCATAACCAGCCGGAGGGACTGATGAAAGGACGGGCTACGGACTTTCCTTTGTATCCGAACCGAGGATTCATGATTGATGTAGGCCGTAAGTTTTTTACGATGGATTACCTGCGTGATTATGTCAAGATTCTTTCGTTCTATAAGATGAATGAATTGCAGGTACATTTGAACGACAATGGCTTTGTGGAATTTTTTGACAATGACTGGAACAAAACGTATGCAGCTTTCCGTCTGGAAAGTGAACGTTTCCCGGGGCTGACGGCAAAGGATGGCTCTTATACCAAAGAAGAATTCCGTGATTTTCAGATTATGGCAGCACGTTATGGGGTAAATGTGATACCGGAGATTGACGTGCCAGCTCATTCATTGGCTTTCACACATTATAATCCGCGTCTGGCAGCCGATAAGAAAGAATATGGTATGGACCATCTGGATTTATACAAACCGGAGGTTTACGAATTTGTGGATGCACTGTTTGACGAGTATTTGTCGGGCGAGAATCCGGTGTTCGTAGGGCCGGAAGTTCATATCGGAACAGATGAATATAATCAGAAAGAGGCAGAGCAGTTCCGTCATTTTACAAATCATTATCTTGATTTCGTATCAAAATATGGCAAGACTCCGCGTTTATGGGGAAGCTTGAATGTGATGAAAGGAAATACTCCTGTCGATTTGAAAGGAAAAGTGGTGAGTGCATGGAATTATGACTGGATGGATGTGCAGACTTGTCTGGATGCGGGTGCCAAGGTGGTGAATTTGTGTGACGGGCTGTTGTATCTGGTTCCTGCGGCGCATTATTATTATGATTTCTTGAATTATCAGTGGCTGTATGAAAACTGGATGCCGGAGATGATGCGGATGGACGATCCGAAGATGACCGTGCGTCATCCCAACTTCTTGGGTGCGATGCTAGCGGTCTGGAACGACCGTGTGGGTAATGGAATCAGCGAACAGGATGTACATTACCGTACCTTCCCAGGCTTGCAGGTGGTGTGTGAAAAGATGTGGAAAGGTGAAAATGCAGATAAAGTGCCTTTTGAACAGTTCATGGCGCTTTGCGCTACTACTCCTGAGGCTCCGGGTGTAAACTTGTTGGCTAAGGTAGACAAGCAGACCACACTGATTGAAGCAGGAAGAGAAGTGACTTTATCTGGTACGGAGATCGTAACTACGGAAGTAGATGAAATAGGCTATCCTTATGCGGTAGAATTTGAATTGTGTCCGGATGCGTCGCCTAATATTGATGCCATATTGTTCAAAGGGCCGCATTCAGAATTTGTTTCCAATTGGCAGAATACCGGCAAGTTTGCTTTCCGTCGTGACGGCTATGAGTTTGTGTTCCATGCATATCGTTTGCCTGCCGGACAATGGACAAAGGTGAGAATTGAGGGGGATGTGAAGGGTACTTCTCTATTTGTGAACGGACAGCTTCAGGAAAGACTGGAAGGTCGTGTTGGTGAAGTGTATAATGAAAAACGGCAGCGGAAGGATCGTTTCTGGTATCAGGAAACTTTGATTTTCCCATTGAAACAGTTGGGGGATACCAAAATGGGATTTAAAGGAAAAGTTAGAAATTTAGTATGTATTCCACTTTAATATTGCAAATGATATGATTAGAATTTATCGTTTTTTGATGGTCCTGGGACTTCTGGTATGGATGGCTCAGAATGTATCTTCGCAAAGCAGATACGATAAAGACAAGCTTTATAATGTATTCCCTGCAAAGGTATCAAATAAGGTACTGGGCTATGATAAGGGTTCGTCTGTGATATTGAAATCCTTGAGTAAGGACGACCAGAAACAGCAGTGGAACATTAACGAGCTATCGGGAAGTTTCCGTTTTGTGAATGTATTCGAAGACAAGGCGCTGAGAGCTGACGTAGACCATAAGGCATTGGTCGTTACAGAGGTAAACGGAAGTGATGAGGCGCAGTTGTGGAGTATACAGGAAACCGCAAACGGGGTGAGACTGGTTCCGGCCAATACTCCGTCACTTATGCTGGTATGTCAGAAAGACGGCCGTCTGCAGTTGATGGACAGAAAGAAGGCTGAAACGATGGAAGCTTCTTTGTTCCAGATACGGGTAAGCGCCGTGCCTATGCCCGAAGGAGCTGGTATGGCTGCACGCGAAAAAGTGTACTGGGAAGATGAAACTCGCTTTGAAGAAAATAAGGAAGTAGGTCATGCCACGTATATGCCTTATCCTTCAGAGAAAGATATGTTGGCAGACAAGGCTTTCTATGACCGCCCTTGGGAGGAAGTACATAACTCTGCCTATATGCTGCTGAACGGTACATGGGCTTTCCATTGGGTGTCAGAACCCTCACAACGTCCACTGGATTTTTATAAAGAAGATTTCGATGTATCGGGATGGGACCGCATTCCTGTGCCGTCTAACTGGGAAATGCAGGGATACGACCGTCCGATTTATGCCAATGTAGAATTCCCGCATGCCAACACACCGCCTTATATTCAGGCACGTAAAGGTTTTAACGATGGCGGAAAGAACTATGGTATCAATCCGGTAGGTTCGTATGTACGTACGTTTAATTTGCCGGAAGGCTGGGATGGAAAACGTACTTTCATTCATTTTGGTGGTATTTACAGTGCAGCTTTTGTGTATCTCAACGGAAAATATGTGGGCTATTCACAAGGAGCAAACAATGTAGCTGAGTTTGATGTGACCAAGTACCTGAAACCGGGCGAAAATCGTCTGGCTGTGCAGGTGTTCCGCTGGTGTGACGGTTCTTATCTGGAATGTCAGGATATGTTCCGCATGAGTGGTATCTTCCGTGATGTGTATTTATATAATGTACCGAAAGTAAGTGTACGCGATCATTACATTACCTGCCTATTGGATAAAGACAAGAACTATAAAAGTGGAACCATGAATGTGAAGTTGTCTTTGGATAACCGTGACAAGCTGAAGGGTACCAAGAATCTGCTGGTGCGTCTGTTAGATCCGGAAGGCCGTAAGGTGGCCGAATCAGAAGTCGCCGTGAAATATGCTCCTTCTTCTCCGGTAAGTACGGCTAATGTGTCATTCGATTTGTCCGGTTTGTCTTTGTGGACTGCTGAAACTCCTACATTGTACACCGTACAAGTGATACAGCGTCAGGGAGGAAAAGATGAAATGGCTTTCTCTACGAAGTACGGTTTCCGTGACATAGAGGTGAAAGGCTCATTACTTTACTTGAATGGCAAACGAGTGTTCTTTAAAGGAACCAACCGGCATGATACGCATCCGATGTATGGGCGTGCGGTGACTACAGAGTCTATGCTGTGGGATGTGCTGACCATGAAACGGAACAATATCAATACGATTCGTACGTCGCATTATCCGAATGCCGCTAAAATGTATGCCATGTTTGATTACTATGGCCTGTACACGATGGATGAGGCTGACTTGGAAAACCATGCCAACCAGTCTATCAGTGACATGCCTTCCTGGATACCTTCGTTTGTAGACCGTATTGACCGGATGGTATTGAGAGACCGTAATCATCCGAGTGTGATTTTTTGGAGTCTGGGCAATGAAGCCGGAGGAGGAGCGAACTTCCGTGATTGCTATGACGCGGCCAAGAAACTGGACAGCCGTCCGGTGCATTATGAAGGCACACGTGACGGAAAGTCATACGGTGGTAATCGCTTCAGTGATTTCTACTCCAAGATGTATCCGAGCATGGACTGGATGGATGAGCATGTAAGTGCGTTTGAAAAACCGCTCTTCGTATGTGAATATGTGCATGCCATGGGAAATGCCATCGGTAACCTGAAAGAATATTGGGAAAGTATTGAAGGCAGTACGGCTACTATCGGTGGAGCTATTTGGGACTGGGTAGACCAGGCTATTTATGAACCGCATGAAATAAAGAAAGGTATTTACCGTCTGCATACAGGATATGACTTCCCTGGTCCGCATCAGGGTAACTTCTGTTCCAACGGTATCGTACCGGCTACACGTGAAGAATCTCCGAAGCTGAAAGAGGTGAAAGCCATTTATCAGTATGTGGCCTTTAAGTGTGTAGGTACGGATGCTTCTCATAATATGGTCAATGTACAGGTACGTAACAAGTATGCATTCTTGTCATTGAAAGACTTCGATTTGAAGTGGGAAAGCGTGAAGAACGGAGTGATTGTAGGAGCTGACAGCTTGAAACTGGAAAATATCCTTCCGGGAGATTCTACGGTGCTGCATCTGAAACTGTCAGGAGTTAATTTGGCGGATGCCAAGAAGGCTGGTGATGAAGTGATGGTCAATTTACATGTACGTATGTTGGCACCTACTGTATGGGCAGAAGCTGGACATGAAGTAGCTGCTTGCCAGTTTGAATTGCAGAAGAGAGCTGATTTACCGCAATTGACGTTTAAGAAAAAGAAAAATGAATGGACCATTCAGGAAACCGATAAACTGTTGATGCTTTATAACAAGCACCTCCGTGCAGCTTTTGATAAAGCTACCGGACAGATGGTACAATTGAACATGGCTGGAAAGGAAATCATCAGTCATAATGGCGGTTTCTTGTATGATAACCACCGCTGGATTGAGAATGACTTGTTTAAGGAAGTTGCTAACGGACTGGATGCAGCCGGTACGTGTGAGGTAAGTGTGGATAAAGGAATCGTACAGGTAAGTACGTCTCGTGGTGGTTCTTTGTGTGCAACCAACATTGTGTACACATTTATGCCGAATGGAGTAATAGACATGGATGTACGTTTCTCTCCTCAGACTGCGAACTTACGTCGCTGTGGATTGGTTTGCCTGCTGGATTCTACTTTGACTCAGGTAGACTATTATGCACATGGTCCTTGGGAAAACTATGTTGACCGTAAGGATGCATGTCCTGTGGGACGTTACACACTGGATGCAAATGATACCGGCAAGTATGTGAAACCTCAGTCTATGGGCAATCGGGAAGGTTTGCGTAGCATGGACTTGAAGGATGCTTCAGGAAAGGGTATCCGTATCCAGACACAGGGCAATGTTTCTTTCTCTGCTTTACGTTATACGGATGAAGACTTGATGAATACCAAACATACTTGGGAATTGCAACCGCGTCCATACGTAGTGCTTCACCTGGATGCAGCTTTGCGTGGAATAGGAAATGCAAGTTGTGGTCCGGAAACCATGCTGAAGTACCAGATTCCGCAGAAACCGATGAGCTATAAGCTTCGTATCTCCGCATTGTAAACAAATAACCTAAATAGACTTATGAATAAATTTTACCCCGTTGCCGGTATGGTTGCTTTATCGGCCGTAACTACAGCCTGTCAGCAAGCTGACAAGCAAGAAAAGAAGCAATACAATATTGTGTACATCATGACCGATGACCATACGGCACAGATGATGAGCTGTTATGATACGCGCTACATGGAAACTCCCAATTTGGACCGCATTGCCAATGAAGGAGTGCGTTTCACGAACAGTTTTGTGGCAAACTCGTTGAGTGGTCCCAGCCGTGCCTGTATGATTACAGGTAAGCATTCTTGTGGCAACAAGTTCTATGATAATACTACTTGTGTGTTCGACAGTGCACAGCAAACTTTCCCGAAACTGTTGCAGAAAGCCGGGTATCAGACGGCGATTATCGGAAAATGGCATCTGGAAAGTCTGCCTTCAGGGTTTGATTACTGGCAGATTGTGCCGGGACAGGGGGATTACTATAATCCGAACTTCATTACGCAACAGAATGATACCATTCAGAAGCACGGTTATATAACCAACATCATTACCGATGATGCCATCGACTGGATGGAACACAAGCGTGATGACAAGAAGCCGTTCTGCTTGTTCATCCACCACAAGGCTATCCATCGCAACTGGATGGCAGATACTTGTAATCTGGCCTTGTATGAAGACAAAACCTTCCCTCTGCCGGATAACTTCTTTGATGACTATGAGGGACGTGAAGCGGCTGCCGCCCAGGAAATGAGCATCGTGAAGGACATGGATATGATTTATGACCTGAAGATGCTTCGTCCGGACAAGAACTCTCGTTTGAAGACATTGTATGAAAGTTTCCTCGGCCGAATGGATAGTGCTCAGCGTGCAGCATGGGAGAAGTTCTATGGTCCTATTATCGAAGATTTCTACAAGAAAAATCCTCAAGGAAAGAATCTGGCCAACTGGAAGTTCCAGCGTTACATGCGTGACTATATGAAGACGGTGAAGTCGTTGGATGACAATGTGGGTCGCGTATTGGACTATCTGAAGGAAAAAGGATTACTGGAGAATACGCTGGTGGTGTATACTTCCGACCAGGGATTCTATATGGGAGAACACGGTTGGTTCGACAAGCGTTTCATGTATGAAGAATCCATGCGTACTCCGCTGATTATGCGTTTGCCGGACGGATTCACTCGTCGGGGAGACATTACTGAAATGGTACAGAACATTGACTATGGACCTACTTTCCTGGATTTGGCAGGAGTAGAAATTCCGTCTGATATGCACGGAGTATCTTTGTTGCCGTTGCTGAAAGGTGAGCATCCGAAAGACTGGCGCAAGGCTTTGTACTATCATTTCTATGAATACCCGGCAGAGCACATGGTGAAACGCCATTATGGAGTGCGTACAGACCGTTATAAACTGATTCATTTCTATAATGACATTGATACATGGGAATTGTACGACTTGCAGGCAGACCCGCACGAAATGCACAATCTGTATGGACAGAAGGAGTATGAGGCAGTAGTTGACGAGTTGAAGGCAGAAATGCTGAAACTGCAGGAACAGTATGATGACCCTGTACGTTTCTCGCCGGAACGGGATAAGGAATAATTCGTAAGAGGGTAGTTATAAATGGAAAATGTCCGGAAGGCTTTAGTGAGCAGTCCGGACATTTTTGTGTGGTATGCTATAGAAATTTAGCTTCATTCTCAGCAGCTATTTTCTTAATTGCCTGTTGCGAGGCGATGAAACCACCTCCGAGTACACGGTTCCCTTCGTAGAACACTGCCGACTGGCCGGGAGTAATAGCGGAAGCCTCTTGCTCAAACCGGACTAATAGTTGCCCGTTGTCCAGCAGAATTGCACGGCAGGGAATTGAGCGGCTGCGGTAGCGGATACGTACCGAAAGCTCCTTGCAGTTGAGTAACTCCTCCAGGCTGGCCACGTTATAGTCTTCCACTAACATGTAGTAAGTTTTAAGCTGGTCGGCATCTCCTAACATGACCGTATTCTTGGCCGGATTGATTTTCAGCACATACGCCGGTTTGCCCAAAGCAATCTCCAGACCTTTTCGCTGACCGATGGTGTAGTAGGCAAACCCCTTGTGCTGTCTCAGTTTCAGGCCTTTGCTGTCCACAAACCATCCCGGACCGATTCTCTCATCAATGTCGGGACAATGCTCTTTCAGGAATTCCCGGTAATCTTTTTCGATGAAGCAGATTTCCATGCTTTCTCCTCCTCGTGCTTTGGCTTCAAAACCTTTGGATGCCAAATAATCACGCACGCTGGCTTTGGTCATTCCTCCCAGAGGAAACATCATGCGTTTCAGAATTTCTTGCGGAAGTTTCCACAAGAAGTAGGACTGGTCCTTCAGCGGGTCGTCTCCGGTCAGGATGTAACGATAACCGTTGAGGTCTTTCAGTTGGCAGTAATGCCCCGTAGCAATCCAGGCACAGTTGCATTTGTCTGCCCATTCACACAGAATCCGTTCCTTAAATAAAGGATTGCACATGACACAGGGGTTGGGAGTGCGTCCACGCATATATTCGTCGATGAAATACTGCACGATGACCTGCCGGAACTCCGTACGGACATCGGCCACGTGGTGTTCGATACCTAAACGTGCCGCCAGTTCCTGAGCTTCTATGACTTCATTGGGTTGGTCATTCCCGGGAGTGAAATGAGAGGCCACGTCCCAGGTACGCATCGTGACACCTACTACCTCATACCCTTGTTCCTGAAGCATGATGCAGGCAGCCGAACTGTCTATCCCACCACTCATACCGACCAGTACCCGTTTTTCTCTTTCTTTCATGTAAACAAGTTTTGTGTTAGAAGAATAATTCCGGCTGACGGCGGGCACTGAACTTCTCGTGAAGGATGGCTGCAAACGGGGTGCTGAACTCGCGGGCTTCGTTCGGACAGCATTTCACGCAGGCACAGCATTTGATGCACTTGTGAATATCTGTTTCAATGGAGCTTTGGTCTTCACTGAAATAGATGGCATGTGTAGGGCAGACTTCAATACATTCTCCACAAGCAAAACAGCCGTCTGTGCAAGTTGGGCAGGCGGGGGCACCGGGTGTCAGTTGTTTGTAGGGGAAATTTCCTTTTACCGTCAATTCAGTGACAGGGGTTCCGGCAGCTTGCAGTTTTTCCCATTTTTCCAGACTGCTTTTTCCAAACTCACGGGCCTGTTGCAAATCATCTGCATCCGGACGTCCGGCAGCAATGGGAAGTTCCGGTGTACTAAAACTATGTTCCCCGATGAATGCACCTGCAGTGAGAGGTACAAAACCGAGTTGGACAGCGGTGTCACGGAGCTCCAGTAAGGCATCCTCGTAATCACGGTTGCCATATACCACGACAAGGATGGCGGGTGAGCCGTTGCCTTTGAGTCGTTGCAGACGTTGGAGTGCCGTAGCGGCTACACGGCCACCGTATACCGGAACGGCGATGACGCACAGTTCTCCGTTCATTTCAATAGGGGAGGTTTGTTCATCCAGCGTCAGGTCTGTTTCCATTCTTCTTCCCATGCCGATACCTTCTCCGATAGCTCGTGCAATCTTGGCCGAGGTATGTGTGGGTGAGAAGAATATCAGGCGGGTACCATTGAGTTGGGTTGTTGCTGATGTCATAAGCTTATTCTAATAGGTTTTGTAGTAGACAAAAATACAATATATAAACGAAAATCGGGATTCTTCATCGGGGATTCTTCTTTTATTCGTACTTTTGTGGTCATACTTTTAAAGAATTTATGGAAGAACAATTTGACATACGCGATTATAAACCAACCGGAAAAGAGCGTGATTTTGAGAATGCTCTTCGCCCGCTTCAATTCGAAGATTTTAGCGGACAGGACAAGGTGGTGGATAACTTGCGCATCTTTGTAAAAGCGGCGAGACTTCGTGCAGAAGCGCTTGACCATGTTTTGTTGCATGGCCCTCCCGGATTAGGTAAGACCACACTGAGCAACATTATTGCCAATGAATTAGGAGTGGGATTTAAAGTGACTTCAGGACCGGTGCTCGACAAACCAGGTGATTTGGCCGGAGTACTGACCAGCCTGGAGCCGAACGATGTGCTGTTTATTGATGAGATTCACCGTCTGAGTCCGGTAGTGGAAGAATACCTCTATTCTGCCATGGAAGACTATCGCATCGACATCATGATTGACAAGGGGCCTTCTGCCCGTAGCATACAGATTGACCTGAATCCGTTTACGTTGGTAGGGGCCACCACACGTAGTGGTTTGCTTACAGCCCCGCTTCGTGCCCGCTTCGGTATCAACCTGCATCTGGAGTATTATGATGATTCAGTACTTTCACGTATCATCCTGCGCTCCGCACGCATCTTGGATGTGCCGTGTGATGTGGATGCGGCAGGAGAGATAGCTTCCCGTAGCCGTGGTACCCCCCGTATAGCCAATGCCTTGTTGCGGCGTGTGCGCGACTTTGCACAGGTAAAAGGTTCTGGAAGAATTGATTTGGAGATTGCCCGTTTTGCACTGGAGGCCCTCAACATCGACCAGTATGGACTGGATGAGATAGACAACAAGATTCTGTGCACGATTATAGACAAGTTCAAGGGAGGTCCCGTAGGGCTGACGACTATTGCTACAGCTTTGGGTGAAGACCCGGGTACGTTGGAAGAAGTGTACGAACCCTTCCTGATAAAAGAAGGATTCCTGAAGCGTACACCCAGAGGGCGCGAAGTGACAGAGCTGGCATATAAACATTTAGGAAAGAGTAAATACAATAGCGAAAGAACGCTGTTTGATTGATAAACATTATGGCCGGAATAAAATCTTTGGCAAAGGATACTGCCATTTATGGACTGAGCAGTATCGTAGGACGTTTTTTGAATTATTTGTTGGTTCCTCTCTACACGGCAGTACTTCCTGCTGCTTCCGGAGGATATGGAGTGGTGTCGAATGTATATGCCTATACGGCACTGATTTTAGTGTTGCTGACCTTTGGCATGGAAACGGGATTTTTCCGTTTTGCCAATAAGTCGGACGAGGATGCACAGAAGGTATATGCCAATTCCCTGCTGTTTGTGGGAGGCCTTTCTCTGCTGTTCGTGGTGCTGTGTATGACCTTTTTGCACCCGCTCTCAGCTTTGCTGGAATATCCGGACCATCCCGACTATATTGCCATGATGGTGTGTGTGGTGGCCCTCGATTCCTTCCAATGTATACCTTTCGCCTACCTGCGTTACAAGAAACGGCCAGTCAAGTTTGCGGCCATCAAGTTGCTGAACATCATAGGAAATATCCTGCTGAATCTTTTCTTCCTACTAGTTTGTCCGTGGCTCGATGTCCATGCGCACGAAACCGTCAGCTGGTTCTATAACCCCGATTATCTGGTGGGATATATTTTCGTGTCCAACCTGATTATGTCGGCCTTGCAGATGTTCTTCTTCATACCCGAGCTGCGCGGTGTGTCCTACCGCATGGATAAGGTATTGATGAAGCGCATGATTAACTACTCTTTCCCGATTCTGATATTCGGTCTGGTCGGTATTCTCAATCAGACGGTCGACAAGATGATTTATCCCTATCTGTTCGATGACCGTTCAGAAGGATTGGTACAGCTGGGTATTTACAGCGCCACCAGCAAGGTAGCCTTAGTCATGGCCATGTTTACCCAGGCTTTCCGTTATGCCTACGAACCCTTTGTCTTCGGTAAGAATAAAGATGCTGACAGCAAGAAGATGTATTCTTCTGCCATGAAGTACTTCTTTATCTTTTCTCTTTTGGCATTTCTGGCCGTGATGGGCTACATGGACATCCTGAAGTACATGGTAGCCTCCGATTACTGGGAAGGACTGAGCGTAGTAGCCATCGTGATGCTGGCTGAGATAATCAAAGGTATCTATTTCAACCTTTCTTTCTGGTATAAGCTGACGGACGAAACCTATTGGGGAGCTTATTTCTCTCTTATCGGATGTGCCGTGATTTTAGGTCTGAACATCTGGTTGGTACCCACTTATGGTTATGTAGCTTCGGCTTGGGCATCTGTAGCCGGATATAGTGTGATTACCCTGTTGTCTTATTTCATCGGACAGAAAAAATACCCTGTGGCTTATCCGTTGAAGCGGATGACCACCTATCTGATTTTGGCATTGGTACTTTATGTTTTGTCACAAGAAACACCTATTGCCAACCTTTGGTTGCGTTTAAGCTACCGCACCTTATTAATATTGGTTTTTGTGGCATTTATTATCAAAAAAGATTTACCTTTAAGGAGTCTTCCTTTTGTCAATCGTTTCTTTAAATAAGAAATGTGGAGTGGACATAGGTTGAAGTGTAATTTATAAATCGGATAAATATGGAAATAGGGAACAAGAGGAAATTCCTCCTTCGTAAATTCTTCAATGAGTATCTGGACTTGAACCGGAGCAAGGAAGATGAGCAACTGACGGTAGATGCCATCCGCAGTGGGGTAGAGTTTAAAGGAACCAATCTTTGGGTCTTGATTTTTGCTACCTTTATCGCTTCATTGGGACTGAATGTCAATTCCACGGCGGTAATCATCGGTGCCATGTTGATTTCTCCTTTGATGGGACCTATCATGGGAGTGGGACTTTCTATCGGACTGAACGATTTTGAGCTGATGAAACGCTCACTGAAAAGTTACCTGGTAGCCACGCTGTTCAGTGTGACGACGGCCACGATTTATTTTTCTTTTACTCCGTTGGATGAAGTTCAGTCGGAATTGTTGGCACGTACCTCACCTACCATTTACGATGTGTTTATAGCCTTAGTGGGTGGTCTGGCTGGTATTGTGGCGTTGGCCACGAAGGAAAAGGGAAATGTAATACCGGGGGTAGCCATTGCTACAGCCTTGATGCCCCCGTTGTGTACAGCCGGCTTCGGCATTGCCACGGGTAATCTGTTGTATTTCTTAGGTGCCTTCTATTTGTATTTCATCAACTCCGTTTTCATCAGCCTGGCTACTTACATCGGGGTGCGGGTGATGCACTTCCAGCGCAAGCAGTTTGTGGATAAAGCTCGTGAAAAGCTGGTAAAACGTTATATCATCTGGATAACCATCGGTACTATGTGTCCGGCAGTCTACCTTACTTATAATATAGTGCGGGAAACCTTCTACCAGTCTGCAGCCAATCATTTCATTGCAGAAGAATTGCAGTTCCCTGACTCTCAGATTTTAAGTCGGGAAATCTCCTACGACAAGCGTGAAATAAAAGTCGTGTTTGTGGGAAAGGAAGTCTCAAAAGACCAGATTGCAGCAGCCCAGCATCGCCTGGCAGATTATAATCTGGCGAAAACCAATTTGGTCGTATTTCAAGGAATGGGTGACGGCAGTGCGGTAGACATCAGCAACATCAAGTCGATGGTAATGGAAGATTTCTATCGGAACAGCGAAAAACGCTTGAAGGAGCAGGATGAGGAAATCAATACCCTGCATAAGCAGTTGGCTGACTTTTCCGGTTCAGACTGGATGGGTAAGCAGTTAGGGCAGGAATTAAAAGTCTTGTTCCCCGAAATCAAAACTCTTTCCGTTTCAAAGAGTCTTCGTCTGTCGGTTGACAGTTCCCGGATAGACACTTTGACATACGCCATTATTGATTGTCAGCGGGTGCCTGATTCAAAGAGCCGTGACAAAATCGTGAAATGGCTGAAAGCAAAGACGGGAGATGCTCATTTACAGCTGATTGTGGAATAGTCCGCAAGCCGGATTTTATTGCATAAAAAACGTCTTTGCGTTTAGTTTAAAACACAAGTGCGTTTTAGATTAAACGCAAGTACGTTTCGATTCAAACGCAAGTACGTTTTAGTTCAAATGCACTTGCGTTTTTTTGTCTTCAAAAATTAGCTTATTTCACCTTCTTTGTACAGCGGATGGCAGTCACTTCCTGAGCCTGTGGGTTGGTTGCTTTTCGCGTGCAGTAATCAAATTCTGCCGATTTCTCTCCGCTGAAAGAATTCCATTTCAGTTTCAGTTTGACAGTCTCTCCCTGCGTATCGGTCAGTTCATCCAGTTTGAAAGCAACCAGTGCATCTCCCATTTTACCCTCTGTATCGCCAAAAGCATTGTGGCGGAACTCTACCTCATAAGAATTGTCCGGGTTTTGTGTACTGATCAGGTTGACAAAATGCGGTTGTCCGTTGCCCCAACGAGTCGCAAACCGAAGTGTCAGGTACCCGTCCTCTGCAATGGTTACCCAGTCATTCAGTATTTCTACCGGGTCGTTTCCATACGTACGATTGCTTTCCTCCTCTCCCAAATTAGGAGCCATTGGTTTGGTTAGTATACTGTCTATCCAGTTGATGAATACAGCTTTGTCATATTCCTGAGGAGCTTCGTCGGCCAATTCAATATTGGCCAGTGCTCTTACTTCCTTCTCACCAAAAGGAGAGCTTGCCATGTTTACCGGACGCAAGGTTGTGCTGTCATCCAGTTGCAAGTATGGTGTATTGTCTGCACTCTGTTTTACAGTGACAAGTGCATTGGCGTAATAGTGTGAAAGAGAAAGGTTGTTATCGTCATCGTCCAGACACGATTGAAATCCCATAGATAAACACAGAGCCATCAGGGTGAAGAATCCTTTGCGAATGAATGATTGAGTTTTCATAATACATTATTTTTTAAGTTTACTCTCTTCTTGTCGTTTTGTACATAAAATGCTTGAAGTGGGTAATTCCTGCATGTAAAATGGTTAAATGGTGTTTTATTTTCGCAAAGGCACAAAAAAAGCAGTTACGAAATTCGTAACTGCTTTTTTGTGGACCAGCCAGGGCTTGAACCTGGGACCTCCAGATTATGAGTCTGTTTAGGCATTATTTCATAGTATCGCATGTGCTTTAAATATACTGATAATCAACAATAAAAGCATTTTGATATTTGCATGAAATTTCCTATATTTGCAGCAGTTTTAAGCCTAAAAGGTCACCTGAAGGTCACCAAAATAGGTCTTGTTCAACTTGAATATTAGGGCATTATGGAGAATAAAATTAAACATAAGGTCACCGCAACGGTATTAGTGGGGAAAAAGTCTAGTTCAAGAGGTGAAAAATGCCTTGCCAAATTCATCGCATCTAATGGCATTATACATGGTTCGCTAACGCTTGATATTCGCAAGGCAGGTGATTATTCGCAACCACTTCCGGTTTCCGTGCGAGTATGTTATGCAGGACAAAAGGCCTTTTTAAGATTGGGTAAAAGTTATACCATGGATGAGTGGGTGACTCTCTGCGATTATGAAAAGAGCGGTAGACGTATCCAGCTGGCTGAGCGGAATGATATGAAAAGCCTTATGGATAGGGTTGAACTTATTGCTAACCAACTTATCCTGGAAAATAATTTTTCACTACGTAAATTACAGGATAGATTCCAAGGAAAGAAAGAGGACGATAGCACTCTCATTACCATTTGGGATGCCTATATCCAATCTAAGACTGACGAGGGGAAAGCAGGGTCGGCACGTTGCAGCAGAGATGTGCGTAATCGTTTCGTAAAGGATATGGGAAGTGACCTGTCTTTTTCTGATATTAATCGCGAACTCATTTTAAAGTGGGTAAAGATTATGAAGAAGAATGAATTGAGTACCACAACTATTGCTATCGCGCTCCGTAGTCTTAGAACGATTATCAACAAATGTATTACACAGGGCTTGATGAAGGGCGATACTAAAGAGATGTTCAAAGATACAGGTTACAATAAAGCCCAAAGTCGTAAGCATGAATTCTTAGATGTATCAACCATGTGCAGACTATATGACTTTTGGAAAGCTGATGAAGCTGTAGATTCGGAGGGGAAAGAACTATTTCTTAAAAGAGAAAAGCATGCTATATTTCGTGATTTAGGTCTGTTCCTCTTCATGTATCTGGGCGATGGTCAGAACTTGGCTGATACGCTTCGCTTGACCTATGATGAGTTGTATTATGCTACTCATGGCAAGCAATTACGTTTTCTTCGGCACAAGACCCGAGACAGGAATGAAAGTGCCAGTGAAGTTATCTTTCCTGTAACATCCGAAATCCAAGAGATTTTGAATCGTTATGGCAATACCCCCAAGCTAGGGCGAAGAGTATTTCCTATTATGAGTGATTTGTTATCTCCCGAACAAGAAATATGGGTTATCCAAAGGTATAACCGCTATATACGTGAGCACATGGCTAAAGTTGCCAAACTGCTAGGCCTGGAACAAATGCCATCTCCGACTTGGGCAAGGCATAGTTTTGCCACCAATCTTAATAATTCTGGAGTTGTACCTTATAAATACATAAGTGACAGCATGGGACATAGCAGCAATGGGGATATAACGTCTAATTATATTGGAGCCTATCCTCTTGAGAAGATGCTGGAGTATAACCATTATTTGCTCAATGAGAAGTCGAAAGAAAGTACTCCTGTGGTAGATAAGAAAGCCCTGCTTGAGATGCTGAAAGGCTTGAGCGAGGAGGAAAGGATGGAGCTTATATCCAAGCTATCGGAAGAATAATCTTCTAATTACTGTAAAGTATCAAGTGAAATGCCACAAAAACAAGGAATAAATGACCGCAAAAATACTGAATTACATACCGCAAAAAAGTGGATTAAAACACCACAAAAAACACGAATGCACTAAGTCGTTTAAAGAAATTCACTATCTTTGTATTTGAAATAAAGTACATCATATGAGCTATTACAAAAGAACAGCCGATGCCCTACTGCAAGACTTACTAGATGCATTTGGGGCTGTATTGATAGAGGGACCCAAATGGTGCGGCAAAACTACCACCGCATCTCAACTTGCAAATAGCATTTTGAAAATGCAAGATCCAAGTATGCGTGCTGAGTATTTAGTTACCGCTAAAACTAAGCCGTCCATTCTGTTGCAAGGAGACACGCCACGTCTTATAGATGAATGGCAAGATGCTCCCATGCTGTGGGATGCAGTGCGAACAACTGTCGATGACCGTCAAATCCCCGGACAATTTATACTCACTGGCTCCAATGCTGTTGACAAATCTCAAATACATCATTCTGGAGCTGGTCGTATTGCCAGACTGCGTATGTTACCTATGAGTTTGTGGGAGTCACAAGAATCTACAGGAGAGGTTTCGTTGAAAGAACTTTTCAATAATTCCGATTATGATATTGATGGGAAGATGTCTAAAATGACCATTGAAGACCTAATCTTTGCTGCATCCCGAGGTGGATGGCCTGCTTCTTTGTTGGCTCGTACCCCAAAGGCTCAATTACTTGTAGCAAAGAACTATGTCCAAACTATTTGCTCTGATGATATTTCAGGGATTGATGGCAGAAAAAGAGATGCCAAGCTGACCAGTATGATACTTCGGGCATACGCAAGGAATGTTTCGACATTGGTCAAGAAGAAGTCTCTTTTAGACGATGTGACTTCGTCTGGCGAAGTTAGCTGCCACGTGGATACATTTGATGACTATGTTGCCGCATTGGAAAAATTGTTTGTTATTCAGAATATAAGTGCATGGTGTCCTGCAATCAGAAGCAAAACCGCTATCAGAAGTAGTGTAAAACGATGCTTCTGTGACCCTTCCATACCGATTGCTCTTTTGGGACTATCTCCTGAGGCATTAAGTATGCAGCTCAGAACATTTGGATTTATCTTTGAACAGATGTGTATTCGCGACTTAAAAGCATACACCATTGATTTGAATAGCCATGTATCTTATTACCATGACCGATACGATTTGGAAGCGGATATAGTGTTGCATCTGGAAGATGGGCGTTACGCTCTAATTGAGTGTAAACTTGGTAGTTGCGAAATAGATGATGGTGCCAAGCATTTGCTTGAGCTCAAACGACTTATACAAGAGCATAACAAAACGGAAAAGCAGGTTCCTATTCGTGAGCCTGATTTACTTATCGTCATGACAGGTGGAACGATGGCCTATACTCGTCCCGATGGAGTGAAGGTTATTCCGTTGGCGTGTTTAAAAGATTAGGTGGGCTATTTAACCTCAAAAGCATGGTAAGAATGAAATCGTTCCTTAGTGCATATGCTGTTCGTCATTCCTTGAAGAGATGGCTTCAAACCAATCAAGAAGTTTATCTTCAATTCAAGATAAAGATTCAATCGGTTTTGGAGTCTCCTTCGTGGGATATGATAAAGCAATTGGATGAAGCGCAGACTGAGTATTATCAAAACTGTCTAAATAAAATGGAGGCTTTGGAAGAGGTCAGCGAGGAAGAAGTAGTTTTGTGTATCGAAAAAGCATTGAAGGAAGATGATCAAGATGCCTGTTGCTGGTATTGTTTTCTTATTTTAGATCAAGGGTATGAAACGTTTCAACAAGCAATAGAACGTTTTAAGCAATCAGACGACGGACGTTTGACGAGAGATTGTATTCAAAGTTACTTGCAAATTCACGCTCAAGAAAGTCAACAGATAGTTCACGCAGAATTGAGTTTATTAGGGTTGCGTCGTTGGCACTATGAACATTCGAAAGAATATTCTGACTTCCTAAACAGCTTTAGAGATAGTTATGAAGGGAATATGGACTTTGCTTACAAAGGTATCTTTCATTTAGTGGATATGCTGTCATTTAAAGGACTGAAAGAGATAATTTCTCTTTTTCGCAGTCATTGTCCAGGAACTGAAGAGCATCAGTTTGCTCAGTTGTCCGAATGTCATACAACTATGTACGAGCAACTTGACTGTTTATTTGGCTCTTCTGTTGACAAAGCTATTCCTCATCAGAAATTGTTACGAAACAATCCTTATCTGTTCAGTGCTTATTACTGGATGATTTTTGACGATGGTTTCATCAAGTTAGCCGACTGGGTATCTGCATCAATGTTGAAGGCAGATTCTTCCAGATGGAAACGTATATTGGCTGAATCGATTATAGAATCGTTGGTTCATACCAGCTTTAATAAGTTGCCATTTGCATATAGCAAGAAAAAATGGGAATCGATGAGTAAGGGCGCAGCGAAAGAAAAAGTGCAATCCATTTTACAGAAAATAAACGGCAGACGTGGACGCAAGCAGGTTTATGTATTGTTGGAAGAAATGCTTAATCCGGATGATGTGCATAAACTAATGACGGAAATTACTTCCATACTGACAGAATGGAAAGAAGAGGATGGTGAGAAAAACACCATTCTTGCATGTTTGTATGCAGCATTGACGAATTGCAGGCTGTTGAACGGAACATTCAATTACAGAACATTTCATGCGGCCATTTTGGAGAGGTTTCCATCATTAGGATTTAAAGCAGGTTTTGATTATGCAGAAGCCCTTTATTATACGATTTTAGACGGGAATATTTGTAAGGGAAACACCAGCTTGACTGACAGTGTAATACAGAAAGGAAAAAATAAGGCGCAGCAATTAGGCTTGCATTTTCGTATAGTACTATCTTCTGATGTTTATTAAAGAAGTATAGCGGCATGGAACACTATAGAGTTGTTAAGTGAACACATCATTAAGTTAAAAGGACCTCGGCAGAAATCAGTTGATTTTATGCCGAGGTCCTTTCGTTTTATTCCATCGTATTTTCGCAGCATAACTTTTAAATACTATCCTATGCAAGGTAATTTCTTAATGTTACAGAAGGACGACCTGAAGCAGGTTGTTGCTGAGTTGGTGGAAGAATTGATTGGCAAAATGCCCCAGTCTGATTTGTCACCAGAAGAGAATGACGAGTACTATACTCGTGATCAAGTGTGCGAGAAGCTGCATATTACTTATACAACCCTTTGGCGTATGCAAAAAGAGGGTACAGTGCTTGTGCATAAATTAGGTGGACGCAACCTGTATTCTAAAAAGGAAATCACGTCATTGGTGAAATCTACAGCAGCACTTTCCACAACTACGAAGTCTTTATAGTCTAATTAAAATAGAATGCACATGGACGAAAAATATATCCGCGTGGCCACTACTATCTATAAGGTGGTAGAGCAACCTTTGGCTGATGGCACAAAAGCTATTCGCAGAATTCCATGGAGCCTTTCTGCTCTTCGTCAGGATTATGGCAAAGGGCATATACCGCCTATGGATAAGTACAATGGATTTTGTACGGTGCCGAGTCATACTCATTATCAAAAAGAAATAGATGGTTTTTATAACCTCTATGAGCCTATTGAACACGAGCCTGTAGAAGGTGATTTTCCAGATATAGAAAGCATACTTCAACATGTGTTTGGAGAGCAATATCAGCTTGGACTGGACTATATGCAATTACTATATACGCAACCCACGCAGAAACTGCCGATTCTGTTGTTGGTATCTTCGGAACGTAACACTGGTAAAACCACGTTTCTTAATTTTTTGAAGCATATATTTCAGGATAATGTAACGTTCAACACTAATGAAGAGTTCCGCAGCCAGTTTAATGCTGATTGGGGTGGCAAATTGCTTATTGTTGTGGATGAAGTGTTATTAGACCGGCGCGAAGATGCTGAACGATTGAAGAATCTAAGTACGGCACAAACCTATAAGATAGAAGCAAAGGGAAAGGACAGACAAGAGGTCAACTTCTTTGCTAAGTTCGTGCTATGTTCCAACAATGAACTATGTCCTGTAGTCATAGACGCTGAGGAGAATCGCTATTGGGTACGTAAGATACATCCGCTAAAAAGTGATGAGCCTGATTTTTTACAGAAACTGACGTTGCAAATACCTGCTTTTCTATACTTCTTGCAACAACGGAAACTTTCTACGATAAAGGAGGGACGTATGTGGTTCAACTTCGACCTTATTCGAACAAAAGCATTGGATGCTATTGTTCACTGTAATCGAGATCATGCCGAGGTGGATATGGTGGAATTGATTCGGGATATAATGGAAACACTACATGTAGAACAGTTTTCTTTTACGCCTCAGGATTTGGTATCGCTTATGAGAAACAATGGCACAAAAGTAGAAGCGTGGCAGGTGCGTAAGGTACTGAAACAACAATGGCATCTGTTCCCTGCTCCTAACGGACTTACTTATCAAACATACAAAAGTGTGCAAGGAATACCGAATCAGTTTTTATCCGAAACTAGGGTTGGACGTTTCTATACGGTCACAAAGGAACTGCTTAAATCATTAAGGCTTTAGTTTACTGTTGAATTGTTGAGTTGTTGAAAAAGAATAGATAAAAGTAAGATACTCAGCATTTTTACAACTCAACAGATGCTCAACAAAATAGTCATTGAGGTCCAATATGAATACTTACGCTTTCATAATGATGTTCAACAATTCAACGTTTCATCAACATAAATTGAAAACACCTTCTAGTGAATATAGTTTCTGGACTTCATTCCATTGAAAGTTGTTCAGAGACTAGGAGGGAAAAGAATTGCATTGAAAAGAAAAAATATAGCATGAAGTTGAATGCATCTATACTCTACATCATGTTCTGATTGGCGGTGAAACAATGGAACAAAACTTCTTTTCCCTCCTGTTGGGTAATCCTTGGTGCAACGTACTGAGATGGCAACGAACAAGGATGGATAGAACCAAGGATTCAACCAATCCCCTTACTTCGGTTCGAGGGAAGACGGTTCATAGATTCCCAAATTCTTTTTTCTTTTCACTGCAAATATCTTGGATACTACAAACAAAGGAGCAACCAACCTTGGAAAGGGTGTAACAGCTGACCGAAGTACGATAGTTCACCTGACTGAACTACTTCGAAACAAGCATCCCACGAAGCAAGGTGCATGCAAGAAGTTGAAAGGTGACGTAGCCAGCGAACCCCGTCCACAGCATATTCCGGGCTTTGCAGGATTTGTGAAGCAAGTTGTACTTTTGGTGCACAAAAGTAACTTGCCGACTGCTGCGCTGCGGAGCGATGGCATCGCTGTTTCGCCGGGCGAAAAGAGGTTCGGGAAACCTTGCCACCCTGGTCACCTTGTATAAGATAACATCCTCCTGAAATACCCATGTTTAACGAATCATTGTATGAAGAAACTAAAAACCCATAGTATCAAGGTGCGCATGACCGAAGAAGAGATGGCATACCACCTGAAACAAGCGGCTTCCTACACCAGTATGAGCCACTATGTGCGGTCGGCGCTGAAGGAATATTCCCATCCCGACCTCAAATTGCAGCATGAACTGATTCCTCAAATCGGTGAGTTCTATCAAAAGGTACACAACGAGCTGTCCTGGGCTGGCGGCAATCTGAATCAAGCAATGAAACGGGCCAACGAACTGGCTGCGGTCCATTTGCTATCGCCCAGCTACGTACTGGAGGTCTTGGTACCCGCGATTCTGGAAACCAAAGAGGCCATCAACCAGATACAAAAGCGCCTCGATGTACTGGCACGGATAGCCACGAAACCCTAATCTTTCGAACAGGTGAACCGAAGCGACTTGAACCGAAGCACTGAGGTTTATCCGTTCTTTGAACGCACAAACTTTCAAACTTAGAATCAAGATGATAGCAACCATATTACCCGGAAGCGAGAACTTCCATGCCGTCGATTACAACGAGCGCAAAGTGTCGAAAGGGACAGCGCACCTGCTGGAGATGCGTAACTTCGGAGCGGTCGGAGTGATACAACCGGCCACACCCGACGAGGAGGTTAGATTCCTGCAACGATACAGTTCCCGTAACGATCGGGTCAGAAAAGCACAGTTCCATGTAGCCATTTCCTGCAAGGGACAGGAAATGACCGAAGCCCAACTGTTGGACTTTACACACCAATATCTAGAAGAAATGGGCTATGCCGAACCCGGACAGCCCTGGCTCATCTATGCACACCACGATACCGACAACCTGCACCTGCATGTCGTCACCTCCCGTGTGGCACCGGACGGGCACAAGATTAACCACCACCACGAGCGCCGACGTTCGCAAGTGGTGGTGGACAAACTCATGGGCATCAACCGGGAGAAGACGACGCAAAAGGACATCGAAGCAGCCAAGCAATATCACTTTTCCTCATTTGCCCAATTCAAGGCCATACTGGTTTCAATGGGTTATGAAGTTTATAAGAAGGAGGAGAAGGTCTATGTCAAAAAAGGAGGAAGGATTCAAGAGGAGCTCCCGTTGTCCGTCTGGGAGCAGTTCTACAAACAGTCCCAACCGGACAGAGCACGCAACCGACAGCTGCGGGAAATCTTGAAATGTTATCGGGATGTGAGCGCCAATCAAGAAGACTTGAAGCAAACTCTTAAAGCCAAACTGGGCATCGACCTCGTGTTCTTCGGTCGGAAAGATGCTCCCTACGGCTACATGCTGGTGGACCATGCCCACAAACGAGTTATTCACGGTGCCCGGATTCTTTCAACCGAAGAGTTGCTGGACTTCGCCACACCCGCTCAACGCTTCGAGCGCATCGAACGCTTCATCGATGACCTCTTGACGATAGACCCGAAGATGACACAGGATGAAATCTTCCGCAAACTCAGGAAGCATCGGGCGTACATCAAGAAAGGTGTCATCTACTACGATGGAAAGAGCCGGAAGTTGCCCCCATTCATGGCCGCAGCCATCGACCGCAACAACCGCATCCACTACATCGAGCAGTTTCATCCCACCACCGAAGCCGAACGGGACTTTCTCTGCAAGATTTATAAAGTCGATCGGAAAGACCTTGTTTCCCTCTCGTCTGAACGTCCGGAGTCGCATGCTGCTGCCGTGAAGCGATTACGTGAGATTTTCAAGGATGAAAGCTCTCACTCGGTGCGAGCTGCCCTTCGTGAAGAAAGCTTCAAGGTGTTACACGATGGCGAAACCTACTATGCCATCGACTTCCAGCGCCACATGCTCATCAACCTCAATGCTGAAGGTTTTGATATAAAACGCGTAAAACAGCAGCCACGACAGCAGCAGCCTCCCAGGATACAAACGAAAGCCAAGGCACCTGTCAGAATTGCTCCTGTTCCCAAAACGCCAAAACTGCAAAGGCTTTCTACTGCTTTGAAGAGCACTGATGTGGGTAGCCAAAGTGCCAATAGAGAATGGGAAGTTGGGCAGAAGAAGAATGAGGAGGAGGTGGAAAGAGGACGCGGGATGAAGTGGTGATAGATTGGATGTTTTCGCTGTTGGAAGTTTACATTCCTCACAAAATGACGTATGGATATGTAAACTTCCAATCCTTCTTCTGATCTTACTCTAAAATATCTAAGAATTTACTCATTCTATCAATACATTTCTTTTTCTGATTTAGATTGGGATGTACATACAGATTTAGAGTCGTTGCAATATTAGAGTGCCCAAGTATAGCGCTTACTGTTTTATAATCGCACTGACTCTCAATACATCGGGTGGCGAATGTGTGACGAAGTCCGTGAAATACCATTTTGGGTATTTCAAGTTTTTTCAATAGTCGATTAAAATAGTCACGATAAATACGAGGCTCTTGTGCTGTTGATGAGGTACCGACAACGAAAGTTCCTTTAGCTTCTTTGCGGATAACCTTTAAACATTTCAGTAGCATGTTTGATATCGGGATTTCTCGATAAGAGTTCTTGGTTTTTGGGGTAGATATAATTTTCTGAGTTGATTTTGTTTCACAATCATATACTCTCCCTATAGTCTTTCTTATGGTAATTGTTTTTTGGTTGAAATCAATATCTTGCCATTCAAGAGCGCAGACTTCTCCTATTCTCATTCCTGTATAAAGAGCCAATAGTATACCGATATTCTTAGTGTTGGGTGCTTGAACGATATGCCTTACTAACACTTGCTGATTTTTGAATGATAACGTAGGCAGGCGGTGATCGCTTGTGTCAGTGGGATATTTGATATCCCAATCATCGTAAGTAAACATTTTTTGCTTCCGACCATGTTTTACTACAGATTTCAGGACAGCAACCATATCTCTCACAGACTTCTTGGAATGGCCACTGGATAATTTGTTCATAACAAACTGCTGAACAACATCTTCTGTTATATCTTTCATTGAGCCAAAATAAGGATCTAAATGCTTTTGAAGGATTAACAGATATGCACACATGGTGGAATACTTCACGATAGGACGTTTTGCTTTGCTCCAATCTTGAGATACTTCATAAAAGGTTTTCTGCATATATACTATTTTGAGAGGGTTAGACATATTCACCCTCTCAAAATAGTTATTTTCCAGCATTTATTTGTTTCCTTTTGAACGATTATGTGTTTTGCATAGCATTTCGCAATTATCCAGCGTTGTAGATCCTCCCTTACTCCAAGCAGTTACATGGTCGGCATCCATTTCCTTTAGTTGATAGATGCGGGTTTTGTTTGCATTATTGCCCAGGGCACATAAGGGACAGTTCGAGACACCTTTCTTCTTGGCTTCTTCGGTTTGGCGATTATAGGCAGCTTTTTTGGTAGATTCTTCGAATATTCTGATATCCAATAGTTGCTTTTCTTTCTCGCCACCTAAAATATATTCATAGATGTTTTTCTTGCACCGCACACTTTCGTCTGCTTGCAGATCTTTTACTCGTTTAGTAATATGGTCTATGCTATAAGGGGTGGTATGGTACTTCTCATACAGCCGTCCCCATTCCAAACCGCACATATCACGCTCTACCATAGTAAAGGTAGCTGATACCCAGTCAATCACTGAACGAAAATAGCTTTCTAATTCTCCCGTAGATGTATCGTAACGGTGCATGCTCATATAGGCATCGATTGTCATATGCTTACTTTCGCATACCCACTTTAAGGCTTCGGCCAGATAATCTTGTCGCTTTACATCTCCTTTTACATAATGACTCCACTTCTGCACTTCTGCATTGGTTGAGTTACTGAATACACGTTTGGCTGCATTGACAAAAGAACCCGAGTAGATGGCATTAAGGAGTTCTTGCTCTTTAAGGGGAATACCTGTAATATTGATGGTTTTGAACCATTCTTTTATTTCCTTTTCTTCACCCTCACATTCGTACACAAGCAAAGACGATTGACATATGCGTTTCTGCAATTCTTCTGGAAGCCCAGAAAAGTACTGTACATTATCTGCATCGTCCTTAATAGCGAACTTTCCTGTTAAAAAACGACCGATGGAAGTAATGCGCTGCTGTCCATCAAGCACTTCAAACCTTCCGTCAGCAGTTCGATTAAAATAAATCAAACCTATAGGATATCCTTTTAGCAGAGACTCAATGACAGCCACATCACGCTTTCCGTCATTGTAAATATAATGACGTTGATACTCCGGTTGAATGGTTAGTTTTCCATCTAAACCAAACAACCCTTTCCCTTCAAGTTCGTTATATGCAAAACCTTTGCAGATATCTGCTACGGTCCATTCAGTATGTAAAATTGTCTTCATAATATTTTTGTTTTAAGTTGAAATCTTAGGTCAAACTCAAGGAGATTCTGGACGGGAACTTGGTTTACGTCCATATCCTCGTGAATTGAAGAAATTAAATCCAAGTTTACGCGATGGCCAACTATATTACATGGAAAATGGAATACCACAAAAACCATATGCACGTGTTTTAATCAGAAGAATTAGTCACTCATGAAGCCTTTTGAAATATTAGGGATA
>OAWS01000616.1_pt1 | contig 26364 bp, 37 predicted proteins | sample 1517141 | NCBI WGS metagenome assembly OAWS01 (sample SAMEA2580173, study PRJEB22360) | human gut metagenome | biome: human gut; feature: human-associated habitat; material: faeces | place: Denmark | collected 2008/2010
TTCCACCATCTAAAGCATAAACTAATGTTTCTGTTCCTTTTGCACTAGCATTAGCAGCAGAATTACAATGAATAGATATAAAAATATCTGCACCACTATTATTTGCAGTAGCACAGACATTAGGTTTACCTTTTGTTTCTCCATTTAGATTATCTGATTGCAATAGCTGGCATGGATAACCGATAACTTCCATTGTCTTTTTTACTTTTTCTCCAATAGCTAAAGCAATATCTACCTCTCTAATTCCATTCGCACATGCTCCAGGGTCTAAGTCCATATCATGTCCAGGATTGATAAAAATTTTTAACATTATGCATACACTCCTTTTTGGGCTTTTAAAGCCGATAAATCTACCAATTACCTTCCGATTATCTACCAATTAAGACCTTTAACCATGCGGATTATAGGTTTTTACCATCTAATGATCTACCAATAATCTACCGATTAAACTATAAGATAACGTTAATCTATATTACATATAAATTAACCGCATCGAAATCGACACTAACAGCTATTTTTGCAATATGTTATGCATATACATTACAAAAAGTGCCTATTTTGTAATATCTTTATTTGTAGAATTATTAACTCGTACTAGACCACCTAAATATCCAAGAAGTCCAGCACTTATTGTTGTAGATAGTTCTGCATTACCATAAAAAATAGCCGTTATTAAAGCTATTACAAGCCCTATAACGACTACTAGATTTACTATATCCAATTTTTCATATTGCAATTTTTATTCCTCCTCTTTTCTTTGAGGCAACTGAATTGTTTTATTATACAATCCTGTTATTGCACCATTACCACCTAGAGCCTTATAAGTATTGTACATATCTGTTAGGTTTTCTAATGCCCAAATTGGTAAGAAGCCTTCTTTTTCTGCGTTGTGACAAATATTTATTATTTCCACACGCAAAAGCCCTCGAATGGCACAATCTCTATTTTTTTCTTTATTTGCATAATCTTTATAAATGTTATATGCAAATTTTAGTAAACCTGCTTGTATTGCCAAAGTTACAATAGCCAGCCAATCATTAGATAAAAATTCATTCATTTTACTATTCCTCTTGTTTAGATTCTAATTCTGATATTAACTTTTCTTTTAAACAGTTGGGACATTTTTCATTTGTACATTTACCTTCTTCGTTTAATTTTTTAGCACAAATATTACATCTTTTAGTCATTTGCTTTTACCTCCTGAAGCTTATTATTTGTATCTTCAATAACAGAAGCATACTCTTTTTTTAATTCCGATTGTAATTCGGTATCATCTGTAAGTACTGCTACCAACATAGCGTCTTTGATATCAGCAATTTGTTCATCATTAGCTGCCATAATTTCATTAATTTTATTAAGTAATTTTTCTTCTTCGGTTGGTTCTTTTGGTGGCACGTATTCACGTTCAGCTTTTGCCTTAATATAGATATCAACATTATCAATATAGCCTTCAAATTCAGTGTTTGGATAATCTTTAAATTTCTTATTAATAACACTGCATTCTTGGTAATTATCGTAGATAACCTCGTTTATATTATCTAAACTAAGTCCACTATCTAATTTGAAATTTTCTACAGTATCAGTATACTGTTTGTCATCATTAATAATTAGAATTTCATTTTTTTGGATTTGAAAAACTCTCATAAATTTATTCCTTTCTATGATATACTCTCCTAAATTTTATTTTTAGGATTAAAAAATTAAGCGGTAATCGGAGGCGACCTTTTGTTTTTGTTATTACTCAAGATGGTAAACAAAAAGCTATAGAATATTTTTGCACACAAACAGAAGCTGAAATATATGCTGCCGATTACAATAAGAAAAATAATAAAATTCTTCATGGGCATGAAACCACCTTTGATGAGCTATTTTATAGATGGTTACCTTTTTATATAGACAAACACCAACCTAGTAAAAGCACTATAAACAGTTATAATAATTCTTATAAACATTGCCTACCTTTACATGAAATGCCATTAAAAAAAATTAAGTATTACCACTTACAGGACATTATAGATACAGTTAAAAGAAAAGGACTTTCCTACAGCACATGTAAGAAAATCCGTTCTACTCTTAGTTTAATGTTCAAATATGCTTTAATGATGGAATACGTAGATAAAAATTATGTTATGCTTTTAAATTTAGGCAAAAATAAACAAAAACGATCACATAAACCATTTACACGCCAAAAAATAAATAAGTTATGGTCTAATTTAAATATTGAAGGTGTCGATACTGTGTTAATTTTAATTTATACAGGCATTAGGATAGGTGAATTATTAGGACTTGCCAAAGATAATGTTTATATGCGACAAAAATACATTAAAATAACTAAGTCCAAAACTAAATCTGGTCTGCGAATAATTCCCATCCATGAAAAAATATTTCCGCTTATTATAAAAAGAATGAATATGCCTGGTAAATACCTTATTTGCCAATATAATGAAAAGCCTTATAATTACAGCACTTATTGCACTTTATGGAATAAGATAATGTTAGCACTTAATGCAAAATATACACCTCATGATTGTCGTCATACTTGTGCAACTTTGATGGATAACGCAGAAGTAAATTATAATGCTAAACGTAAAATATTAGGTCATGCATGCAGTGATGTTACAAATGGAGTTTATACACATAAAGATATTAGACAGCTCCGCAAAGCAATTAACAAAATAAAGTGATACTAATAAGATACGTATAAATTTAATTAAGCCTTAAATATAAGCATTATTTAGATTTTATTTGTGTTACTATCGTTACTCATAAAAACATTAAAAATAGCATATTTCTAAAATTTAAAAATCCTATAACTATGCACATTACTACTGTTATAGGATTTCTTGTTTTATAAAAAATGGAGAAATATTTATTTTTAGCATAAGTTTTTACGTAGCTATCAAAATTTTAACTGTGGGAGAATTACCCTCTCATGGTCATAGTGCCAGTACAAAGAATGTTAATCAAAATGGTAATATAGGTTGGTTACAAGCAGGAAAAGATTATGATTTTAGTGGAGTTTTTGCTACTAGCTATAAAAACAGCGGTGCTGATGTTGGTAACGGTGAAGCTACTGGGGTTTGGAATTGTATATTCAATAGTACACATAGTCATAACGTAACAATCAATAATACAGGGAGTAACCAAAGTCATAATAATTTACAACCATACATCAGTGTTTATATTTGGAAACGTACAGCCTAGTAGCTGTGGGGGAATTGCCTGTTCATTCGCATGAAGCTAACACAGATATTGCTAATTTAGTAGGAACAATAAGCTATGTTAGTCAAGGCGGTGGAGAAAGTGGTATTTTTACAAGAAATTCTACTTGGAATACTAAAATAGTAGCAACCGGTTATAGTGATGACTGGGGGCGTAATGTTACATTAAATGCTACACATTCTCATACAGTAATAATAAATTCTACAGGTTCTAATCAACCACACAATAATTTACCACCATATATTGCAATATACATCTGGAAACGTACAGCTTAACTTACTCTTTTCCATATATAAATAGCTAAATATGGTGGCATATTAGAATGTGCTTGTCCTGAACCTGTTTCTTTTACCGTAGTATTATGTGTATGTGAACCATTATTATTTATAGTAATAACATGAGAATGTTCTCCATTACCTGATGTATTTAAAGTTCCTCCATTTGATGTACCAATAACATAACCAGATCCACTACCTAATGCGTTAGCAGTAGGCAATACATGTGAATGTGTACCTGTTTTATTTGAACTTGCTGTATGATTATGTTCTCCTGAAGATTGAATACTAACAATATGATTATGTGAAGGCATTTTCCCCACAGATTTATGCTGTTCGTTTCCACATATAAACAGAAATATATGGCATCATATTATTATGTGCTGTATTAGAACCTGTATTGTTAATTGTTACTGTATGACTATGATTACCTGCTGAACTGGTTGTATATGTTCCAGCATTATTATAACCAACTGTAGGTTTGTTGCTATCATTGCTATTTTCTTCACTTGTAACTGCAAAAGTATGTGTATGTTCACCTGTAGTATTAGTGCTTCCACTATGATTATGTGATGGCAATTCTCCGACAGTGAGTTGGTGAGTTGCTTCACCGCCAGTACTTCCTGCATTATAGGTTGTTCCCCAAGAAGATTTACCTTGTGCTAATAACACACGACCTGCTGGCATTGCTTCCCATGTACCAAACCCAAATAATGTAGCTGGATTGGTACTAACTGTAGACATATAAATACTTCCAACTGGATATACTTTTTTTAACGTATCTGTACAATCTGTTAAATATGCTATTTTAGCCCAATTAGACCAAACATTTTGATTATCTCTGCATTCTCTGTACCATATACCACCAGGAGCTCCTACGGCATTTTCATCACCTTTCCATCCCATAAAGATTTGAGATTTACCTTTATTATTAATATTTATTACATTACCATATTGTGAAGGATAATTACCATTATATGCACTATGTGTTGTTAAACCTGTAGTAAAATTATTTGGTAATGTTGAGGCACTTATATCGCCTTTATTATTTAATTTTCCAGCATTAACTGCATCTGTAGAATGTGCTACATTATTGATAGTAACAGCAGATGTTGTCCCATTTCCTTTTGTTACCGTTAAGGTAGCATTAGAAGCCGTAATACTTTTTATATATGTTGTATTTATTGCTTGTCCTTGACTATCTTGAGTGGCTTTTGTGGAATTTCCTACATTATTGATTGTAATAGTAGATGTTGTCCCATTTCCCTTTGTTACAGTTAAAGTAGCATTAGAAGCCGTAATACTTTTTATATATGTTGTATTTATTGCTTGTCCTTGACTATCTTGAGTGGCTTTTGTGGAATTTCCTACATTATTGATTGTAATAGTAGATGTTGTCCCATTTCCCTTTGTTACAGTTAAAGTAGCATTAGAAGCTGTAACACCTTTTACATATGTTGTATTTATTACCTGTCCTTGACTATCTTGGTTTGCTTTTGTTGCTAAGTCTGCATTAGCTGCACTATCGGCTTTACCTTGAAGATTACCTATAAATTTAGTAGCGGTAATATTATACCCACTAGCATTTATATTACCTTTCATATTTCCGCCAAGTAACGGCAAACAAACTTCTTTAGACCAATTTTGAATTATAGATTTCATACTATTTAATGTCATATCTGTTAAATTAAATAAACTTTTAAATAAACTTCTATGAGCATTTGTATCATTATTATGATTTTCTAAAACGTCAGAAGTAACAACACCTGTTAAAGATAATATAATTTCAGCTTTATCAGCATTATTTATAGAGAAACCTATATTCATTTGTTTTGTATATGGAATATTATTTGTCTCTGCTGGTATTACATCAGGATTAGTATCATATGCTATTGCAATTAATTTTTCGGGCAATATTTCTGTATTTAATCCATCTATTGATAAACCTTTAGCAAAAATACCTAATTGTCGTATATAAAAATGTTCTTCTAATCCACTATTAGTAACAGTAGTAATTATTGTAAATTTATTTTTTTCAGCTTTAGATGAAACTATATCCAATAATTTTAATTTTGTACCTATTAAATCATCTTTTGTTAATAATTCATCAAGTGTTGTTTCACTCTCTCCAATTTTAGCTTTAGTGAAAACTACTTTGCATTCACCACTACTGGATTTAGCAAATAAATTTTTACCCGCTTGCGTTAATATATACCCATTTAAATTAGCCATTAATTATTTATCCTTTCTAAAATTTCCAGTTTATCAAAAATTTGATTAAATCCTTTTATATTTTCCTTACATTCACCATCTTTTAAATCATATTCCAGTTCAGATATTTCCATTTTGTCAAAGATACTTTTACCACCACAAAATAAAATATCATTATTAGTTTCTGTAATAAAACCAATCTCATCACACCAACTGCGGACATTTTTTGTTGAACTTATGGCTTCCATCAAACTATCTATCTTTGAAACATCTGTTATTGCTTCTTTTATAAAACTTACTTTAAAATGATATGGTTCTCCACCATATTCCCAGTTTTCTACTACCTTTGCTGATTTAAAAATATCTGTACATATTTTTTCTACCGCATAAGGTGTACCTTTTATCTTATGTGTAGTAATAGAACTTTCAATCAATTTTACTTTTGTATCATGGTCAAAATATTCACGATAAAAATCAACATGAAATTGATATGCCAATTCATTCAGAATACTATCTGGCAATTCTTTTAATTTAGGTAATAATAAAACCATTTCAGTTTTCTGTTTTATATCAATAGCTATATTATCTATTACACAACTTAAGTCTTTAATATTCTTATCTTTGGCAATATTAAACGGAACAGTTTTACTAAATAGTTTTTTATTCATCTTCGATTTCTCCCAATGAACTATTATTACTTTCTAAAATAGCTACTTGTGTTGGTTCTATCTTTGTATATACAGGTGAAGTAATTTCTACTCGTTTTGCACCTGCCATAATTATTCTAGATATCAACTCTGAAGGATTTATATCTCTACCCAATTTAGATTTTTGCCACAAAATAAATGAGTCTATTGCCTCTTCTATTTTTTCTTGAATAGATGTGGCCATAGACTCATTATCTTTAGAAATATAATATTTTAATTCTATATCATAATTTACTACTGTTGGTGCTTTGACTATTACCTTATCTATAAGTGGTCTTATTTTTTTATCATTTACTGTATCATCAATTAAGGTAAGCATTTCCTGTTGGGGTATTTCTCCATTTATTAACAATGGTATAATATCCACTTCTCCTGGTATAGGTGAAATAACTGCTACATCTATAATTAAATCTGATACACGCTTAACATGATATTGATATGCTCCTTCTGGACCTGCTACCGAAAAACCTTCTGGTGCTTCAATTATAGCTTCTCTAAAACTATCATCATTTTCTATTTCTGCACCATTTACAGATATAGTTTTATTTATCATACTTTTTACATAAGGCACAGGATCTACAATTTGATTTATTTCACCAATATTATATCCATTACCTTTTTCACCTGTAATAGTACATGTAGCCATTACTTCAGCTTTAGTTTCTCCAACCTTAATTATCAAATTATCATCCGTAGCAAAATAAATATTATCTCCTGCTGTAACCCTAGTTCCTTTAGGAATTAAGGTATTTACTTTTCTAGCTTCAGATAGAGTAACTTCTATTGTTGTATTAGCAGCTGTTGCTTTTAATCTTTCTACTCCTACTAATATACCTAAATGGTCTAAATTACTTCCCTCAGCATATTTAACTAAATTTTGCTTACCAGTATAATTTATATTATTCAATAATAAAATAACTATGTGCACAATAGCTAATACAAATAATCTTATAGGATCACCTTTTGCTAAAGTTCTTCCAGTACAACTTGTATATAACTCAAATATTTCAGCTTCTACATTTTCTTTATCCATATTAACAAAATCAATATCTGATAAATCACTAAGTTTCATTTATCATTACCTGCACTTTCGGTTTTAGTTTTCCATCTATATCACCTTCAAAAGTTATTTTAGTCACTTTTACTCTAGGTTCATATTTTTTTATTACCAATATTATTTCTGATGATAATTTAGCTTTAGCTACTGGTATTGGTTTATCCAAAAGACTTATATCTATACCAAAGTCTCTATCTAATGGCACACTAAATTTAGGAGTTGATAATATTGTTCTTACATTTTGTAAAATTTCTAAGAGCTCATTTTCTGGTGCAAAATTTATATTGTTTACATTACTATTTGTTATCTCAAAAACATTCATGTTATATCACCTACATATTCTTGTAAACTGATACTTACGATAGCTGATAATATTTCTCCATTTCCACCAAAGAAATTTACTTTTTCATCAAGTGATTCAATAACCCAAAAATTATCTGTAATTGGCATATTATTTAAAACTAAAGTTAATACTGTACCTTCATCTCTCATTGTACGCAAATTATCTAATTCATCTTCAGGATTAATCCCTAAAGATGCTCTTAACTGCATATCAAAACTAATTTTTTCAATATCTTTTCCTAAGAATTCTAAAATAGGTTTTTGACCTATTAATTCATGTTTTGCCCATCTAGCAGTAGAACTACGATTAAAATTATCAAAAGTTCGTACTTTATTTCTAGAAGTAATAAATGGTATACCACCTAAGTAACCTACAATCACATTCTATCCTCCAATAAAAACATTACTACTACCTTCGGCTACATTTCCACCACAAGAAACACTATCTCCAACTCTCCCAGCAGGTCTTCCATTAATAAATACACTACTACTACCACTAGAAATAATACCTTGATGTGATGGATGATTTACACATCCATGCATAACATAATTATCTCCTAATCTACCAGCAGGTTTTCCATTTATAAACACATTATTACTTCCTGTATTTAAAGAAACTGGTGGACAATTATCATGACCAGTATTGCTATCTCCAACACGAGTTGCTGCTGACATCAAATCCCTCCTAATTTAAATATTTATATCTATTTTTGGTGCAGTTATTTTTACAGTTCTGCTTCCATGTATTTCAATGTTTCCATTATCAAAACGTATATAACTACCATCATCAAAATTAATACTTACCACTTTCTCATTATTTTCTACAGGCATATCTTCATCACTATAAATACATCCTAAAATAAATCCATCATTTATACCTTTACCACTATTATTTGGTAAAAATATACATAACACTTGAGTATCTATTGCAGGTAAAAAATAAGCCTTTGTTTTATTAGTGCCAATAGTAAGTATTGGTAATTCATCAGATACCATATCATCTTTATCTGGAAAGGTAACTTTAGCCGTACACTTTAATGGATTAACAGAAGATACTCGACCTATTCTTATTAAATCTTTTATTTTGTTAATATCCATCTAAACACTTCCTTATGTCAATTGTTGCTGAATATCCATTTCCTATATCATGTTTAGCATTAATTATAATATACTTCCCATCAAATACTCCAAAACCTAACACTTCAATAACAGTACCAGCCACTAAATTAAAATTTCCAATCATATTAAAACTTCCTGTTATTTCTTCTTTATTTTTTTCACGTAATCTTTTTTTCGCTAATCGTTCTGCTTCAGCTACATTTTCTACTTGTTCCTTTATTTCGAGAACTTTTCCTTTCTTATTAGGGGCTATAAATGTAGTTTCTATAACTTCCTTAGTTTTACTTTTTTGATATTTAACATGACATGAAGCATATATATCCCTTACTTTAGATTTAAAATCATAACTTAAACACTTTAAATAAATCATATTTTTATTTGCCTGATAAATAGTATTAGGCTTTATTATCGTTATATTAGCTTCAGCTTGCTCATATTTTTCTTCATCAAAGATAACAATTTTATTATTACAAATTTTCAATGCTAAGCCCTGATCATTACATAATTGCAATAGAAAAGATAAGTCAGATTGTTGTGTTTGTTCTGCCCTATCTAATACTGGGTTTATATCTGTATCCCAATATAACTCCATATTTGCATTATCTGCTTTTTCTTTAGCTATTACTTTTAATTCAGTTTTTTCCCAACTTTTTGTTCTCTCTACACCTCGAAGTGTATTATTATCTGGAACAGATACGGCTTTTATATCTATGGTTTGTGGATATCCTTTACAAGTTATCTCATCTATTTCAAATAAACCTACATTAAAATTTTGTTGTACTTCATTTAGATTTTTCCATGAATTACTTAGTAAATTTACTGAAAGTGTCGCACCCTTTTCTGGAAACCAATCTGATTTCCAAATATCTTTTTTATCCTCTAATGTAATCTGAATATCATCTGCTTGCCCAGATAAAACATCATTATAACTTAATCCTAATAAATACGGCTTTAAATCTGTAGATATATCCTTATTATCATATTTAATATTTATATCTATTCTTCTTGCTTTAAAATTCATTTTTTATCGTCTCCATGGTGGTAAATTATTTATCATAGGAGCAGTATATTCTGGAATATTTAATAGTATTCCACCAGAAAATATAATTATATCTCTATACTTTAAATTTGCTTCTAATAACACATTAATACCATTTTCTGTACCATATATCTTCTTGGCTATACCGTCCCACATATCACCTTGAATAGTTGTATATGTTCTCATTAAAAACTTCCTCACAAAAAAGACCACCTACTAAAAAGTAAGTGGTCTTTCATTTATTATTTTAATCTTAATGCAAGTAAATCAGCTTTTCTTTCATCTATATTATTTTTATTTAATATTTCTAAAGCTCGTTCTCTAATATGGCTCCAATATCTATATTCCCTTGCTAAAGCTTCTATTACTATGGCTTTAGCATTATTATTTTCACATAACGAAATTATGGCATCCAAACAATCTTCTGCATTTTCTAAGCCTGTACTATATTCATCAAGTGCATCTCTTATTTCAAAACTTAATTCTTTCATGCTACATCACCACCTAGCAAGCTTCTAAATACTTCAATGGCATTTTCATAATATCTAAATGTTTGTACTTCTTTATTAGCATATCTTGCTTTATCCATGAAATAGTCACCATATTCTTTTGTTTTTAAATGATGTTTATTAGCAATTCTACCAATTTTACTTGCTGATACGCCAAATATTTTTCCAATATCTTCAGCTGAATATGTCATCTTTTCTACTTTAGGTAATTCCAATACTCTTTGACCTGCTAAAGTGTTAGCTGTATATGCTTCTGATATTTGTTTTACTCGTTCTCTATTCGTTTTTTCACTTAATTCTAGCCAAAGTTTAGCTCTATCATTTTCAGCTTTTAATCTTCTAGCTCTAGCATTTTCTTCCATAATATTAAGACGTCTAAGTTTTAAATCTTCATTTTGATTTTTCTTTACTATATAGCTACCAGTTTTACGAATAGATGGTAATATTTCACTAGTTACCCAACGTTTAAACTTCTTAGCACTAGGCAATTTACTAGACAAAACTAAACTATATAGACCACTTTCATTTATAATCGTTGCACCTCTTTGTCCAAAACTCGACGACGTTTTATCGTTGAGTTGTTTATCTTCTTCATCTACATGCATAGCTACAGCTTTATTAGTATCGCTATATCCTAACGCTTCAGCAACATCTTTGCCTACAAACCAAACTACATTATCTTTTATAACTGTTCTAATTTGTCCAAATTCAACATTATTAAATATTTGTAATTTATCTTCCATGATTTAAACCTCTTTCTTTTATTTTTCTTTGAAAGAAATTCCTAATCATGATACAATATTTCATGAAAGGTATTTCTTTCGTGCAAATACACTCACAAAAGCTTTGGTCGGTTGCTGTGGGTGTATTTTTTTTATTTTTTTTGTAGACTTTCATATACAGTTTTTAATCCTAAACGAAATATATCCGCTTTAGACTTACCTGTTATCTCACAACAATAATTAAGCATAATAATATCCTCTTTTGACATTCTAAGCCTATATTGTTCTGTCTTTGGAGCTGTCGTTGGTCTACCAATTTTTTTATCCAAGTTTCTCCCTCCTTTTGGATATCCTTATTATAACATTATGGATATCCAAAAACAAGAGACATTTTTACCGACCAAAAAAATTTAAAAATTGGTATAAAAAAGCACTTACAAATTAATGTAAGTGCTAACTTATTAATAAACTCATACCATATTTAAATCCTCCTATAATTTTCTTCTACTAATGTGACAATTAAACTTCACTTCTTTTCTATTAGTGCCACAATTTTTTATTAGCTATTTAATATTATTTTCTTATTGTGCCACAATAAAAATTTCCATATTCATTTTAAGCATAACTAAGTCGTCTTTGATTACTTTGTAATTTATTTAACATAACTTCAAATTCTCTCATTTTTTGCTCAAGTATAGTATTTAAATTACTAGCATCACCATTACCTTGAATTGTAACTTGTGGTGCAAATGTAGCTGTTATTGTATTGCCACCTTGTTTCAAAGGATTTCCCATAATAGCATTCGTTTTAGCTAATAAGCCAATATTTCTTCTATTTGGTGTATGTGGTATAGCAGACTCTCCACTTTTTTCAGCAAATGTAGTTAAGAATGCTCCTTTACCATAAATTCCACCACTAGCATTGCTATCTACTTCAGCATTACTATCATCACCTAAAAATAGTTTCTTAACAGTTACTGTAAGTGGTTGATCAAAAATTGCTTTAAGTGTATTCCATTTATTTTCAGCCCAACTTAAAGCACCACCAAAAGTAGTATACATATGATCTACAAATTGACTTATCGCAAGTTTAGGATTTTCCCATAACAATGTAAACCATGATTTAACTGCATCCCAATTTGCAATAATTACCGAACCTGTATATAAAAGCATTGTTATTGGTCCACCAATAAATGCAAGTATTGCTGCTACTGGTGACTCCCACAAACCAATAAAAAATTGTTTTACTGTATCCCAATTTTGATAAATTAAATAACCAATACCCACAAGAGTAGTTGCTGCTAATATAAAAGCTCCAATAGGATTAGCACTAAAAGCAATATTCAAAGCTCCTTGTGCTATTGCCCAACCTCTAGTTAAAATAGTCGCTGATTTAGAAATACTAGTATATTGCTTTATTGCTGTACCTGTAGTTCTAAAAGTAAACCCAGTAAGTTTAGCTGCAGTATTAAATCCTGTAGTAGCAACAGTAGCTGCTTTTGAAGCAATACTATATTGTGTTATTGCTAATTTAACCCCATAAAAACCAACTTTCAATCCATTCCATATCCACAAACCTGCATTGCCTATAGCTCCTAAAGTTACTAAAGCTAATCCTGCCCCTCCAATAGCTGTTGTTGCTGTAGGAAATTCTTGAGCTAATTCTCCAGCTTTACTAATAATCCCAGATAAACCTTCTAAAAAAGGAGTTATCACAGGAATAAGACCATTTCCTATAGTTATTTGAGCAGCATTCATTCTATTTTTCATTTGCTCAATATTATTTGCTGTTGTATCTGCTCTTGCATTAAATTCTTTTTCCATACTGCCTGCATAATTAGCACTGTTTGCCACTAAATCAAAATTTTTCTTGAGATTATCTAAATTTGAAAGTAATGGTCCAATAGCTTCAGCACTTTCTTTTCCAAAAATTCCCATAAGCGTAGTCGCCTGTTCATCTTTAGGGAGTTTTTGTATTGCTCCTAAGACATCTAATATTGCTCCTTTAGCATCAACTTGCATACGTTTTGCAAGTTCAGTTGTACTAAATCCCAATTTGTCAAACATTTCTGCCTGAGTTTTTGTAGCTTGATTGCCTACAACCATACCTAACATCAAATTTTTAATACCAGTAGCTGCAACATCAGCTTCTGTTCCAGCCCCTACCATAGAAGCACCTAAAGCTGCTATTTCTCCACTTGCTATACCACCTATAGAACCTAATGGTCCTATTCTTCTAACTACATCAGAAATTTTCGGAGCAGATGTTGCTGTATTATTGCCAAGATAATTTATTTTATCAGCAAGTTCCACAACTTGAGTTTGATTCATTTGAAAAGCTGTTCTCCACTTAGCCATCATCTCACCAGCTTCATCAGCCGTAACATCAAAAGCAACTCCCATTTTAGCTGCTGATTCTGCAAAATCAATCAAGTCTTCCCTAGCAATACCTGATTGACCACCTGCTGCTACAATCTGAGCCAGACCTTGAGCCGTCATTGGTATATTTTTACTAAGCTCTAAGATGTCATTATTCATTTCTTTAAATTGTTCAGGCGTATCGAAATTAACTACTTTTTTTACATCCGCCATAGCTGACTCAAAATCTATAGCTTTTTGTATAGGTGAAGATATAATTGCTGCTATACCTGCATATTCAGCTACTTTTAAAGTACTGTTTCCCATAGCTGATTTAGCATTACTTATTTTAGATTGTATTTCCATTTGCTTATTGTATTGTTTTTGTTTTGCAAGTAATTTATCATACTCAGGACTTAATCTAGATAAAGCTTGATAATAAGAATTATGACTTAATATTCCACTTTCATAAGCACTTTCTAATTGTTTTATTTTCTTACTGTATTCATTAACTTTAGTATTTAATTCGGTTATTTTATTATTAGCTACACTAAAAGCACCACTAAAATTTCCTTGTAGTGCTGCTGCTATTTTAAAACCAAAAGTAAATTCTTTTGCCATTACTACATCTCCAACTTTCTACATGATATAATAAAAAGGGGGTAATTTTATGAAAAAATCTGAACAAATTATTCGATTTATAATCGATGTTATTTTTAGTAATATTTTTAAACTTATATTAGCTTTCGCTATGTTGTCTGTATTACTATATTTCACAATCTTTTTAGGTCCATTATTAGGTTCTGCTATTGGAATGTTTTTTATACTAATTTTTGGTGAAGGTCCTTATCTTGAATTTATTATGTGGCTTTCCACCATATGTATGTTTCTTTGCTATACTTATTTAACAATTACACTTGTTTGGTCAGATGAAATTAAAAAATTTAAAGAAAAAAAAGAACATCAAAAAGAGCAAGATTTACAAAATATGTTTAAAGATATACTTGTGGAAATGAAACAAAATGCTAAAGTTAAAGGCTTAGAAAATGATAAAAAAGTTCAAGAATGTATTTCATCTGTTGAAGAATTTACAGCTGATAATACAAGAAAAGAACAATATCTTAAACAACTTCGTTCTAATCTTATCAAATTTAAACAAGAAGCTAACCTTGAAGAAAAAGCTGTTCAAGAAAGTATTAAAATTATGGAAAAACGTATCAAGAATATTGAAAATGGAACAGACACCATGTATTAATTCATGGTGTCTGTTTTTTATTTATATCTTCAATTATTATTGCATAATCTAATATCTCATTAATCTCTAATCCTAAATAAAAATTAATTGATGTAAATGTAGACATAGCCATATTTAATACCAATTTTTTTAAATCACTAATTTTTTTTAATCCTATCCAAGCAAAAAACTAGCTGTTGGAGCTATTAATTTTTTAAAATCAGTAGCAGAAAGTGCCAAAATATCGTCTACTGGTACACCTACAATTTTAGCTACAATTGAAGCCTGATATGTCATGGATAATAATACGGATGGCGTTTGGTCTCCCAAATGTCTAGTTTCTTTTTCAGCTGCAATTAAATCTTTTCCTGTTAATTTATCAAAATCTAAGTCAATTTCTGTAACAATGTTATCATTTACATTAATACCTTTATTCAAAATAACTTTCATTCTTATTACTCCTTATCTAATCTAGTCCTAAGGCTTTTCGTACTTCTTTCAAGAAATCAAATCCACCTATATTACAAATATAATTATATTTATCTAATTCAAGAACTGTTTCTCCATCAATTGTAATTTTTATATATGTTGTTTCAATTACATTACTCGTATCGGTTGTAGCACCTACATCCAACTTTCCAAGCTCTGTTTTTTTTGGCATACCTCGAATGACACATTTTACAGGTCTTACTACATATTTACTTACATTAGAATCATATACTTGCTGTGCTCCTCTAAGGTCTAAACTTACACCATCTGGAGAAGCTAAACAAACATTATTTTTTTCTAAAGTTCTCCAATTTAAAGTAAGTTCCATACTAGAATAATGACCTAATACAGGACTATCTATCTCTCCAGCTAAACCTGCTCCTTTTACTGTTTCTGTCATAGCTTCCAAAGATGGTAATTCTACATCAGCAACACCAACCATATCATTACCATTTTGATATACTCTAAAATTAATTAACTTTTCAGGTACTTTCATTATTTCACCTCAAATCATGAGAATAAACTTGAAAAATATGATGGATCATATTCAATAACATTTTCAATTTCACGTGCTGGTGTTGGTGGTGTGAAATAAGTATGAAATTTAATTATGCCATCTAATAAATTTGTAGTAGAATTTTCATCTTCTAAAAATTCTATTCTACCTCCTAGAAGTATGCCTTCACTAACAAAACCATTTATACGAATATTTTCACTATCAACAACTGTTTCAATAAGTCTTTTATTTATCGGTTTATCAACTTTTGCCCAATATGTTTGAATAAAAGTTTGACTATGCCAATTAAACATACGACGAATAGAAATAAATGAATCTTTAGGATCTGTATTACTTGGATAACAACATGTTCTATTTCCCCATAATTTCCAACCGCCAACAAAATTTAATGCTGTAACAATCCCCTGACCTTCTAAATAATTAGCTTCATCAGGGCCAAGAATAACCTCTGTTCCATCAACTAAACAAATGCCATCAATTTGTATGGATTTATTAGACGGACTTTCATAAGGTATATCATCATTACTAGAATCTGTTGTTGCTATAGCTCCTAAAGCATGTGTAGACATATGATAAATATCATCACCTAATTTAACCATTGGCCAACAAAGAACTTGATTTTCACCTGTAAAATTATTATCATTTTTCCATTTATTTACATCTGTATATTTTGTTACAGTATCTGTTGGAGCATCATGTATAGTAATTGCCTTAAAATGACTATTTATATTACTAGCTTTGGCTTTCATTACAGCTGATACTTCCGATTTATCTGACCAACCTGGTGCAAGAACAATTCCTGGAACCAATCCATATAAAGGGAATACTTGATTTAAAGTTTCAAGTCCCTTATATGTACCTGTCGAAATATCTATACCACCAATAATATCATCTTCATTTACCAGACTAGGATCTAATTTATCACAATCAATAAAAATACTTGTTATCTCTTCTGTTACTAACTGTCCCTCATCTAATGCAGTAATATTTAATACTTCATTATCATCATAAGCAACTTCATAATCTACACCTAAACTTAAAGCTTCACCTTCACTAACTTTTTTTACTTTCAATGTCTCTAATAAAATAGGTTCAGCAATTGTTGCAACTTTATCATTTAATTGTAATTCTCTATTTTTTATTGCTTCTTTATGTTTATTAGCATCTAACACATTTACAAAAACAATAGGACTTCTATTATATAAAGAAAATTGACTATACATGACTTCACATAAAGTATATTTTTGCCAATTTTTACTATAACCAAATTGTTCTACAGCTTCTTGATAGTTATAACAAAGTATAGGCCTATTACATTTTGCTCTATCTGTTGCTAAATGAATAGGTGATGTACCAAAGACTACAGGTAATCCTGCTGTTGTATTAACCGCTGGAATAATAGATGTAGCTACTTCTGAAGTATATACACCATGTTTATATGCCATTTTTTACTCCTCCATTACATCAAAAGTTGTTTATAATACTTATTTAATGGTGTTCCTTTTTGCTGTATTTGTTTTTCTGCTTCTATTAAGCTATCTACAGATACAAACAAATGTTTAATTTGTGGATATTTAGTAAATATATCATCAATATGTGTAGGCAATCCGCCAATAAATACCTGGTATTTTAATAATTTAGATCCTTTTATTGTTGGTCCAATATAAATAAAACGTTGATTTCTTTTCTCAACATTTTTTTGTATTCCTACCAATATAATTCCTCCTCAGTTGGCTGTCCTATTGTATATTCTGTTGTTATTTTTCCTTGCCATTGTGGAAAAGGTTGTTCGTCAACTACTTCACCTTTTACAGGTAAAATAATTCTATGTTTTTCTGCAATAGTGCGTTGTTTTAAAATATATTGTCTTACATGTTCCATTAAATTATATAAACTAAGAAATCCTTGTGTAGTATCACTATTATAAATACTAAAACCAATTTCAACTTTAGCTGTACTTAAATTTGGTTCTGCCTTATCTTCAAAACTAGTCACTAATACATAAATAAAAGAAGATAATTCACTTGCTTTAGTACGTATAGGTGGATATCCTGCATATACTTCAACTGGTAAATTATCTTCTTTTTGTTTTGTACTATAATCTTTTACTACTATTTTTAAAAACTCCGCCAAATTATCCATTAATTCAACAGTAGTCATTTAATCACCTAACTTTCCAAAACGATATTCTATCTCATGCAAAAAACGATTATTCAAAGTATCTTGTGCTTTAATTTTTATTACATCAATAACCTTTTTTGACTCCATCATTTGCGGAATACTAGGTCCATAAGGTGTACGTAAAGGATATCTTTTCTTTGTAATCCTTTGTAAAAGATGTCCTTTAGAATTAACAAACATACCTCTAACTATTTTCATATTGCTAGTTTTTAATACTCTTGCTCTTGGTGGCTTTATATATCCTTTTCTACTAGGCTTATACATAGTTACCCTAAAAGCCTGTAATATTCTTGGAGAACCATACGATTTTACTTCAGCTGTAAGAGATGTACTTGTCGCATGTTTTAAATTTAAAGCATTTTTTATATCTTTCGCTTTTATTTCATAATTTTTTCTGATATTTACAGATATTTCTTTTCTAATTGAAATTAATGTTCTATTTAAAGCATTTCTTGCAGCCATTTCCACATCATCAGGAGCTTTTTTCATCATAATTTGAACTTTTTTAAGATTTTCTTCAGATATATTTACATTTATCATCGTTCATTCGCCACTAACTGTATAATTAATACTCCTTCTTCTTCACTACAATTTTCTACAAGATAGAACTCTTTATCAACTTTAAATGTCTGTCCATATACAGGAACTTCATTCAAGTCTGACTTTAAACAATAAACTAATATTTTATTCATATAAAGTCTATCATATCCAAAATCGCCATTTTTAGAAGTAATATCTATAGCAGAAAAATCTTCTATAATAGCTCTGCATATAATACCATTTAAATTATGTTCTTCAGCAAATTCTTTATCATTAATAAATATATCTAAATCATTTTTCAGATTTTCCTTAAATTCATTCATTTTTTGCCTTTTATAATTGCCGATGTAGGATCTACACTAGGTAATTCTGTACTATCATCTTCAATAATTTCTTCACTATTCACCTCAGATGCTTCTTTAGCGAGCTCTTTTAATTCATTTTCATCTACTATTTCTGGATTTATATCCATAATATCTTCTTTATTTATGATTTCAAATTCATTTGGAGCAGACGAGGCTAATTTCTTAGCCTCTACATCTTCCATCTGTACAAAATTTCCCGCTTTATAGCGTTTACCTTTATAATCTAAGTTATATTTCTTTACATATAAAACTGTCATAATATTACCTCAACTTTTAACTTTAATTACGCCGATATCATCTACATTTTCTGGAATCATAATACATCTAGATGCCACACGCAATTCTTTAACATCGCTATTAACATTTGTATAAACTTTTGGAACATATTTACTAGCATAGCTATGCCATTGGTTATCATCTTCAAGTTGAGTAATCGCTCCATAAAGTCGTTTTCCTTTTCCTGGATTACCCATAATAAAGAAATCATCAGGAATAAATTTAGTAAGCTTACCATCATTACTCATATAACTTCCGTTATAGATATAAATCTCTAAATCTAGAGAGTCAATGTAGCCAAAACGAGTAATATTTGGTCCCATAACTCTAGGAGTTAAACTCATTAATTTCAAATTAGCAGCATTAGATACGTTTAAAAATTCTTTTATCTGTGTATTACTAAGTAAATATTTACTTACATTTCTAGACATAAATGCTACTGTTGGTACTGTACCAGTTTTATCTGCAATAGTTCCAGACATTTCTTCAATGTGTTCATAAATTTTAGAATCAACATTGTCCCATGTATCCCCGCTAGATTTTGTAACTTTATTAGTAAATCCATCTAAAATAAATGTATCTGCAATCTTATTTTTACCATCGTCTGCATAACCTTCACAGATACATTGACCTGTAGTTAAAAGTTGAGCTGCCATATATTCTTGACTACGCATATTCATTTCCGTAAGTTCCATCAAATCTCTAGCCATTAATTCTGCTGCTCTTTGTGCTGGAGATTTAGGACTATATACAGTCTCACCGAATCCACGCATATTTAAATGCTCTGGAGTAATAACTCTTTTAGGTGCAGTCATTGGTGGTGTATATGTCTTAATTGTAGAACCATTACGTGCTACATTAACACCACTAGCTCCAGGTATAATATATGGTGCTAAAGTTCTTACACCTTTTCTATATTCAATATCAACAACATTTGTCATAAATACATTTTCATTTGGGAAAAATGTATCTACTAATGTTGTACTTGGTGGATAATTTTGTTCTACTACGCCTAAAAGTGTTCTTGTATTTGTAAAATCCATAATCAATGCTCCTTTTTACTCTTTTTTACCATGAATTGAAGTTAAATAAATGCCTTTATTTCTAAGCTCTTCTTCATGTGTATCGATGTTATCACTTTCTTGAGCTAATATAAGTGCTTCTTTATTAAACATTCCACTAGTATAAACAGTTCCAACTACTTTGCTACTAGTACTTAAAGCTAAATCACTTTGTAAAACAGCTACTGCAACTTTAATAGATTCTGTTTCAGATGTACTATCTTCTTCTACATATTCACCACTTCCATTTATTGCTAAAAGTGTTCCTCGTTTTAATGTTTTTTCACCACTTGCTTGGGCAAATTCAACGTTTTTAGTAATTAATGGTACTTTACTAGAACCAATTAATTCATCATAAACAACGCCTGCTACACTTTCTACCATTGCCATATTTATTTACCTCCAAATTTATTTTTTAAATAATTTTTAGAAGCCTGAGATAACATACTAAGTGTTTTATCTTCTTCGCTAATGTTGTTATCTTTATTACCTAAAACATTATTCACACCACTGTTATTTACATCAGAAATCATATTTTGTACATAATCTTTTGCTCCAATGTTTTCAGCGATTTTATCAAGATATGGTTTCACTTTATCTGCTGTAGCTGTTTCATCAGCAATAGCTTCATCAATTAAATTATTAATAGTTTCGTTATTTGGCACTCTAAGTTTATTTAATGCTGTAATACGCTCTCTTTCTTCTTGTTTTGCTTTAGCAATAACCTCATCATTATTTTTATTGCTAAAATTATTTACCATATCTTGTAATTTATTCATGATTCCAGGTTTTTTATTTTCCATATTGTTCTCCTTATGCATAATTTCTAAAATTTTATCTGGATTATTAAACGTTTTAGCATTAAAAGCTATGGAATTTATAACTAAATTGCCCTTATTTAATACTCCTGTAACACTGTTTTCATCATCAATTTCATCGACAAAGCCATAATCTTTGGCTTCCTGAGCAGTTAAAAATGTCTCTTCATCCATCATTTCAGACAATTTTTCATCTGTTATTTTGTCTTTACACTTCATTTTATAGACATTTATAATAGTTTGTTTCACTGCTTTTAAGGCTTTGGCCACTTCTTCAAGCTCATTTTGATTATAAAAACCAATCAATAAGTTCATTGGATTGTGTATCATGTAGATGGTATTACTTGGCATTATTACATTTTCCCCTGCACATGCAATAATTGTAGCTGCACTTGCTGCTATTCCATCAATTGTAATAGTCACACGTCCTGCATACCTTTTTAATTGGTTATAAATAGATTGAGCTGCAAATACATCACCACCACAGCTATTAATTCTTACAACTAAGTCCTTTCCACCTAAAGCTTTCAATTCATCATTAAATTTCTTTGGTGTTGCAAGACCTTCATCCCACCAGTCTTCATTTGCGATTTCTTTATAAATCAAGAGTTCTGCTTTTTCACTATTTAATTCATTTTTAATTTCCCAAAATTTCATTTACTCACCTCCTTCTAATCCTAATTTTTGTTTTTTCTTATTTTCTAAAGCTAAAATATCGATGTTATCATCGTAATTTGTTCCTGTAAGCTCTGTACTTACCTTTTCATGGGTACTAAATCCATAATCAACTTGTAATTTTGCAGCTTGAACTTCTTTAACTGGATCTAAAAGTCCACTTGTAGGGCCAAACCAATCGCAATTACTCCATGCTTTGGTAATAATTGGATCAATCCCAAATCTAGGGGCTTTTATTCTTCCAATAGCTATAGCTTCAGCCAGCCACATTTCATATACTGGTTGGCAAAATTCTCTAGCAAACCAAGTCCTACGCTCTTTAAATACTGCTACTGCTTGGTTTAATGCTCCTCTAGCGGCGGAGTAAGAAGAATTAAACTTACTCATTAAAACCTCGGATGGAATATTAAGACCTGCACCAATTTGAACAATTAGCGACTGCACAAACGGCTCAAAAGTTGAAAGGGATTTGCTTGGATCGGCTGTTACTACACTTACCCCTGGAGGTAATGTATTAATTGTTCCTGGTCCTAATTTTAATTTAGTTGGATCAAGATCTGCATAAGGATCATAGTCATATGTGCTATCGAGCATATCATTCAATGTGTTTCCAGGTGGTGTGTTAGATGTTAAAAATATACTAAAAAAAGCTTTTATTATGGCCGTTGTAAGTTCTGCATTGGTATATCTACTAATTTGTTTTAATTCTTCAATTACTGGAGCTAAAAAAGGTACGCCTCGATATTGCTCTGGTCTATCTTCTTTAGATATTTGTAAAACCATTGCTCTTCCTGTACGTTTTCCAAAGGCTTCTACCCTTTTCCACTCTACTAAAGCACCAATATTTGTAGGATCATACGGAGTTTTATTAGCTATCCAATAAGCTACAACCTCACCTTTTTTATCTACTTCAATACCATTTATAATCCTATTTCCATTTTTTTCGTTAAATTGAGTTACCATTGTAGGATTTACAATTCCATAAATATCGATGCTTCCAGGATTACAAACTCGATTTGCTTCAATCTGCTGGATTTTTAAACAATATGGATTATTTGCTGTATTTTTCCCATATTTAGGAATTGCCCAAGCATCGCCATTTACCAAGCAACCAATAAAAGCTATATTTTGTTGGTCCCAAAAGTTATTTTTCTTATAAATATCACAACTAACATCATCTGCCCAAAGTTTAAATTCCTGAATGGTCTTTCTTTTCCATTCTTTTGCTTCATCTGGATTCAATCCTAGTGTTCTAAAATCGATATTTGGAGAAGGTATAAGTCCTGCCCCAATTACATAACTTCTAGATGTTTCTATGGCACCTCTACCAATTGGCGTATTTATGGCCATGTCATAACTTCGGTTACGTAAAATATTTAAATTACTGTCTATATCACTTTGCGGACTAGATTGTATAGGATTATATCCTCGTAGTGCTTGTTTAGTTAAACTAGCACCGCCAGAACTGTATCCAGTATTAATAAATTTTCTATCCCTTATTCCTTTAGAAGCTGATTTATTACGTTTATTTTTTCTCAAGTATACTCACCTAATCCATAAATATAATTTGCTTACTTCTAGTGCCTTTAATTGGCTTTTCATCATCAATTGTTGCTCCTAAGCCAATTAATTTATTAATTTCTGCTCTTATTTCACTTAAATTTGCTCTCGTAAGAGTTCTCTTACCAATCGTATAAGATTGACCAAACTTAGTTATTTGTTTTTCCGCTTCTAAATATAATTTCAATCTTTCATTTAAAATCTTACTCGACAAAATCCATAACACCTCTGCTATTTACTGCTCCATAATTAACTTTTTTCTTTTCTTTTTTATTTGGTTTTCCTACCATTTTAGTTGAAGAATTAGTATTAAAAGCCTCATATAATGCTTCAAAATTTAAATTTAGGGACTGCATGCATGCTAGGTTATATACTTTTAAATCTAGCGGTTCATTCCTTGCGTCCTTAGATATTTTCTCCCAGACAAAAACAGTTGCTCCATTTCTAGTTTTTTGTACTAAATGTTCACTTATCAAGCCCTTAAAATAAACTTCATCATAGCCTCTATCAAGGAAAAAACTATCAATATTTCCATCATCTATTTCATTTAAAGGAAAATGTATATATTTTTTCCCTTTTTCTTCTATAGTTAAACGATCCATAATATACTGTTTTCCACTATCTACACCTAATTGCACCAATGGAATACCATATTTTTCAATTTTAGATATTTTATAAACTAATGGTACACCTCGAATTGATGAACCTTTTATAGCAATTCTTTGCTTTTTTCGGCTTTTATAACAGTATTTATAAACCTCATTGGTATAATGACCACCACTATCTATAAACGTCCTAAGAATAGTCAATGCTTTACCATTTTTAAAATAATATGTTCTATCTAATACCTGGTCTAATAATTCCCATACTCTTTCAGTATCAGGAATTCCCAAAATAATGCCTTTTTTTATACTCCATTGTTCTTCACCTATTCCCCAACCTGTAATTTCATATTCAAGTCGATTATCTTGTGTATCTACAGCAGCAGTTAATGCTAAAACACCATCTGGAAGTTCATCTTCATATTTTTCACGGCGTTTTAAGAACATATCACCATTTTCAAATGCTCCTACTTGCTCATAGCTTTCCCCAAAACGTGTATTATATACAACCTTTTCCCTTTCTGGATCGCCTTTAGCTTTTAGCCATTCTTCCATTATTTCATTCCAGCTAATCCACGGAGAAGCAAAACCATTTACAAAAAAACTTCTAACCTCACTTTTTAGTGCTTGTGGATTTTGAAGAACATATTTTTGCTTAGCCTGCTTCATTTTTTGTTCAGAAAAAGAAAATCCGCAATCTGGACATACCCAAACTACGGATTTTACGATAATATGCTTTTGTTTTTTCTTATTTTCAGATTCCTCATAATCAACCTTCATGTTCCGGTGTGTTATAAGGTGCCATTCTTTACAATTAGGACATTGATGTTGCCATTCTGCCTGTGTTCCAGTCATGTACTCATCATCAATCCTGGATAGCCCTTTTATTGTAGGAGTGCTAAATAAACCAATAATTCTATTCCAATAAGTAGTAGTACGCTTAGAAGCAAGGTCTACTGGATCACCTTCTGTACCTGCACTTTCTGGAAATCTGTCAACCTCATCGCAAAATAATTTGCTTATTGGTTTAGATGCTAAGCTAGAAGGACTATTTGCTCCTGTTATTACTAACCTACCACCTGGAAAATACTTGGTCATTATAGTATTTCCACTATCTCTAACTTTAGCATCTTTAAATATATTCTTTAAAACTGGAGTAGCACTTATCATAGGTGCAATACGTGATTTAGAGTAATCTTCACCATCAATAATTGTAGGCTGTATCATCATTATTGGACATGGATCGAGGTGGGCAAATCTTCCAATAATATTATTCATTATGTCAGATTTACCAATCTGAGAAGCTGATTTAACAACAACTTTTCGTACACCTTTCTCCGTAAAAGCATCCATTATTTCTTTTTGATAAGGTGCTCTAGAAGTTCGCCATCGTCCTGGTTCTGCTGAAGAAGATGGCAACATTCTAAATCTATCTGCCCACTCTGATACACTCATTTTAGGTACAAGATTTAAGGATTTATTAAAAATCTTATATAGTAAATCTACAGTTTTATTACTCTTCACCTTCGCCACTCATTTCAAACATGGTAGGCTTATAATCTTTAACTTCTAACAATAAAAACTCTATTTCTTTTGTTAAAAGTTCTTCAATTTCTTCCTTGCTTCTTTCTGCTAATTGTGTAGCCATTTTAGCAGGAATACCCAATAATTTTGTTCGTAGATTTACTAACATATCTGTTAAAACTGCTTCAACATCAGCAGCTTCATGGAGTTCATTTGACCTTTTTCGGACTTCCATCTCAGTTAATTTTCTCTTCGCTCGTTCATGCAGAGCCTTTTCATGGTTATAATCAACATCATCTTGTTTATATTTGGCCATATAATACTGGGAGATTGCCTTTTGTAAAATAAAATCTCCTTCAGGTTCTTTAGTTATCTTTCCTTCATTTTTTATCATCTGATTTACTCGTCTGACAGATACACCTAATAACTTTGATAAATAATTTACATCACCACGAAGCTCTTTTTCCAAAAAAACACCTCCCATCTGAGAATTATTAAATAACTTTATGTATATAACTTGGGAAATTTTCTTAAGTAGTAAATTTCCCAAAATATAGTAATATTATTACTCATAAAAAAACTGTCTAACTGCTTTATTTATAAGTATTTAGATGTAATGATAACAATATTCAATAACACTAAAAAGAAGGAAATCCATAAAAAATTTTTTTCAGCTAAACAATTTCTGGGGTTCGCAAGCTACCCGCACTCGAAAAAATTCCCAGAAGTACCTTTTTTATAAAATATGAATTCATTTCTTCCTAATTTTTATACTAAAAAACTCCAAAGAGTTCATCTCCTTGGAGTTTACTTATATTAAAATGTTATTTAAATATATCTGTTTGTATAATGGGTATATCTGTAATTTTACCTGTAGATACATCTATATTTTTTATATTATATTTTTCTATAAGCTTTTCTATTATATGTCTATAATATGTAGGTGCTGTTGGAATAATAT
>OAWS01000622.1_pt1 | contig 26178 bp, 42 predicted proteins | sample 1517141 | NCBI WGS metagenome assembly OAWS01 (sample SAMEA2580173, study PRJEB22360) | human gut metagenome | biome: human gut; feature: human-associated habitat; material: faeces | place: Denmark | collected 2008/2010
GAAGATGGCGGTAAGCGTAAATTTATTATGGTGCAATTACCAGAAAAAACAGATGAAAAGAGTGAGGCTTTTAAGGCTGGTTATAAAAATATCTGTGAAATTGGCAAGGAACGTATTCGTCGTGCTGGTGAGAAAATAAAAGAAGAAGCAGGGCTTAATGGGCAGGGTTTGGATATTGGTTTTAGAGTATTGAAATTAGATAGTAGTAATATGAAGGATATCTATTATAGTGCTGATGAATATGATCAAGGAATGCTTGAAAATATGCAATCAAATATAAAAGAAGATAGAACGGATTTAGATTTATTATTTGGCTGTTTAGTAGATTGGGGATTGGAATTAGATAAACCATATACTATAAAAGAAATCAATGGTCATAAGGTGCATATTTATAATGATGGAGATTTAGTAGCTTGCTTTGAGAACGATTTGGATATGAAAACTATAGATGAAATTGCAAAATTACAAGCATTAAGAGTAATATTTTGTGATAATAGTTTTGTTGATTCAGCTACAAAGATAAATGTAGCTGAACATTTTAAAATGATTGCTCCTGATACTGATATAAAGGTTATATAATGAGGTGAGCAAATGAGGTTACAGTTTAAACATCAAAAATTTCAACAAGATGCTACAAATGCTGTTTGTGATATTTTTGCAGGACAGCCTTATAGTTCAATTAATTATAGATTAGACAGTGGCGATAATATCGTTTTACATGATAATGCTTGGGCAAATGCAAAAGTACAGATAGATGATAATACTATTTTAGAGCGTATAAATAAAATCCAGCGTGAAAATCAAATTGCTGTATCTAAAAAATTAGAAGGTAAATATAATCTCACCATTGAAATGGAAACTGGTGTAGGTAAAACTTATACTTATATAAAAACTATATTTGAATTAAATAAAAGATATGGTTGGAGTAAATTTATAATAGTGGTACCGTCTGTTGCTATTCGTGAAGGTGTATATAAATCTTTGCAGATAACACAGGAACATTTTGCTCAAGAATATAGTAAAAAGATAAGATTTTTTGTCTATAATTCGCAAAGATTGAATGAAATAGAAAGTTTTGCGTCAGATAATGCCATTAATGCAATGATTATAAATTCACAAGCGTTCAATGCCAAAGGAAAAGATGCTCGTCGTATTTATATGGAATTAGATGAGTTCCGTTCGCGTAAACCGATTGATGTCATTGCAAAAACAAATCCTATTTTAATCATAGATGAACCACAATCAGTAGAGGGACCAAAGACAAAAGAAGGATTGAAAAAATTTAATCCTTTGTTTATATTGCGTTATTCTGCTACGCATAAAAAAGATAGTATTTATAATATGGTTTATCGCCTTGATGCAGTGGAAGCTTATAATAAAAAATTGGTAAAAAGAATAGCAGTGAAGGGAATTACGCAAAAGGGGATAACTGCTACAGAAGGTTTTGTTTATCTTGAGAAAATAAATTTGTCAGAAAAAGCTCCAACTGCTATGTTGCAATTTGATGTAAAAGGTGCAACAATTATTCGCAAAAAAACCATGAAGGTAAATGAAGGTTTTAATCTTTATGATAATTCAGGTGAGCTAGACGAATATAAAAATAATTATGTAGTCAGCAGTATCAATGGTAAAGAAGATTATATTGAATTTTTAAACGGCAAACGAGTATATATTGGACAAGTATGTGGTGAAGTCAATGAAGAACAGTTGCGACGTATTCAGATACGAGAAACGATTTTATCACATCTAGATATGGAGAAAAAACTATATAACAAAGGCATAAAAGTATTATCTTTATTTTTCATTGATGAGGTAAGCCATTATAAGCAATATGATGAAGCTGGACAGGCTCAAAATGGTATTTTCGCCAAAATGTTTGAAGAAGAATATGAAAAAGTTTTAAACGAATTCCAATTGGATTTAGATAGTGATAGTTATAGAGAATACTTAGAAAATATAAGTGCCAATAAAACTCATGCAGGGTATTTTTCAATTGATAAAAAAGGTCGTATGCAAAATGGTAAGATAAGTAAGAAAGAAAATACTTCTGAAGATGTTGATGCATATGATTTGATTATGAAAGATAAAGAGAGATTATTGTCTTTTGATGAACCTGTTAGATTTATTTTTTCACATTCAGCACTTCGTGAAGGTTGGGATAATCCAAATGTATTTCAAATTTGCACATTGAAGCAAAGTAATAGTGAAATCCGCAAGCGTCAAGAAGTAGGTCGTGGTCTTCGTCTATGTGTAAATCAAAAAGGTGAACGTATGGATGAAACTGTATGGGGAGAAGATGTACAAGATATTAATACATTGACTATTATAGCTAGTGAAAGTTATGATAGCTTTGCTAAAGCATTGCAAAATGAATTAGCAGAAGTCCTAGAAAATAGACCAAAAGTAGTAAGCAGAGAATTATTTGAAGGTAAAATTATCAAAAATAATAAAGGTAATCAAATAATCATAGATAAAGATATGGTAGATACTATTTATTATGATTTGGTAAGTAATAAATATATAGATAGAAAAGGAAATTTAACGGATAAATATTACGAAGATAGAAAAGAAGATAATATTGAATTTTCCCCAGAAATAAAAGAGTATACTTCATCTATTTTGGATATTATAGATAGTATATATAATGAAAAAACTATTGATATTGCTAATGCTTATGATACTAATGTTGAGTTAAAGTTGAATACAGAAAAATATAATATGAAAGAGTTCCAAAATCTTTGGTCAAGAATAAATAAAAAAGCTATTTATGAAGTAGAATTTGATAGCAAAGATTTTATAAATAAGGCAATAGATGCATTAAATCGAAAACTGCGTGTAACAGAAATTTATTTTAAAATTGAAAAAGGACAATTGGATAAGATAAAATCCAAAGATGACTTATTATCAGGTACAGCCTTTGTCAAAGAAACACGCAATGAATATGATAGTAAAAATATTTCTGTGGCTAATAGTAGTGTAAAATATGATTTAGTAGGCAAATTGGTAGAAGGTACTGGGCTTATACGCAAAGATATTGTAGCTATATTAGTAGGGCTTGAAAAAAATGTATTTAATCAATTTAAAAATAATCCAGAAGAATTTATTATCAAAGCTACTAATTTAATCAATGAAGAAAAAGCAACGACTATAATTGGTCATATAGAGTATAGTTTATTAGATAAAACATATGATATAGATGTATTTACAGAAAATACGTTAAAAGGAAAACTAGATGTGAATGCAATGAAAACGCGTAAGCATTTATATGACAATTTAGTATATGATTCTAAAGTTGAAAGAAATTTTGCTACAGAATTAGAAGCATCAGATAAGGTAGCTGTATATGTGAAATTGCCAAATAAATTTTTTATTCCTACACCTGTGGGAAGATATAATCCAGACTGGGCGATTGCTTTTTATGAAGGTAGTGTAAAACATATTTATTTTGTGGCAGAAACAAAAGGCACAATGTCTTCAATAGAATTGCGAACAATAGAAAAATCAAAGATTGATTGTGCTAAGAAATATTTTGAAAAACTAAAAAATGATGATGTAATCTATGATGTAGTAAATAGTTATGATGAATTATTAAATATCATAAGTAAATAATAAAAATAGCCTTTATACTAAGAGAAGATAAGTTCTCAAGTATAAAGGCTATCTTTAATTTATAAAGTATTTAATTTTAAAGGAGTTACAGGAGAAATGATCTACTTATATTAATCTATATCAATTTGAGTAGTTGTTGATTGTGGTTGAAGTTTTGGCAATGTCATTTTTAAAACACCGTCAGTATATTCAGCTTTAGTGTTAGCTTTATCTATCTGACCTACATAGAATGAACGTTGCATTGTACCATAATAGCGTTCTTGATGAATGTAGTTACTTTCTTCATTCTTATTTTGTTCATTTTGCATTGTAGCTTTGATAGTTAAATAACCATTTTGATAATCAAGAGCGATATTTTCTTTTTTTACTCCTGGTAATTCAGCAGTGAGTTCATAAGCATTATCTGTATCTTTTACATCAACTTTGAATGCGTTGAACATGGAATTTACTGGAGCAAATGCGTTTTGGAAAAATGGTTCGTTGAAAACATCAAAAATAGATTTGAAAGAATTGTCTCTAGATGCAAGATTATTTGTAAATGTAGGAATTAAACCAAACATAATAAATGCCTCCTAAAAGTTTAAAAGTCAAATTTTATTTAAAAGAAATTAGTCAATGTTGATTTGAGTTGTAGCTTCTTCTTTAGTAATTTTTGGTAAAACTACAGTCAAGATACCATCTTGGTAAGAAGCTTTGATATTTTTTTCATCAATATCGTCAATGTAGAAAGAACGTTGCATTTCACCTACATAACGTTCACGGCGAATATATTTTTCTTGAGGTTTTTCGTTTTTATCATCAGCATTTTCAGCAGGTTTTTCTTCTGTGGATTTTGTAGTAGTTGTTTTAATTGTTAAATAACCTTTATTGTAGTCAAGAGAAATGTTTTCTTTGGTGATGCCTGGTAATTCAGCTGTGAGTTCGTAAGCTTTATCAGTATCTTTTACGTCAACTTTAAAGGATTTTACATAAGAATTCATTTTTGCAAATGGTTCATGAAAGAAAGGTTCATTAAAAACATAGAATAATTTATTGAAATCATCATCACTTTTAGTAATATTTTTTGCAAATGGAACTAAACCGAACATAAATAACAACCTCCATGTATAGAGCAATAAATAAAGTCAAAAAGTCAAAGTTTATTTTGAATTAAACGGACTATCAAGTCCGCATTTAACTTTTATTTATTGTTATTAGTAAAATTATAAGATTAAAATTTAGATTTTGTAAGTATCTCAAGGGATACTTCTTATCTTTCGTATCTCTTAACGTCCTTACAAGTATTATTATACTCGAATTAGTCAAAATGTCAACAATTATTTTTGACTTTTTGACTAATTTTTTTTACTTATTTTATAAGCCTTTATAGGGCTTTTGTTGTTTGAAATTTGACTTTTTGTTATTTTAAAAATATACGAGAGGTACCATTTTGGTACCATCTCTTTATGAATTTAAATATGCCTCAAATTTTGAAGCAGCATCTACTTTTCTGCTTTTAGTAATATGCAAATAAATTTGACGTGTTGTAGAGTCATTGGTATGCCCTAACCTATCTTGTATTACTTCTAATGATTCACCCGCTGCTGCTAATAATGATGTGTGGGTATGGCGGAATGTATGTGGATGGATCCAACTTAACCCGATTTTTTTGGCTATCTTTTTTATGAAGCCGTATAGATTACAGGTTAAAATTGGTTTTCCTGGATAATATCGAGAAGTAAATATAAAATTATATGTTCTATCCCAATTATTTGCATTTTTTATTTTTTGTTTATTTTGTATTAATCGCCATTCTTTCATCACATCTATAAAAGATTGTGAAATAGAAATTTCTCTAATACTATTTTTAGTTTTTGGAGTTTGTACATAATAATTTTTTTGACTGCAACCATAGATGTTTTGGGTAATTTTTATAGTCTTATTTTTTGTATTAAAATTATCCCATTCCATAGCACATACCTCGCCTAATCTAGCACCAGTATAGATTAGAAAATATACCATATAATAATATGGATATGCATATGCATCATTTTTAGCTTCATTTAAGAAAGTGAGTAAATCTTCTTTTTCTAGATATAATGGTTTAGGTTTTTGTTGTAGCAGTTTAGTTTTTTCGACTAAAGTCATTTTAGGTAAATCAATATTTTCACAAGGATTATTAGTGATAATATTATTTTTTAAAGCATGTTTAAATATCATTTTTATATAGGATAAGTTTTTTGTAATAGTTTTACGTTTTTTACCCATATCAAGCATATTTTGTATATATGTTTGAATATTTAGAGAGGTAATATGTTTTAATTTAACATCTTGCCCCCAGAATGATATTAATGCGTTTAATAGATATTGTATGCCCTTTTGTGTAGATATCTTAGTATAATGTTGATATTCTTTAAACCAAATTTCTTGAACATAATAGGCAAATGTTATATCTTTAGGTTTAGCAAATACCTTTCCCGCATAATATTGGGACTCTATTTCTGCCATTGCTTTTTTAGCATCGCTTTTTTTAGTAAAGCCACAGCGTTTGATACGGATACGTTTTCCTGTATCATCTCTACCAACATCTATAATGAACCAATATGTTTTGCCTTTTGTCTTTGTAAGGCGTTCATGTATTCTAGCCATAGTTTTCCCCTTTCACTATGCCTAGCTATTACTATGTATAGTTTTAGTATGTAAGAAAAGTGAAATTATGTCAACGTCAATTGTTAATTGTTAGAATAATTATATAATTTAGTTAATGAAAAAAGGTACTAGATGAATTACATCTAATACCTTTTTACTATGGGCAACATACTTTAAAATAAGTTTATATCTTTATTAATGTTGCATACGTTTGAAGTATTCAATTGCCTGTGGTGTAAATTCGATATAAGTATTACCATCAGCAAATGATGCTAATTCATAAGGTTGATAGATAAGGTAAATTGTTCCATTGCCACCTAAATAATAATCTTCGCTAACTCTATCTACATCCCAACCATTACGAAGTGGAATTTGTTTCATTCCTTGATTATAAAGTTTGGTAACATGTCCTCTTATGCCTATATTTTCAAGTTGTTCAGCTGATTGAATTGGTACAAAATAGCTTACAGGGATTTTATTACCAGTATGTTTATCATATACTAGACCAACTGTTTCATACATACCGTGTGCAGCACCAGCGTTATACCAATAACTTGTAATTGTCAAAGAAATATAGTTCTCATCTTCAAATTTAAGACTATATTTCATGCTTCCTTGATAAAAATTACCAGCATCATAACGACCTTTTAAATTATATACATATGTTGCAATATCGGTATTAATCTTGTTTTGTACATCTTGGTCATTGAGGTATACAATAGGATATTTTAATTTTAAATTAGTATAGTTTTGTTCACCAGAATCAACATATGCTAAGCATAGACTAGGTATTAGCATTACCACAAACAAAGTTAATAAAAATAATTTCTTCATAATATCACTCCTAATAATTATTTAATGGTTTTTGAAACTTTATTTTTCTCAACTCAATATCTTTATTTAAACTATCAGCATGAGTAAATAAAGTTTTAGCTAATAATACATAAGTACCGTTATTTATAGTTTCATGATAATGAGATGGATTTAAATTGTTCGCAGAATAAGCTTGAATTGCCTTTATATTATTGTTGCTATCTAAATCATATAATACATACATCGGAATTAAATGATTATTACCATGCCATTTCCCTAAATTTTCATCTACACTGTCTTTATCGTCATTTATTACAGTCATAGTAAATATTACAGGGTCGTAACTTTTTGAGCCATTACTATACATCTCATAATTATTTTTTAAATAAAAGTATTCTGTGGTGTATGGAACAGAAGCAATCATATCGTTGGGCTTATTGTAGATAATAATTTCTTTATCGCTAGTTAAACCTACAAAGCCATTTTCATCGAATTTTGATATGGCTATTACAGGTTTATATCTTTTTATTAAAATTTGATTAGCTTGTTCTAAGGGATTTTTTTCGTTGCTAGGTATTACTATTTTATTAGAATCATCTATATATTTTGGGGAATTATTTTCTTTATTCTTTAATTTGTTATCTCTATCAACTAAACCAGCAGCAACTTTTTTCAGAGTTTCGTAATCAGTGCTTGGAATTATAGTTATAAATTCACCCATAGCATTGTCATGACTAATTTCGAAACCACCTCTTATTGGATATAAAGCTATTTCAAATATTTGTACTTTATTGGTCTTAAAATGTATCTTCATATGCATTAATCTTTTCTTTTGTTCGTTAGGAATATTTTGCAATATCCAACAATCTGCGATGTCATTACTAGCATCATATGTCAGTGTCTCGGTATCTACATATTCAGTTACTTCAGAATTAGAAAAAAACCAATACCAGCGTTTATCTAATTCTTTAGCAGAACATAAGCTAGTAATTAATAAAAAAATTAGTAGAATTAAAGGTAATATTTTTTTCATAATATGACTCCTAAGGAATTATGCAGATTGGGTTTGTTCTTCTTCAATAGACAATGTTTGTCTATATTGTTCTGCTACCATAGTTTTATTGAATTCTGCTGCTGGGTCAAATTTATAAACTAAATTTTCTAGGTCATCTATTGATATCTTGAAAAACTCTTTTCGATTATTTACCTTATTAACACGATTATTTTCTAATGCTTGATGTAAATCTGATTCTAATTGAACAGCGTCATTTGAAAAAATAAAACTATGCACATCAAATTTAAATGGAACGCTAGCACTACCAAGTTCATCAATACGTTCTTGAGGATCAAGACGTCTAGTCATCCCAATTTTAAATATATTATCACCAAATGATCCTAAATTACTTATAACATAAACATAACCGGCTTTACCATTTTGAAGATTAGTAATTTCTTCTTTCTTTTTATCTATGTCATTAAGCTGTGATTCTAATTCTTTAATTTTGGCTAATAATTGCTTAGTCTTTTCATCGTCTTCAGAAGTTTTTAGTTGTTCATTTATATTGGCAATCTCTGTTTCATATTTAGCCGCTTCTTGTTTCATTTGCTCTTCTTGCTCTTTTAATCGACGGCGTTCTTCTGCTTCTTGTCGCATTTGTTCTCGTAATGCAAGCTGTTCTTGTCTAGCTGCTTCTTTTTTTACATAATATTCATACTCTATTTTAACAGCATCTATAAATAAAATTTCTAATTCACCGATAAATTTAGTTAATGTTGATGATATAGTTTGGTTGCCACTTCTTGCAATATTTAAGTATTTATTAATTATTTCTCTAATGTTATTTAATGCTTCATCAAGTTTTTTATAATTCAGTGTATAAAGTACATTTTGAAGTTCTGAACGTAATGCAATTACCATTAATTGATAAATTGCTTGATTGGTTTTAGTGGTATATCTATTTGCATATTTTTCTAATAATTCGGTAATGATTTTTTCGTTGGCTTTAAAAGCTGTATTTAATTCTTTATAATCCATGTTATGTAATTTTAAAATTACTGATGGTGCATAAGTGTTAATATCCTTAATTAATTCTGCTGGAAGAGTAATAGTACGGTCGTATGGTTCATGAGAAAATTCGAAATATTTTTTTAGACAACCATTGATGCTTTTTTGAATGGTATCTAATTTTTGTATTTTTTTTATGCGATTATTTTGCTTTTTCTCTAATTTATTTATTTCGTCTTTTAATCTATCAATTTCAGATAGATAGAAAGCTTTTTTGTCAATTTCGTTATTAATATTATTTAATTTTTCATTAGCTTGAGAATTAGCATTAGCTATTATCTCTTGAATTAATTTTTCCTTATGATTTATTTGGTTATTTAATTGTTCATTTTTTGATAATAAAGCTTCTATTTTACGTTTGCCTTCTAAATTGGCTTGTTCAAGTATTGTATTTGCTTGTTTTTTAGCAGATTCTAATAATTCATTACTTTGTTTTTTTATATTTTGATAATTATTGGTAAGATACTTAAAAGCAGACCTCTTTTTAAATATGACTAAAATAAATGCTATAAAATTAAAAAATGGATTTTGTGTGCCAAATAATAGCATAATACCAATAAACCAATTCCGTAAAAACCATTTTTCCTTATAAATTTCTTTGAATTCAAATCCTTTATTATTCACATATAACAACTCCTTATTTTAAATATTAAATTACAATCTATAAGTTTTTAAGATGTATAAATTTTTTTGGAATACCTTGTGCTGTGGCTAGATTATAAATGCTATAATTGTTTCATTTAAGATAGCAAAAAAGCCTTATATCAATAAAGATATAAGGCTTTCTCTTTTAAGTTGCGAGATTATTCGCTGTGTCCTAAATTTAGATGTGGGTAAACCACTGTGTTTATATCTTTATTATATATTAATTAGTTATGTTTTGTAAATAGTTCAATCATTTTTTTATCGATTGAATTTAAATTATTTGTTGATAATTTGAGATTGTATAGAATATCATATTTATTTGTGGGATCTATAATTCTCATTTTACTAACTGTTCGTATTTGATTCATAACAGCAATACTACCATATTTTAATGTTTTTAATTTGTTAAATGCCTTTATCATTAAATTAGATTGTTTAGTTAGTTCTTCTATTTTTTGTTGAATATCATTTAAATCAATTTTTTCAGAATGAGAAAGCATATTTCTTAAATAGTTTATTTCGGTAGGAATAGATATTTTTAATGCTTCATATTTACCTTGAATTTTGAAATATAGTTCTTGACCTAAATATAGTTCTGTAGGACGCAACTCTTTAATATCTTTATCTCGTTTTAATGATGTAAGAGGAACAACTGTTATATTAGGATTTTTTTTATTACTGTCTTTTAATACAATTGCATAATGTAAACCACCCAATTCTGATCCTAAGTTAAATCCAAAATTTATATTAACAATACTACCACGATAAAATTCTGGGTAATATTTAGGGTCAAAAGTATCTTCGTTTTTTATATAGTTTTTATAATCGCGTAACCAATAATATAGTAATGCTGATTTTTTATAAGTATTTGGATCATCTGTTAAATTAATAAGTAAATCTCTGTATTCTTCAATAGTAGAATTAATTTTATTTTTTAATTCTTCTTTATTGGTAGGGTCTTTGAAATCCATGCTATCGCTCCTTTATTATAGTTAAATTTTTAGCCTTAATTTTATTAGATTTTTATTGATTCCAAAATAATTAGCCATTTGGTCTAATGTTAGATGTTTGACTTCAGCAATAGCTTCATCAGTTATTAATAAGTATAAGTATTTTAATCTTTAATACATATATTATAAAAATTGCGACCCAACAAAGTAGGTTTTATACTTTTAGGAATATGTGCTGGTTCATAGTCTTCATCATCAAAGTTTATATTTTTGTATTTTGCTTTATAATTAGTAATAATTCTTTTAGTATTTTCATCATAATAAAAATTATAATAACTATCTTCAGAAGTATAAACATGTTCATCAATTTCAATAAGTTTTAATCGTAGCCAATTATCTATCATTAATGAAAGTTTTTCTGAAGAGATATTATGTAAATTATATGGAAAATAATTAGAAAAAATATCCAATCCTTCATTATAATTTCTTAAAATACTTTTATTATGCAATTTATGATTATAACGATTATAATATTGCCCTTTTTTTTGTAAACGAATATCACAAATAGAGTATCCAGTATCTGTAGATAAAAATGTTGGTAATATAGTTGTTTCTAATGGAGCAATTTGTTTTAAAATTTCGGCAAAAATAGGTAATATGTTTTCAGCTAATTTACTGTTACAAGATTTAGCCAATAAATTAGCATACATATCATGTAAATTTTCTTCATTAAGATTATATTTTAAATTATCAATAACAGGTCCTATTATTGATAGTTTAGGTTCATAACGATTTTCTGGTGGAATATTATTCAATTTGCTTTTTAACTTATTTGCAAATTTTGCTTTAGCGTGTTCAGTGTATAAATTAGCTATATCAAAGGGTGTTAATATTGTATTTATAATATTAACTATACTTGAACCAGCATTATCTAGGCTATTTATTGTTAAAGGTAATACTTCTTTTGTAGTTTTAACTACATTTATAGGGTTTATATTTTCTAACATAATGATATCCTTTCATATCATAATTAGTTTATTAAAATTTTCCACGTAATTCGACTATTTTACCTATAATTTGCACAGGTAGTGTTTCAATATCTTTGGCACTATAAAAATGAGGTGTATATACTGCTGGATTCCAACCTATCAGAGTAATGCCGTTTTCCTGAAATTGAACTTCTTTGATTGTAGCTTCATTGCCATTTACCAGAACTATAGCGACTTCTTTGTTTTCTACGGTTGATTGTTTCCGAACTATTACAACATCATTTCCTCGAATACGCGGAGCCATGCTCTCTCCTTTTACTTGTAGTGCAAAGAATTCTCCGGTGCGAGCAAGTTCTTCGGTGATTTCTTCATAATCTATTATGTCGGTAACAGCTTCAACAGGAATACCTGCAACAACACGACCTAGTACAGGGATTTTAATACCTTTTTTTGAACTATTTTTACCATCTATTAAATAATCAGTACTTGTATTAAATAAATTTGCTAATTTAGAAATTTTATCGGGCGGAATGTTTGGAATAACACCTGATTCATAGCGCTGAATTGTTTGGCGACTAACTCCGACGGATTTTGCAACTTCGTCTAAAGTCATGTCTTTTTTATTTCTAATATCTTTTAATCTATCTCCAATAGTATCCATATCTTGAACACCTCAAAAAATTATTTTTTTCATTATAACATATTTTACCTAATAAGTGTAAAAAAAGTTATATTGCATAACGAAAGTTACTTGACAAGTAACAAAAAATACATTATAATTTGTTACGTAATAAGTTACAAGGAGCTGATAATATGATAGATACTAATGCACTAAAAGGATTAATAGTAAAAAAAGGATTATCTCAGAAAATTCTAGCTGATAAATTAGGTATAACACCAAAAACCTTTTATAATAAAATGTCTAAAGGAAAGTTTAATTCTGATGAAATGTATAAAATGATAAAGTTACTAGGGATAAAAGAACCTTCTAAGATTTTTTTTGTAAACGATGTTACTTAATAAGTAACAAAAAAATAAAGTGACTGATTAGATGTCAAATTTGAATAAGGATATAAAGTTAGAAAATATGATTGTTCAAGTATATATCTATGAATTGCTTCTAAAACATCACGGTATAACACTTGAAGAAGCAGAAAAACCTGTTAAGTCTTTAACACCTAAAGAGATACAAAAAAGTTTAATAACAGGTAAAACACAAAAAAAACTATTCATTCGATTATACCAGCGTATCAGAAAAAGGTGATTGTTATAAAAGGAGTTTATTATGGAGATTATTCAATATATTGGTTTAGGTATAGGAATGTTATTCCTTATTCCATTAATTTTCTTTGCCTTGTTATTAATAGTCTGTTGCATACCGTCTTTGATTTTACTCATAGCAAAATTTCTTAAACCGCTATTAATAATTGCAGCAATAACAGTATCTATATTGATTATTTTACAAGTTTTAGGTTATTAAGGAGAAAATAAAATGAACGAATTACAAATTTTCAATAGTCCAGAATTTGGACAGGTTAGAACTATAGTGAAAGATAATGAAGTTTGGTTTGTTGGTAGAGATATAGCGGAAGCTTTAGGTTATAGTGATACTAATAAAGCTGTAGCAATGCATGTAGATGATGAAGATAAACAACTCAACGACAAAACGTCGTCGAGTTTTGGACAAAGAGGTGCAACAATTATTAATGAGTCTGGTTTGTATTCATTAGTTCTTTCTTCAAAATTATCTAGTGCCAAAAAGTTTAAACGTTGGATTACAAAAGAAGTTATCCCTTCAATAAGAAAGCATGGAATGTATATGACTAGTCCTGTTGCACAGCAGGCTATTAATAATCCAACAGAGTTTTTAGCAAGAGCTGTATTAGTAGCTAACCAAGAATTAGATAAATTAAAAATGGAAAATGCGGTCATGAAGCCTAAAGCTGATTACTTTGATGAATTAGTTGATAGAAATACATTAACTAATTTTAGAGATACAGCTAAGATGTTACACATTGGTCAAAAGTATTTTATAAATTGGCTTTTAGAAAGAAAGTTTGTTTATCGAAATATTAAAGGTAAATTACAGCCATATTCTCAGTTTATAGCAAATGATAGTAACAGTAAGGGATATTTTGAAGTCAAGGAACAAAAAGCTAAAGATGATAGCTGGAGTGGTATTCAAACACTTATAACACCACGAGGACGTGAAGCATTTAGATTATTATTATCACAAAAGTTAATAGCAGGATAAAAATAAGCTAAGGGGTTGAAAAAATCCCTTAGCTTGCAAGTAAATAAATATAAAAGTTGAAGTAAATGAAGTTTTTAGAAAAAACGAGCTTTGTCTTATGACAAATTCATTATAACATAAGCTGAAAAAACTATGGTTAAGCTCAAAAGTATAGTGATAATTATAAGATAATTGTGTTAAGAGTTTTATAAAAAGAAGGGAAGATTTTATGAATAAAGAGTTATTAAAAAAAGAAAAATCTAAATTCAAACGACAATTTGAAGAACAGCAGGATAAAAATGATGAAATAGTGACTGTGTCTTATAAGATAAAAAGAGCTTGTTTAAATTGTCGTCATGAATACATTCATTGTCAGAATTGCAAATATAATATTACTCCAATAACTAAATATATTAATGGTATTCCTATAAAGAATTCTGATAAATTACTTCCTTAACAGTAAAATATCCACTAAATATACATTCTACAGCAATATTTTTTTCGGGGTCGGCATCTAAACCGCTTCAATAATTAAATGCGGATTGTCGATAATTATTAAAAGTAAGTTTTGGAGAGTTTTTTAAATATTTTTCATTCCCATAAAAAACATTTCCAGAGCAAACTAATTCTAATATTTGATATGGAATATTTAATTTATCTACTTGTAATGCATCTTTCCAAAAAGATAATGATTTTTCATTATGCGGAATAAGCCATATGGATTTTTGTCTTGAAGGAAGTTGTGGAAAATATTGTTGTCTAACTTCTTCAAATAAACTTTCTCGGATATACAATAAATATTCAACTAATGGATTGGATGTTTTAGAAATGTTCATATTATCGTAAATTGAAATAAAAGGATTTTTTTGTTTACCCGCTGTATAAGTCAATCCTTTTTGTAAAGAGGGTGTAATATTAGGATTTATTTTTTGAATGTGATAAAAAATTTTATTTGTAACTTGTTCCATTATAATCATCTCCTTATAAGACGATTATAACATAAAAATATTTAATGTATGTCTAGCTATTACTAATGATTCCCTTATCGTAACAAACGCTTGGCGGTGGGTTATTGATGAAACCGCTGTATAAAAATTTATAGCTTATGTATGGGTAGTAACCAAATAAATTGAAAGGAAATTATGTATATGACTGATTGGAATTTAGAGTGCGAAATAAAAATTCGAGCTTTAGAAGCTTTGAAAGAAAATCTAGATAAAGAGATTGATGAACTAATTAATATCGCCAAAAAGGTTCAGCAAGAACATTTAGAAGTCATAGAGGTACAACAAAATCTAAATGATATAGAAAAAGGGCCGTTGACTATAAGTGAATTTGCTAAAAAAGCAAAAGTAAGTTATGGAGCTATTTATGAAAGAGTACGTACTGGAGTAATAAAAGCCAAAAGAGATGGACGTATTACACGTATACCTTATTCAGAATATGAAAACTATATGCAAAGGATTTGAGAATATGCAGACAATTTATGAAACAAATACAAAACAAGGTATTAGTATAAAAATTCCTAATGGCATCTATAAACCTAGAGAAATAAATCCAATATTAGAAAATTGTATTAGCTTTTTTAAGCTAAAAAAAATAGTTGACCAGCACAAGACTAGTCAACAAAACTAAAATATCGCAACTAAAGTATAACATTAAAACAGAAAATAAGCCATCTATTTTAGGTGGCTTATTAAAATACGAGGTAAAGATAATGGCTATAAATAAAAGATATTATTGGCTTAAATTAAGAGAAGACTTTTTTCAAGATGAAGCAATATCATGGCTTGAAGAGCAAGAAAATGGAAAGTTATATAGTTTATTTTATTTAAAACTGTGTTTAAAGTCTATAAATAATAACGGCGTATTAGTTAGACAAGTTGGTGATATGCTTATTCCATATGATGCTAAAAAATTAGGAGAGATAACTAATACACCAAAAGATACAGTTATCGTAGCATTAGAACTTTTAAAAAGAATTGGACTTGTGAAGATTTTAGATAATGGAGAATTATATTTAAATCAAGTACAGTACATGATTGGTTCAGAAACGGAAAGTACACGTCGTAGTAGAAAATCTAGGGAAAAGAAAAAACAACAAATCTCTAATAATTTAGATAAAAATATACCATTGTTGCAATGCAACAAAATTAGCAACAAAAATGCAACGGCAGATATAGAGATAGATATAGATAAAGATATAGAGATAGATAAAGAGAAAGATAGTAGAAGAATAATATCTACTACTGCTACTGATCTTCAAAAAAAAGAAGTAATAGATATTTATATGAATAATATAAATTATTCTATTAACTCTATTGAATATGAAAGATTAATAGATGATATAGATGAATATGGTGTTGAATGGGTAAAAGAAGCTATTACAAGAGCTGTAATGCAAGGAAAAAGAAAATTAGGCTATATAGAAGCTATTTTGAATAATTGGAAAGTTAATGGTTATGACGAATATAAAACTAAAAATAAAGTAAATACTGCTAATTCTAGTAAATTATCAGATGCGGAACAATTAGCTTTGAACAGAGCACCAAAGAGTTTGCTTGATGAATTTTTGGAGCAGGAGGGAATAAAGAAAAATGGATAAAGTAGTAATTCCTCATAATGTAGAAGCAGAAAAAGCATTATTAGGAGCAATTTTGATTGCTAAGGATAAATCAATAGTGATTGATGAAGTCAATCAGATTATAAAATCTACAGATTTTTACAGAAAGGCAAATCAAGTTATTTATCTTACGATATTAGATTTATTTAATACGAGGAAGGATATAGATAGTATCACGTTAACAGAAAAGTTAACAAATACAAATCAGCTTGAGTCTGTTGGTGGTATAGCTTATATAACAGATTTATCAAATTGTGTTCCTTCTGCCGTCAATATAAAGTCTTATGCCAATATTGTGAGAGAAAATGCTGTAAAGCGTGAATTAATCAATGCAGGACAGAAAATTATTCAGCAGGCACGAGAGGCTGATGGCGATGTTGATATAAATTTGGTGCTTGATAATGCGGAAAAAGATATTTTAGAAATCGCTAAAACGGCAAATAATACAGATAGAATTGTTGAACCAGCAGAATATATTATGAATGCTTTTACTGAAATTGAGAAAAGATATAACAGTAGCCAAGATGGAAAGTTATTTGGTCTTGATACTGGATTTAGTGAACTTAATAGAATGACTGGCGGTTTGCAAAAATCGGACTTAATCATTTTGGGAGCAAGACCAAGTATGGGAAAAACAGCTTTTGCACTTAATATTCTAGCTAATTTAGCAAGAAAGAATGTACCTGTAGCAATATTTTCGCTTGAGATGTCATCGGAACAACTTACCAATAGATTATTTAGTCTATATGGCTTAATTGATTCAAATAGCATAAGACTAGGAAAGTTAGATGGTAATGAATTGGAACGCTTAACATTAACATCAACAATATTATCAGGAAAGCCGTTATATATTGATGATACAGCAGGTTTGAATATGTCAAAGCTTAGGACTAAAGCAAGAAAATTAAAACGTGAAAAAGATATAAAACTATTGGTCATAGATTATCTTCAGCTTATGCAAGGTTCATCAAGAAAAATAGATAGGCAACAAGAAATAAGTGAAATATCAAGAAGTTTAAAATTACTGGCACGTGAATTAGATATAACGATAATCGCTCTTTCTCAATTAAGTCGAGCAGTAGAATCAAGACAAGATAAACGACCAATGCTTTCAGATATTCGTGAAAGCGGAGCAATAGAACAAGATGCGGATATAGTAATGTTTCTATATCGTGATGAATACTATAACGCTAATACAAATGATAAAGGTCTTACAGAATTAATAATAGCTAAACATAGAAATGGAGCTATAGGAACAGTAAATCTTAAGTTTAGTAAGCAGTTTTGTTTGTTTGAAAACTTGATATAGAACAAGACTATATATGAAATGAGTGAATTTTTAATGTGCATATTAATATTGGTATGTATGGCAATACTATATATTATGGTTTGTTATATGTGTTATAACCTAAAATTGGTCAGTATAAATAAATTATATTTCACACTTATTGTATCTTTTATCTTAGGGTGCATAGTTGGAATGATATTAAAAATATAAGTTGAGGAATAGGCAATAAAAAATGATTTATAAGTAATTTTAAATTTGATTTGAGGAAAGATAGATGAAAAATATAAAAACGATAAATATACCATTGGATTCAGAATTTAGTGCGGATATTAAACGACTTAAAGAACGTAAAAGAAAAGATAATATTTGTAAATATTGTCTAGAAGTTGTGGCGGTGATCGGAGTTATTGGAATTGGATTTATGATGGTGGGATAAAAAAAACACTGAGTATACAAACTCAGTGTTATGAGAAGAAAAAATAAATTCGCTAAATAATATTTTATCATTGTTAAACATTATTTAGCAAGAAGTGAAAAGGAGTATAAATATGTTTAGAAAGACGAAATATACGGATGGAAAATATGTTTATTATGTATCTGGATTGTTAGGGGATAAGCAATATTCAGTATGTAAAAGAGCGATTAATTCAAAATCATTGGGCAATCATAGATATAGAGCAAAAGATAATAAAGTAGTTTCTACATTTAAGGAAGCTCAAGAGTATTTAGATCTTCTAGCTTGGAATAAAAGGTGGATTGAATATTAAGTGGCAAAAAAGAAATCGTTTGAAAGTAAGTTAAAAAACAATAATTTGGCGGAAGCCTTTACCAACATAGCAAAAGGCTTTGAATATTTAGGCGAAGATAATGCCCAATTATTAAACAAAATAAAATTTGGTGAAGTTGTAAATCCTGATGAAATAGATGTAGTTCTAAGTAAAAGTAGAGAATTAAGTAGGTTAGCACAAAATTATGCATATAAGATTATAGATATATTTAGTAAACACTATGGATTTAGTTTTAATCAATTTTTCGAAAAATGGCTAGATAAGAATAATCTCAGAAAATATTATGAACAGAATATAAGTGCGGATGAGATTTTAAGAAATCGAAAGAAAGACAGACATGTAAAACTACCTTTCTGTATAAAAGCCAAAGGAACGGATTTAGGAAAACAGTTCAAAAAAATTGCAGAAGAATTTGCAGAATTAGGTGCGGAAAATGCAATCATTTTAAATAAGATACATGTAAAACAAGATATTACTCTAAATAACATTAAGAATACCTTCTTTGAGGCTTTTGACATTAGTCAAGCGACACAAACATACATGTATTTGATAATGCTTATAAGAGTAAATAAAAAATATGAGGAGGACGATTGGGGATGGGACAAATAAAAAAACTAATTGAATTTTTGAAAAGACTATTTACAAAGAAAGATAAAAATAATGAGCCGATAATCCTTTATTTAAAGTTGCCAAAAAACTTAGATGATATAACCAGTGATGAAGTTGTTGGACCAAAAGATGGATATAAGCCATTAAATTATCCATTGGAATGTAGTGTAAATTTAAAAATTAATAAGAAAAATAAAGAACGTATTTTAAATAATAGATGTTGCCCATTAAATCGTTGGGTTAACATCAAAAAAGCTGGAGGACTTAAACATGGTCGTAATAAGTAAAAAGAATTTAGATAGATTAGAAGGTTATGGCTTTAAGAAAATAAAGTGTGAAGATGGCATATTTTGGAAGAAAAGATTATATAAGAAAAATATATTAACTGGCAGTATCTTGATAGATATAAGCCAAGATAAGGAATTTTATAATGTAAAAATCTTTATTGATAGAGTTATAAAGCTACCTAGTGTTATTTACTATTTAATCAAGGATGGAATAATAGAGTGTATTTAGTATTAGAAACTGATAGTGGAATTATAACTAAGGCAGAAGCAAGTGAGTTCTGCCTTAGAAAATTAATTCAGATGCTAAGAAAACATAAAGAGCATATAAAAGGTGATTTGTATTTAACAGATATGAATTATTATTGGGAGAAAGTTGAATTATAAGGAGTAATAAATGAATAAGGTAATATTAGCTGGTCGATTGACGAAAGATCCAGAGGTTAGATATACACAAACTGGAGTAGCAGTAGCAAGTTTTACTTTAGCTGTGAATCGTAGATTTAGTAAAGAAAAAGTAGCTGATTTCATCCCAATTGTTGTATGGGATAAGATAGCAGAAGTTGTAGGCAATAATTTAGTGAAAGGCAGTCAAGTCTTGATTGAAGGTCGTATTCAGATTCGTAGTTATGATGCACAAGATGGAAGTAAACGTTATGTAACAGAAGTCATAGCTCATGATGTAGAGTTTATGGGAAGTAAACCGAAACTCGATGGCGGTGCTGTACCAGCAGCAGCTAAAAATTTTGGTCAAGAAGTGCCACCTGATGAAGAGATACCCTTTTAAGAGAAAAAGAAACTATCTTAAAGCCAAGAAATTGAATAAAAATTCTTGGCTAGATAGTTTTAAACGAGGTATAGCGTATAAATTATCTAAAAAGGGTTATAAATTAATCAATATTAACATTGAATTGGAGAATTAAAAATGGAACATAGCAGAAAAGAAATTATAGAAGCTTTAAAAATAATAAAAGATGTTTGTATAGATAACTTAGAATGTTCAACTTGCCCATTCGCTCATATTGCTAATGGTTATATAAAATGCAAGTTAGATGAAGAACCAATGAATTGGAATATAAACGAGAAAGATGAAATATGGCGTGCTTTAAAATGATGGAGGTTTAATTATGAGTGAATTTATAAGTGGTAATGCAGGAATAATAAGAAAATCAGATGTATTTTGTTTGGGAGTAGAAATACCGTCAGTCACAGACAATAAATAAAAAATAATAGAAATGAGGTAATTGAATGACAGAAAAAGAAATGCAACTTATGCTAGGGAAACATTTTGGAATTCAATATATATGCATACCAAATGTTCTTATGACTGGCGAATATAAAAAAGATATCTTGCCAGAAATCGAAAAACTAGAAGCATGGGAAAGACCTTCAAGAATGTATGAAGCTGATATAGTGTACATCACTAAATCAAATTATCTAGTAGAAGTTGAAATCAAAGTTGATATAAACGACTTCAGAAATGATTTTAACAAAAAAGTATATCATTCTTCTCCGCTCGTAAGTTCTTTATATTATGCTTTTCCAGAAACATTATATAAAAAATATAAAGATGAAATAAACGATAAAACAGCAGGTATTGCAGGCGTAATAAGTGTTTCATATGATTGCAAGGTTAAAGTTAAGGCACCAAAAAGAAAAGAAGTTTCACCGTTAACAGATACACAAATAAAAGATTTTATGCGTATAGGGTGTATGAAATGGTTTAAGGAGTGGTAATAAGATGATAAAAGAATGTGTTAATCCTAAATGTAAAAAATCGTTTCAGGCTAAAAGGAAAACTCAAAAATATTGTTCGGGAAAATGCAGAAAATATGTAGAAAAAAATAAGAATGTTGACCATGAAGAAACAAAGATAGATGGAGTGCCATTAAGAGAGTTTTATTGTCGTGAGTGTGGCGGACGTGTGGTTATAAAAACAGAAAAAGATAAACGTACTGTATTTTGTTGTGTTCAACATGAGAGAAAGTATTGGAAACATCCTGGAACATATAGCCATAGAGGGACAACAAATTTAGGTATGAGTGGAGGAATGAGTTTAAATTCCTTGAAAAGAAGAGAAAAGTTAATATTAGAATGACAAAAACAGAACAATACAATAATGAAGTTGTAAAAATATATAAAAATCCTTTGTTTAATGTAGATGAAGCTTTAAACGAGTATTTAAATTTTAGAAATACACAAGAGTTCTTAAAAAAACCAAAGGATAAAGTAAGTAGTTTTATATTATATAAACTAACAGAGGATTATATAAGAAAAAATCTACAGCCAAAGTCGTTTATAGAATATCAATACAATTTTAATGAGATATTATCTAGAGAAAAAGATAGATTAGTTAAAAATGGCATCTTAATATGTACTGACAGCCTGCGAGTAACAGATGCTTTATTAACAAAGTTGAAGCGTAGATTTAAAGAATTAAATCCAGAAATAATTCAGTTTAACGATTTATTGACAGGATTAATGTATATAGATAACAAGTCTATAGCTAATAAAATAGGTGAAGAGTTAACAAAGTTAGAAGATAAAATTCGAGAAAAATACAAAATTGAAGGATATGAGCTTTTAGCTAGATTACCTTTAATACAACAAAAATTAGAAGAGGATTATTCGATAATGGTTATGGCGGATAGAAAAGGTATTAAGTTAGTGCCTGTAGGTACGCCAAAACAAATAAAAAAAGCTCTTGAATTAATAGGAGGTAAACATGGACGATATGAACTTAAAAGATAAATTGGATTATATAGAAATTGTCAGCAAGATGATTTTGAACTTCGTAAAAGATAATCCAGATATTGCTGATTTTCTCTTAAAAAATAAGGTAGTAAAAACAGATAAAGAAACTGGTTTATCTGTGGTTATAACACTAAATAAAGGTGAACTAAATGGATGATGAAAAAATACATTTAATTTTTGGTGCAAATGTATGCATGTATTTGATATGTTTTATATTAATGCTAACAAATTGGATTGAAGCTGGTTGCATAGATAGTTTCATTAATGTCATTATTAGTGCTTTTATTACCTACGTTATAATTATAGTTCTTTTAAGTTTGGCAGTAGGGGCTTTTATAATGTTACACAAGTGCTTTTTTGATTAGGAGAATATACGTATGGGAAAAGCAGATGCGGATTTAATCATAGGATATATAAAAGAGCATGAAAAGCAAAAGAAAATTTTAGTAGATACTAAGAAAAGAGCCATCAAAAGATATTTTTATTTGTTAGATAAATATATAAAATTTCTAGGTACAGCAAAACACCCAATAATTTTAGGGCACTTAGTTTGTGTAGGTGAAATAATAGGGTATTCACATAAAAAAATCAAAGCAGGTATAAAAGAAAGAATAAAATAATGAGAAAAATATTATTTAGAGGTAAAAGTATTAAAACGAATGAATGGATTTATGGAAACTTATTAATAAATTATAAAAATAGTGGAGTAAATATTATAAATCCAACGGAAACTAAAGATTTATTTCAAATAAAATCTGAAACAATTTGTCAATATACAGGATTATCTGATAAATGTGGATGCATGATATTTGAAGGAGATATAGTAATGGAACCATATACTGGAGAAATGGGAACCATTATGTGGAGTGAAAATACGGCTAGTTATTATATTAAATGGGAAAATAGTAATTTATATGGACGAGATTTATGTAAGCATTATGATTATGTTGTAATAGGTGATTTATGGGATAGCAAAGAACAAATAATGATAATGCATGATATAGAAATGGAAATAAGAGATTAGATGATACTTTATAGGTGAATAATATGTTTATATTAGGATTAATAATTGGCGGTTGGATAGGATGCTTTGTAGGAGTTATATTAATGTGTATGCTTCAGATAAATAAAAATAAATGAAAAGATAGACCATTTTTCCAACATTGGAGAAATGGTCTAAAGTTCTTATAATGGTATATGGAGGCTTTCATGGAAAATAGTAAACTAGATACAAGTAAAATAGTAAAATATTTAAAACAAGTTGAAGATGCTAAAAATGAAGCAATAGCAATAGCTTATGATTTAGAAGAACAGAAAACAACATCTAAAAAATTAGTATCTGTATATCAAGAGATTATGGGTTCATCCAAAGGAAATTCATGTGATATGATAATTAGAGACTTAATAAGAATTGAAGATATACAAAATGAACTTAAATTAAAAACAACATATTGGAAAGAAAAAAGGAAAGAAGTAAAAGAATTTATTGAAACATTAGATATACCAAGTAAAGAAAAAATAATATTATCTTTAAAATATTTGTGTAATAAAAAGAGCTATGAAATTGGAGAGGTTTTAGGAATAAGCGATAAACAAGTCAATAGACTACACAATATAATTTTGGAAAAGTTGGTAAAAAACAAAATTCATATTCCAAAATGTTCCAAATGTCCAAAATGTCTTTAAATGTTCCAAATGTCCGTGAATGTTCCGAATGTCCTTGAATATTAAAAAATAAAGTGTTATTATTATAATCACAAAAAAATATAGAGCATGGGAAACATAAAAGAGGCAGTCAATAATGGCTGTCTTTTTTTATACATAAATTAAAATGAGGTAACAATTATGACTACAGTAAAATGTAATAAACATAAATGCTACTATAACATAGAGGGAATATGTTCCCATCGTAAAATAAATCTTAGATATTTTAAGTGTTTAAACTATACAAGAGATGATAAACGAACATTCAAGGTACAAGATTTAATAGATGTAAAACCAACATGTCATAGAGAGCATAGGCGTTATAAAGATAATTCAAATAAAGTATATAAATAATTTTAGAGGTATAATCAATGGATTATATCTCTTTTTTTATGGCGGTGAGTAAATGCTACAGAAAAAGAAAAGAGTAAAACTATATGGCCAGAAATTAAAAAAGTTAAACCATGATATATTTGAGCGTGATAATTATAACTGTATTATTTGTGGTGCATATGTAAGTGATGAACACAAGTTTCATCATGAGAAAAAATTCCTAAAAAATGATGTTATTACGGAAGGCGTTGTCTTATGTGATAAATGTCATTATGAAAGACACTTTGGGAAAAATTGCAATGAAATAAAAGATAAATGTCGTGAATACTTGAATGGAATTTATGGAAAAGGTGATTAAATATGATGAAAGGTAAGGATGGTAAGTTTATATCATCTGTAGGATATTATCATAAAGATTTAAATGAAGTTTGGCAAAGTATGAAAAAGCGTTGTTATAGTAAAACTGCTATAAACTACGAAAGATATGGCGGTCGTGGAATAGAAATTTGTTCTGAATGGAAAGATAATGTTATGAACTTTTATAAATGGGCTTTAAATAATGGTTGGAAAAAAGGACTTCAATTAGATCGAATAGATAATAATAAATGTTATTCACCAGAAAATTGTAGATTTGTAACACCAAAAGAAAATGCTAATAATAGACGTAGTAATTTTAATGTAAGTTATAAAGGAAAAACACAAAGTTTAAAATTATGGGCAGAAGAATTAAATATATCTTATCCAGCAGTGCATAAGCGTATTACTAGGTTAGGATGGAATATAATAGATGCTTTAGAAACGCCAGTAAGAAAACATAAGATATATAAAAATAGTTTAAAAAAGGAAATTATATGAGTAATCAATTTATTATTCCAAACAATCCAACACCAAAAGAGATAATAGAACTTACAGCTTGTGTAACTAATACACTTGCTTTGATATCAGAAAAGTTAGCCAGATATAAAAACATTATGGCGGATGCTGAGGACTTATTAAAGCAAATACAATCAGAGAAGCTTTTATTATATATGGAACAATATCCAAGAGCTAATCAGCTTAAACTCAAAGCTTTAGTAGATGTTGATATAGATGTTAAAGAAACTAAGAAGGTTTATAAAGAAGCCAAAGCAAAGGTAATATTAACAGAAACAGAGTATAAGACATGGGATAATAGATTTATTTGTCTTAGAAAGATAGCGTCTATTATGGAGACAGAATTAAAAACTATTAGATAGTTTATGAATGGAAAATATCAACGATATACTTATATTATGTTATGTAGTATTTAAATAAAAATTATGAATGAATTTATCAGTTAAAAGATATAAAAATTTAAAGAATAGTATATAAAAATATATAGAAGTATGTAATTAATCTATGGTATAGTTATATTCAGTTAGTATTTTAGAATATTATATTAGTTATTTGGTATAAGATATAGTATTTTTATAGTATAAATGAAGGTGATAATTTTGATGATACCATGGTATAATTTAAAGAATCTAGACGGAGAAACTATTATTTGGCGTTATATGGATATAATAAAATTTTTAGATCTTATACAGACTCAACAGCTTTATTTTAGTAATATAGAAAATTTTAATGATCCATATGAAGGATTTGTATCTATTGATTATAAAGAAATAGAATTAAAAAATTTTAAAACTGTAGAAGAGAAAAATTTATATGAAGCAGAGAAAAAAGAAGAATTAAAAAATTATTTTATTAATTGTTGGCATGTTAATAATTATGAGAATGTAGCTATGTGGAAGGCATATACAGATTCAAATAATGGAATTGCTATAAAGTCTACTATTACTGATTTAGTAGTTGCTATAGGGTTAAAAAATTATAATAATAAAG
>OAWS01000633.1_pt1 | contig 25847 bp, 27 predicted proteins | sample 1517141 | NCBI WGS metagenome assembly OAWS01 (sample SAMEA2580173, study PRJEB22360) | human gut metagenome | biome: human gut; feature: human-associated habitat; material: faeces | place: Denmark | collected 2008/2010
TACTGCAAGGCGGCGGGGCGGGTGGCATCTTCCTCCGCCGCGATGCTGCCGTGACGCCGTATATCACTGGCGGCGATGGCGTCCATTCCTTTGAACGGGAACTGCCGTCGGCCATTCCCGGCATCTTTGAAGCGGGCACGGCCAACGTCGCCGGTATTGCCGGTCTCGACGCCGGGGTAAGGCTGCTACTGGATGGCGGCGTCGCCGCTGCCGCTGCTCATCAAGAAGAATTGGCCCAGATTTTTGTCCCGTCTGTCCAGTCTATCCCAGGTATCCGCCTGTATGGTGATTTTTCCGGCCCCCGCGTCGGCGTCTACAGCCTCAATGTGGGCGAGGCAGAATCGGCTGTCGTCAGCGACGTCCTCTGGCAGACGTACCACATGGCGACGCGTCCGGCCTACCATTGTGCGCCCCTCATCCACCGTTCCCTGGGGACGGTCGTCCAGGGAACGGTGCGCTTTTCCTTTTCCCAATTCACGACGGAAGAAGATGTCTGGGCCGCTGTGCAGGCCTTGCAGGACATTTCAGAGCTGTAAGCTTTTTTCGCAATTTGCTGGGAAAACTTGACTGCTTTGGTATAGTAATATATAATGAAATTAGTCATAAAAGGCAAATAGTCAAAAGGAAAGGTGGAATCTCTTATGGAATATAAATTCACAGCTGATAATTTTCAGCAGGAAGTCTTGAACAGCAGTCAGCCGGTCATGGTCGACTTTTTCGCTAACTGGTGTGGCCCTTGCCAGATGATGGGACCGGTCATCGCCAACTTGGCCGAAGAATATGCCGGCAAAATCAAGATTGGCAAGATCAATGTCGATGAAAATCCGGGCGTAGCCCAGGCGTATGATGTAGCCACGATTCCGAACCTGGTCTTTTTCAAAGATGGGAAAGTCGTCAACCGCGTCATCGGCGTCGTTCCGGATAATGTATTGAAAGAAAAGTTAGACGCTTTGCTCAAATAAGGAGCGGCGCCGGAGGAGGATTCTCATGAAAAATTATTCCTATACGACACAGGGAACCTGTGCCCGTCAGATTACCTTCAGCCTGGAAGATGGCAAATTGCATAACGTCCATTTCGCAGGCGGCTGTCCCGGCAATACCCTGGCCCTGAGCAAATTGCTGGAAGATACCGATGCGGCCCGGGCTGTGAAGCTCTTGAAAGGGAATCCCTGTGGCGATCGCGGGACCTCCTGCGCCGATCAGCTGGCCATCGCCGTAGAACAGGCCCTGAAACAGGGCGCCTGATGGCTGGGGAAACGTATGGCATCGCCCTGGTCCCGTCGACGCGGCAGGCCATGGAAGGGGAAGCGCTTGCCAAAGCCGCCGGACTAGCCGTGCGCATCATTCCGACGCCGGGGAAGCTCGACGCATCGTGCGGTTTTTCCCTGCGCTATGAACTGGCTGATGAAGCGGCCCTGACAGCCCTCCTCGATGAGAAGGGGCTGGCATGGGCCGCTTTATATCATGCCTGCCGCCGGGGGCTGCGCGTCACCTATACTAAATGTAAAGAGGGATGATAAGATGGCCAGACATATCGTTATCGGCACAGCCGGTCATGTCGATCATGGCAAGACGACGCTGGTCCGTGCCTTGACCGGAATCGAGACGGATACGACAGCCGAAGAAAAGAAACGGGGATTGACGATCAACCTGGGCTTTGCCTGGCTCGACCTGCCAGATGGTACGCGGGCCGGTATCGTCGATGTACCCGGTCATGAAAAGTTCATCAAGAATATGGTCGCCGGCCTGCCGGGCCTCAATCTGGTCCTGCTCGTCGTCGATGCCAACGAAGGGGTCATGCCGCAGACGAAAGAACATCTCGACATCTTGACCCTTCTTGGCGTACATCGATTCATCATCGTCGTCACTAAAGCCGATACCGTCGATGAAACCCTGCTCGGCCTGGCCCTGCAGGATATCCGCCAGAACCTGGCCGATACGGCAGCGGAAGACGCGCCTATCGTTGTCACCGATGCCATCAGCGGCCGCGGGCTGACAGAACTGGTCGCTGAAATCCAGGAAATGGCCGCGTCTTTACCCGGCGAGACAGCCCAGGGGACAGGGCGCCTCAATGTGGACCGGTCTTTTTCCATCAAGGGCTTCGGGACGATTGTCACGGGTACTCTCATCGACGGTCCCATGACTAATGGTGGTGAGGTCTGGCTCTATCCTGGCGGCCGTCGCCTGCGTATCCGCAACATGCAGGTCCATGATCGGGATGTATGGCAGGCAGAGCCGCCGCAGCGGACGGCCTTGAACCTGGCGGGCATTTCCAGCGGAGCCATCCATCGCGGCGATGTCCTCTGTACGGCAGCGGATTTTGCTGCGACGCGGATGATTGATGCCAAAGTGACCTGTCTGGCCGATGCAGAGCCACTCTTTTTATGGCAGCGCATGCGTCTCCTCGTAGGGACGCGGGAAGTCATGGCACGTATCGTGCCCTTAGGGGCCGAACAGATTGCGCCTGGGACCGATGGCTTTTTACAGCTGCGCCTGGAAGCGGATGAAATCTATGTAAAGGCCGGGGACCGATTCATTTTGCGGACTTTTTCGCCTATGCATACCGTAGCCGGCGGGGAAATCCTCGACGCCCATCCTAAAAAACACCGCCGCTTCAAGGACGATGTTGTGACCAGCCTGGAAGCCCGCGATGCCGGTCTTATCGATGACGTCGTCGCCGGGTTCCTGCGCCTGCGCCAGATCCCCTTTACACAGGCCGGCGTCATTGCCGGAGCGGTGGACCTGCCTTTGGATAAGGTGGAAATCTCTCTGGACCATTTACGCCAAGCCGGGATAGTCCGCCGGACCCGTCAAGGCTATATCCATCGTGACGTCTATAAGGCCTGGCAGGCTAAGGCCTTGCAAGTCCTCTTGGCCTATCATAAGGAGAAACCGTTACAGCCGGGGATTCCCCAGCCGGTCTTCCGGAGCCGCCTGGGGCTCGATGAAAATGACGGGACGGCCTTGCTGCGGCTGTTGACGGCTGGCGGCGTCTGCCGCTTATCCCGACAATGCGTGGCGGCAAAACAATTCCGAATTACTTTTTCCCCGTCCCAGCGGAAATTGCAGTCGGCTATTGAAAAGAAGCTGGACCACAGCGGCTATGTACCGGTCCCTGTACGGGAAATCCTGGCGCTGGGCAAGGAAGCGCCTGCTGTTGCCGACGCCCTGAGTGGCAAGAGCCTCGTCTTTTTATCGAAAGATTTCGTCTTGTCCAAGCGGTTCCTGACGGAAGCTGCCCGAAAGGCCTGCCAGTCTTTGCAGACCGGGAATCTCCTGACTTTGGGTAATTTCCGCGATGCCCTGGCCATCAGCCGCAGCCAGGCCCTTCTCATCCTGGAGTATATGGACCGATGCGGAATCACCTGCCGCGTCCGTGACGGGCGCCTGGCCGGACCGCAGGCTCGGAGATATGAAGGGAAAGGGGAATCTGACCATGGATGAAACACGGCAGCAGCTGCTGCGTCAGCTGCCGGATGTAGATCATTTATTGCAGCGGCCGGCCTTACAGATCTGGCAGGAACGGAAGTCTCGTCAGGCCGTCCGCAATGCCGTCCGGGCTGAGCTGGATAAACGGCGCCAGGCCATCTTGACCGGCCAGTGGAACCAGCCGTTTTCCGGCGAAGTCTTCGACCAGGCTGTCGTTTCCCGCCTGCAGGCTGAAGGACGGGGCCATCTGCGCCGGGTCATCAATGCGACGGGGACCATTCTGCATACGAACCTCGGGCGGTCTGTCTTCAGCCCGGAATTGGCCCGGCACATTGGCGAACTGGCCTGCCACTACAGTAATTTGGAATATGACCTGGCTTCGGGCAGGCGGGGGTCGCGGTACGACCATGTTCGGGGGCTCCTCTGTGACCTGACCGGCGCTGAAGATGCCCTGGTCGTCAATAACAATGCCGCTGCCGTCCTCTTGACTTTGTCCAGCCTCGCTGCGGGGAAGGAAGTCATCATCTCGCGGGGGGAACTCGTTGAAATCGGCGGGTCTTTCCGCATCCCCGACGTCATCGCGCAAAGTGGTGGCCGTATCCGTGAAGTCGGGACGACCAATAAGACCCACTTGGCCGACTATGAACGGGCCCTTGGCGAGGATACGGCGGCCATCATGAAAGTCCACACCAGTAATTACCGTATCATCGGTTTTACGGAAAGCGTCTCGCCGGCAGCCTTGGCCGGACTGGCCCATGACCACGGCCTGCCCTGTCTCCACGATGCCGGCAGCGGCTTATTCGTGGACTTAGAAACCTTTGGCCTGCCTCATGAACCGACAGTTGGCGAAGTCCTGGCGGCTGGCTGTGACGTCGTGACCTTTAGCGGCGACAAGCTCCTGGGCGGCCCTCAGGCGGGTATCATCGTTGGCAAATCTGCCTATCTGGATGCCATGAAACACCATCCCTTACTGCGGGCCCTGCGCGTCGATAAGATGACCCTGGCCGGTTTAGAAGGGACGCTCCAGTCCTATCGCGACGGTACGGCGGCCCGTCAGATCCCGACCCTGCGCTGCCTGGCCCAGACAGAGGACGAGATAAAGGAACGGGCGGAACGGCTGTTACAATTCCTGCATACCGATGACCTGCCGGCCTGTGTCTCATTGCGTCCGATAGACGACTGCATCGGCGGCGGTGCCTGCCCGGATGTCGTCCTGCCGGGCTGGGCCCTGGCCATAGAAGCCGATGGCATGACCCCGGAAGAAATGGAACGCCGCCTGCGTCACGCCGACCTGCCCGTCATCGTCCGCGTCCAGTACAACGCCGTCGTTTTGTCCCTGCGCACCCTCGGCGATGACGAACTCCAGGACGCCTCTCGTATCGTGCGGGAAGCGTTGGGAGTTTAAGCGTCGCGTGAAGGTTTCAGCCATCATGTATGAGCGGGCCGTTGCTTTATAGTTTGTAGTACGGAGTTTGTAGTTTGTAGAAAAGGAATTTAAATTAAAAAACTTCACTACAAACTGTAAACTTAATACTCAAAAAGGCGCTGTCTTTATGCGACAGCGCCTTTTTACACCCCGCTTACCGCGGTGACGATTGGCCTATGATTTCTTTTCCTTCTACGAATTGGACTGTAGGGTTCGGTTTTTTCTTTTCAATGAGGTCGACCATGAGGTGCAGGCAGTGCTGGCCGATTTCACCCATGGGGATGTCGACGCGGGACAGCGAGGGAATTGCATAGTCGTTGAACTCGGCCATGTTGATCCCAATGGTAAAGACTTCCATGTCCTGCGGGATGGCTACGCCCAGTTCATGACAGGCGTAAAGCACGCCGTGGGCCAGGACGTCGGATTCACAGAACAGGGCCCGGGGCATCCGCTTTTCTGCATAGAGTTTCTTCGTCGCTTCGACAGCACTTGAAGACGACGTATCGCAGAGAACGATGTTCGTTTCCGGAACAGGGTGTCCTGCCTTTGCGAACGTATCGAGGAAGCCCTGCATCCACGTGCGCATGATCGGGAACGACGTGTCATGAGTCAGGACGCCGGCATCGAAAATGCCCTTATCGATGAAGTGCTTGGCGACGTTGCAGCCGATGGTGTAGTTATCCATGGTGACGCTGCTGTATTTATCCGATTCCCGGTTAAAGAGGACGACAGGACAAGGGATATGGATGGAATTGAGGTAGTCCATATCTTTGTTGGACATATTAGCGATGATGATGCCGTTGAAAAATTCATTCTGCATGGCTTCGAGCTGTTTTTGCAGCTGGTCGACCTTGTACGGGACGACGGTCAGATGAATGGCTTTGTCCTGTTTTATGATTTCTTCCTGGATACCGAGGGTGATACGGGCCAGGTAGTTGATACGGAAGTCCGTTGCCCAGTAGAAGGCAATGGCATAGCTGTCCTTTTTAGCCGACCGCAGTTTTTTTGCCGACTGGTTGGGGACGTAGTTCAGGTCTTGTGCAATTTTGTATATACGCTGTTGTGTTTCCTGTGAGATTTTCCGTTCCCGGCCCTTACCGTTCAAGACGATGGAAACGGTGGCGATGGAAACGCCAGCAGCTTTGGCAATGTCTTTAATTGTGGACACGATGGCCACCTCCACTCTTGTTTTTATTTTGACATAAATTAAACGTTTTTTCAAGGAAATATGTGTTACAGGATGAACAAGTATTCATTTTTAGCGTCATTCGCGAATCCTTGGCAATCATGGTACAATAGAATCGATTCAGACGAGGAAAGAGGGAGGGTATGACTGTGAGTTATGAAAATTACCGGCGCCAGGCCCTGCACCAGATCGACAATCTGGCTAAGCCGCCGGGCAGCCTGGGGCTTTTGGAAAAGCAGGCCAAGAAAATTTTACTGGCCTGGGGGACTTTTCATCGGGAACTGCGGCCAAAACACATCATTTTTGCCGCCGACAATGGCGTTGTCCAAGCCGGTGTCGTCGCTCAGTTAGCGGATATAACCTATATGCAGAGCTGCCATATGGTCCAAGGAACGTCGGCTGTGACCTGTTTTTGCCGTAGCCAGGACATTCCTTATGAAGTCGTCGATGTCGGTATCGACAGTGCCGATGCCGTCGGCTTAGACCGCAAAATCGCCAGGGGAACGAAAAATTTCGCCGTTGAACCGGCTATGAGCCGGGAACAACTGGTACAAGCCATGGCGACAGGGCGCGAACGGGTCCAGGTGGCAGCTGGCGAGGGCGTCAATCTCCTGTCTTTTGGGGAGATGGGCATCGGCAACACGACGACGTCGGCCGCCGTCCTGACGGCGCTGTCGCCGAAGAAGATGTCCTGGCTGACCGGATTTGGTTCGGCCCGGGGCAATTACAAGCTGCTCTTCCACAAGCGCCGCGTCATTGCCGAAGCCATGAGACACTATGAAAAGCAGCTTGTGACGCCGGCTGACGCCCTGCGCTGCGTCGGCGGCTTTGACCTGGCGGCACTCTGTGGGGCCATGCTGGCCTGTGCTGAGAAAAAGATACCTTTTTATATCGACGGCTTCATTACGGCGACGGCCCTGGCCTGTGCCATCGCCATGAACCCGGCCGTTCGCGACTATGCCCTGCCGTCCCATCTTTCCCGGGAACCCGGCATGGCCCAGGCCCTGCGCCTGTGCGGCATCGACGAATACGACGTGCCCATCCAGGCTGGCCTGTCCCTGGGAGAGGGGACGGGCGCCGTCTTAGGCGTCATCCTCATGAAGACTATGATGTACGCCGTCTGGCACATGGCGACCCTGGACGGCATCAACCAGGAAGCTCAGGACCGCTACGACCGCCGAAAAGGAGATGAAACGAATGGATGAAGAAACGAGAGAAAAAGCCCGGGCCATCTTTGAACGCCTGGGACTGACAGAAGAACAAGCGGTAGAACTCTTTTATAAGCGGACCATTGCCGCCGGAAAAATGCCCTTTGCCGCAGGCGAACCGGAAGCCAAGAAAATCAAGAAGAAACGCATGAACGAACGCTTCGCCGAATGGGATGCTTTTTGACGGACATCGGCTTCTTGGCCCTTTGCGATGCCTTGCCCGCTATGACGCCATCTGCTGTGTTGTCGTCAGTCGCCATAGCCCCGCTATGACTCCTTCCTCCGCCTTGCATCTGCCGCCATATCGAACAATGCCTTACGAAAAAGCCCTGTAGGGGCTCCCACGGGCGCCCGTTACGAACCACGAACCACTCGAACCACTTTGAATTATTTTTACGAAAGAAGGGATTTTATGAAGTACCCATTATTGCATGAAACGCTGAAAGTTGGCTCCATTGTTTTAAAGAACCGCCTGGTCATGCCGCCGATGGCGACGGAAAAGTCGGCGAAAGGCCAGGTAACGGATGGCCTGATTGCCTATTATGGCGACATGGCCCGCAGCGGCCCGGGGCTGATCATCCAGGAACACAGTTTCGTTTCGCCTGACGGCCGGGCCAGTGCCAACCAGGTGTCGCTGGCGGCTGATGCGGATATTCCCGGTCTGCAGCGCCTGACGGCGGCTGTCCATGCGCAGGGCGTGCCGATTCTGGCACAGATCAGCCATGCCGGCAGTGCAGCCCATCGGGCTATTACCGGCCAGGAAGTCATCAGTGCCAGTGCTGTTCCCAATCCGTCACGGGCCGCTTCGGTCTACGGTCAGCCAGAATTTCCCCGGGAAATGACGCAAGGCGATATCCAGTGCATCATCCAGGCCTTTGTCGATGCCGCTGCCCGGGCACAGCAGGCCGGTTACGATGGCGTGGAAATCCATTCAGCCCATGGCTATCTGCTGGACCAGTTCTATTCGCCGTTGACGAATCGGCGGACCGATGATTATACGGGCCGTACCCTGGAAGGGCGGACGCGGCTTCAGGTTGAAATCATTCAAGCTATCCGCCGTCGCCTGGGGAAAGATTTTGTCCTTTCCCTGCGCTTAGGCGGCAGTGATTACATGGATGGCGGCGCTGTCTGTGCAGAAGTCGGCCAAGCCGCGAAGCTTTTTGAAGCTGCCGGCCTCGATATGCTCAGCCTTTCTGGCGGCATGAGCTTCTTCTTCCGTCCAGGTCATACGGAAGCGGGATACTTTGCCGAACTGGCAGAAGCGGCTAAAACGGGGACGACCCTTCCCGTCATGCTGACTGGCGGCATTGCCGACGGCGCTGAAGCGGAAACCTTCCTGGAAAAAGGCCAGGCCGACCTCATCGGCATCGGACGGGCAGCACTCCGGGACCACCAGATTTACCAAAAAATCTTGTCAATGTGACGTATACATTTGCATTAAATCAATAGGCATGATAGCTTCTTCTTTTTGATGGGTCAGGATCCAATCAGAAAAACCACTTTTTGAAAAAAGCAGATACTGGACGGTTCGATAATGATGGTCTATAAGTCCTGTGCGGTTGCGCAAAGCTTCATAGACGGATTTGTCGAGCCGTTCATTTTTAAATTTACATTCTCCTAGAATGGCTTCTTTTTTTATGGTATCCAAGCCGACAACGTCAATATCCGTTTCTTCTTTCTTTCGGGGGTCCGTTCCCCACCATTTGCCCACACGGGTTATCATACAAGGAAGATTTCCTGTCAATCCCATATATAAAGTATAGTGGCGGCACATATCTTCAAAGACGTCGCCCATATAATCTGAAATACTTGGTTTTACGACATGTTGATAATATGCGTCGCCGTGACCGAGTTCAATGGCATCAATGCCATTTGGCAGAAAGCGGTACCAGAAGCGGAACATGTGATCGGCAAAAGTATAGCGGACTTTGCGCTTATTCCGTTCATCAGTAATAGCATATTCTTTTTTTAAGATTCCTGTTTTAATAAGATTTTGTATGGCATGACTTGTCGTAGATGGCTCTAAATGGGTGAGGTCTGCAATCGCATTTTGTTTCGTTCGTCCTGATGCAATAGCTTCGATAATGGCGTTATATGTCGTAATATTGCGAAATTCTTGTGTCAGCAGATTGGATGGCTCTTCATACATATAACCGGTTTTTGCGAAGAATAAGCTGACTATATTTTCGTCTAAAGATTTCGTATCCCGCAGTAAGGATAAGTATTTTGCGACACCACCCGTAATCCCGTAACATACGGCTTTTTCAGCGGGCGTATAGGAGGGAACGAAATCAGCAGCTTCGCGATAAGAAAACGGTTTGACCTGTAATTGGGCTGTCCGCCTGCCGAAAAGAGGACTTTTTTCGCTCAATACTTCTTCTTCCATGAAGCTGATAGAGGAGCCGCAAAGAATCAAATACATATTTCCTTGCATCCATTCGGTGTCGATATATTTTTGTAATATGGATAATAGTTCTGGAGCTTGTTCTGCAAGATAAGGGAACTCATCGATAATGAAAATAATGCGTTCTTCCTGGCATTTGTTGGAGAGAAAAGCGAATAACTCTTCATACGTTGAAAAGGTTAACGTATTTAAGTCAGGAGCCAAGACGTCAAGGACTCGCCGGCTCAAGAGTTGCAAATTCCGTTGGAGACCATTGCGGGCTGCCGTGTAAAAGATAGCTTTTTTTCCTCGGATAAAATGACTAAGTAACGTGGATTTACCAATGCGTCGACGTCCGTAAACGACCATCATTTGGAATCCCTCTGTTTCATATAGTTTTTCTAGAGCATCTAGCTCTTCTTTTCTGCCAATAAATGGTTGATACATAAAGATTCCCTCCTTTTTTCATTGAAACATAATTCATTGAAACATAATTCATTGAATTATGTTTCAATTAAATTGTACCATAAAAATAGAGCCATCGCACGCTGTCATCATGCGAGACTCCTTTTTCTTAAATGTCTGAAGTTTGATGTATGATGTTTGAGGCGGTGGCTTTTAAATTTCGTCCCATCCACATCAAACTTTCAACTTCAAACTCAAAAAGGGGCTGTCGCACGAAGGTTTTTGCCATCATGCATGGCCCCGTTTACTTTATAGTTTGTAGCACAGAGTTTGTAGTTTGTAGAGAAAACATTCAAATTTAAAGCCATCCGCTAACAACTAACTGCTAGCCACTAACAACTTTAAAGGGCTTGTCGTCGTGCGACAAGCCCTTTTTTATTTACTTATCATGTCATCTGCGGCAAAGCCGGTACGATTGGCGTAGTCGCCTTCCAGGATTTGGATGGGGACGAAGCCGTTCTTGTCTTTGTCGCCGGTGATCTGGATACGTGTCGGCTTGGCAAAGACTAGGATTTTATCGGACCGGACGAGGGAACGGATGGTTTCCATGTCGCGGTCGTGGCTGGCTTTTAGGAAGGTGGGAATCGTCGTTTCGTCGGGGATGACGTAGGTTCCGCGCATCATGAGGTAGCGGCCGCTGCTCGAAGGCAGGCGCGTCTTTTCCTGCTGCGCTTCTTTTTCGGAATCGCTCAGTTCCGGGACGCCGCTCGTCGAATAGCGGGAGAAGTTGACATTGGACTGCGCGGCTTCACCATAACGGTGGACATAATAAATGGTGATGAACAGGCAAAAGATGACGAAGGGCAGGAAGAGCATCTTCGTATAATACGTCAATTTGGCATATTTCGCTTCTTTTTGCTCCCGTGCCTCCCGTTCTTCCCGGGTCTCGACGACTTCTTCTGGCTGCCCTTGCAAAGCGCCAGCCAGGATGGCTGACAAGGGGATACCGTAGCTGGAAATGGGATAGAGATTTTCCAGCCAGCTCAGACCACAGATGCAGGCCATAGCCCGGCTCAAGGCATTGTCCATGTCGACGGGAATCTTCATGCGGTGCAGAATCGACGTCAAGGAATCATTGGCCAAGTTGGGCATATACGTCGAAGCCAGGAATTTCAAGTCCCTTATGTAGACATCTTTCATGGGCAGTTCCCGGCCCGATGCTTCGTAGCTGGCCTTGATGGCCGGGAAGAGTTTTTCCGAGCGGTAAGCTGACAGGACGGCGTCTTTGAGGAGTAGGGAAATGTCTTCGTCCCAGACGACGTCGAAAGGCTTGCTGTCAGCTAACATGGCGTCGGTCAGGTTATGTGCCTCGACCGGACCTTCCCTGGGCTTGATGAAATAGGAAATGCCGTGGACGTTGCCGTCACTGATCCAGGCCAGTGCCAGGCGGCAGATACTGTTTAAGTTGTCGTTGGCCAGGTCGGCTGCGATGGCAATGGATGCATTGACTTTTCGCCGGCGCAGTGATTCCAGCGCCTTTTGTGTATTCGTATCCATGGCGGGTATCCTCCGTGAATCGACTGATTAACGGCCGCGCTGTTTATAATAAGGGCGGAAGGTGCGCCGCGGTCGTTTCGGTGCCTGTTTGAGCTTGAAGTAGTTGTGTTTGACTGTGCGGTTCTTTTCGTCCGTGAAGGTGTTGACGTCAAAGAGTTTCAGCGATTCGATGAAGGGGACGAATTTCTTATAGCCGAAATTGCGGACGTCGAAGTCGGAGAACTGTTTGCTCAGGAGATTTCCCAGGGTGCCCGAGAAAATCCAGCCGTTGTCATCGGAGTTTTCTTCCGTCAATTTGATCAAAGCCTGGCGGATCGTCGAGAAATCTTTGCCCGGCGTCTTGCCGTGGGCTGACGGAGTTTCCGGCGGTGTCAGCGTATGGCTGGGAGCCGGTTCGGCCGGATGGGCTGCCGGTATTTCTACTTTTTCCGGTTTATGACTGTTCGTTTCCTGAGTCGGTGTTTCTTCATGGGAGTCATTTTCCTGGGCTTCCCCTTCATGTTCTTCTGCTTCTTCCCAAAGGACATCGAGGTAGAGGAACTTGTTGCAGGCCGAGATGAAGGACCGGGGTGTCTTGCTTTCGCCCATGCCCAGGACGTATTTCTGCGATTCCCGTAGGCGCGAGGCCAGGCGGGTGAAATCGCTGTCTGACGAAACGATGCAGAAGCCGTCGAGATTGCTCTGGTACAATAAATCCATCGTGTCGATGATGAGGGCCGAGTCCGACGAATTTTTGCGGATCGTGTTGCTGTACTGCTGGACGGGCTGGATGGCGTTATCTAAAATGGTGTTGCGCCACGACGCCATCTGGGGCGTCGTCCAGTTGCCGTAAATGCGTTTGTAGATGACATCGCCGAGATTGTTCGCTTCAGATAAGATGACGTCGATGTATTTGCTGGAAATATTTTCGGCGTCGATGAGGACGGCGAGTTTCATTTCTTGATTCATAATTTGATTACCTCTGTTTACATTACTTTTTTATTATATCATCAACTGCTGAGACTGTGCTATAATAAAACCAGGGCTCGAACGAAGGCGTTTATCCTTCGCCAGGCCTATTTTTTTTAGAAGGTGGTACAGATGAAAATAGAGCGTATGGCGCCTCTTTGCGTCGTCGCAGCGGGTATCTGCTGGGGCATCATCGGCTTGTTTACCCGCCAGCTGTCGGCGTATGGATTGTCGCCGCTGCAGATTACTTTTGGCCGTTCCCTGGTGACGGCTGTCGTCATGACCGGCCTCATCCTCTGCCGGTATCCGGAGAGACTGCGCATTGCCTGGCGCGATGCCTGGATGTTCCTGGGGACCGGCCTGGGGAGCATCGTCTTCTTCAATATCTGCTATTTTACAGCCATCGAATTGACGACGTTGTCTGTCGCGGCCATTTTGCTCTATACCGCGCCGAGCATCGTCATGGTGTTTTCCATCTTCCTCTTTCATGAACGATTTACGCGGCGCAAGGGGTTATGCCTGGTCCTGGCCTTTGCCGGCTGTGTCCTGGTCAGCGGTCTGGGCCTGGGCCATGTCGAGGCCGCTGGCATCCTGGCCGGCCTGGGGAGCGGTTTCGGCTATGCTCTTTATTCCGTCTTCGGCCATTATGCGCTGGCCAAATATGAACCGCTGACGGTTACGGTCTGGACCTTCATCATCGCATCCCTGGGGCTCCTGCCCTTCTGTCATTTCGGCATGATGGCGTCCCTGGCCATATCGGTGCCTTATACGGGGCTTCTCTTTGCCCTCCTGGGGCTGATGTCGACGGCTTTGCCCTTTGGTCTCTATACGACCGGCCTCCAGCATATGGAAGCGGGCCGGGCCTCTATCCTGGCGTCTGTCGAACCCTTGACGTCGACGGTCGTGGGCATCGCCGTTTTCCATGAAGCTCTGACCTTGACGGGAGCCGCCGGCATCGTCTGTATTCTGGGAGCAGTCATCCTCTTGTCAAAAAAGGAAAGACCTAGCGGATAAATTCAAAGCGGAATTTCCGGCCCGGCGTGATGTAGTCCAGGAGAAATTCTTCGTTCGGAACGACTTTGGCGACGATATTGGTCCGTTCTTCTGGGGGCAGTTCGCATTTGACGATTTGGACTTCTCCCATATAGCGCAGGAAATCGGCGTTATCCAGGGTGATATCGCCGCGGTGGAGGCTGCGGAAGATATCACTGTCCGGTTCGATGATGCGCCCGTCCAGATGGGCCCGGCTGCCGCTGGTGCGGATGACGTCCCGCGACGGATCGGTCCGGGCCGTGAAGGTATAGGACAACAGGTCCTGGATGTGTGGTTCCCGGCTGAGGAGCTTGGCCTTGATGACGACGACGTCCGTTTCTTCCCGGCCAGTCCGGGCCAGGTCGCGCAGTTCCTTATCCGACGGCTTATCGTCGCCGATGAAGACGGACTGGACGCCTAAGGCCGCCAAATGGCGTGCAGCCAGGCTGACATCCTGATGGCGGTGGTCTTCCAGTGTCGGCAGGCCCTCATAGAGCGGCGCCCGTTGGCCGGCCTGGCTGGGTACGAAGGCACCGACGGACAGGCCATAGGCGTGGAGCAGGTCGGTTTGGGCCTTGAAATAATCCAAGTCCAGGCCCGTGTGAGGACGGGGATAGAAGTTGTGCAGGCCGTCGATGTAATCCATTTGGGCTCCGTTTTTTTGGAGATCTTCTAAATCGGACTGCCTCAGCGTCGAGGCGTTGACCTGGACGCGGACGAGGTGGCTGTACATGGCCAGTTTGGCTGCATCAAAGCCGTCGTCAAAGCGAACAGTTGTAATGCCCAGTTTGGCAATGGCTTCCGGATCGAACCGGTCCATGCCTAGGCAGGCCTATGGCCGGATCGACCCGGCCCGGGCCTAGGCAGGCTGCCGAAGCCGGTGATACGTCAGCGACGATGTCGAACTGAAATTGCCGGGCCGTTTCCAAGACGGCCTGCAGCTCTTTGCGAAAGGCCGCCGGGTCCGTTTCCGGGATGTGGAATGACGTGAAGAGACGCGTCATTCCCAGGGCGGCAGCCCGTTCGATGCGGGCCGTCTTTTCTTGAATCGTCCCGCCCAGACCGGGATAGACAGAAATACCCGTTTCCATTTATTCTCCCTCCTTCGGGTCGTCAAAGCCTAAGAGCCAGGTTGCGATGAAGCCGGCAGCGTAGGCCGTAACGAGTCCTAATAAATACATGGGGATGTTGTCCGTGCTGACTGCCAGGGGCAGGCCGGAAATACCGATTGTCGCGGCACCGACCATGTAAGCCGCCTGGACAGCGCCGCCAAAGGCTCCGCCGATACAGGCGCCGATGAACGGCTTGCCCAGGGGCAGAGTGACGCCGTAGATGAGCGGTTCGCCGACGCCCATGAGGCCGACGGGCAGGGCCGAGGCGATGGTCTTGCGCAGGGCCTTGTTCCTGGTCTTGGCATAGACGGCGATGGCGGCGCCGACCTGACCGCCGCCGGCCATGGCCAGGATGGGCAGGAGAATGGTCACGCCGTAGCGCGACAGGAGTTCCGCGTGGATCGGCGTCAGGCCCTGATGGATGCCGACCATGACCATGGGCAGGAAGGTCCCGCCCAGGATGAAGCCCGTCACAGCGCCGCCGGTGCCGATGGATTCCGTCGCGGCATAGCCGATAGCTTCTGACAGATAGCCGCCCAAGGGCTGGCAGAGGAAGAGGGCGACGAAGGTCGAAATGACGACGACCAAAAACGGCGTGACGAAGAGGTCGAACATATCCGGTACGATGCGGTGGAGCTTCTTTTCCAGCCACGATGAGAAGAAGACGACCAGGAGAACGGCGATGATGCCGCCCCGGCCAGGGACCAGGGGATCGCCGAAAAGATTGATCTGCGCCAGGTTGGGGTGGCTGAGGATGGCCGCCATGACGCCGCCCAGCATGGGCGAGCCGCCAAATTCCTTGGCCGCGTTGATGCCGACGAAGATGTTCAGGCCATAGAAGGCGGCGTTGCCGGCAATGGCCAGGACCTGCAGGAGCGGCTGGGCCGCTAGGGACGGGTCCATCTTGAAAGCGACATTGAGCAGGCCCGTAATCAGGCCGCAGGCGATGAAGGCCGGGATGATGGGCACGAAGATGTGGGCGATTTTCTTTAAGGCCAGCTTGGCTGGCGTCGCGTTCTTGCGCCGTATTTCTTCGTGCAGGGCCTGGCCGTCAAAGGGCCCCTGGCTGTCGCCGCCAGGCCCTGCTGCCTGGGGCGCCGCTTCTTTCAGGCCGGCTTCGACTAGCGGTGAAAAGGCCTGGTACAGTTTCGTCGCCTTGCCGGGACCGACGATAATCTGCCATTCGTCACCGGATTTGTTGATGCCCATGACGCCTGGGAGCTTGGCCAGGTCTTCTTTGGTAAAGTGTTCGTCCTTTACGGTCAGGCGCAGGCGGGTCATGCAGTTGTAGGCTTTTTCGATATTGGCCGCCGGGCCGGTGATGTCGTAGATGGCCTTGGCCAGTTTATCGTAATCCATGGACAGCCTCCTTGAGGACGGCAGCGACGTATCCCTGGGCAGCTGCCAGGCGGTCTTCGGCTTCGCTGGCCGGGATGTGCAGGAGGACCATGACGATGGCCGTCTTGGCCCGGCCCTGGCTTTCGGCCAGGGCTTTTACGGCTTCCTGGCGGCTGCAGCCCGTCGCCGTCATGACGATGCGCCGTGCCCGTTCTTCCAGTTTCTGGTTGGATGACTTGACGTCGACCATGAGGTTGCCATAGACTTTGCCCAGGCGGATCATGGCGCCTGTGGACAGCATGTTGGCAATCATCTTCTGGGCCGTGCCGGCTTTCATGCGCGTCGATCCGGTGACGACTTCCGGCCCGACGACGGCGCAGAGGTCGATGTCGGCACAGGCGCCGATGGCCGAATGAGGCGAGCAGTCGATGGCAATCGTCGCCGCACCGACGGAAGCGGCATAAGTCAGGCCGCCGACGACATACGGCGTCCGTCCCGAGGCACTGAGGCCGACGACGACGTCGTCGGCAGTCAGATTTTTGGCTATCAGGTCCTGACGGCCCAGTTCCGGCGAGTCTTCCGCCCCTTCTTTGGCACGAAAAATGGTTTCATAACCGCCGGCGATGAGGCCCTGGATGCGTTCCGGGTCGGTGCTGTATGTCGGCGGACATTCGACGGCGTCGAGGATGCCCAGGCGGCCGGACGTACCGGAGCCCATGTAGAACAGGCGGCCACCGTGGCGCATCCTGTCGGCGATGGTGTCGACGGCCTTGGCGATGTCCGGGATGATGGCGCCGACGGCATCGGCGACTTTATGGTCTTCGTCATTTATGATGCGCAGCATGTCTTCCGTAGACACGCTGTCGATATGCTGGCTGTGGCTGTTTCTCTGTTCCGTCGCCAGTGTTTCTAAGTTGATCATGTTTGATTCCTTTCTTTCCTTGCAGTCGTGATTCTCGTTCGTTGGGAACAATATACACATCTCTAATTATAGAGAGTGTTTGCAGGACTTGCAATAGGCCTTTTTTTCATGAGCCATGACCTTTATTTTTTTGCCATTTCATGGTATGATTAATCTGCACGCAGCAGACCTGTGTGCCCTGTGCGCCCATAGCTCAGCTGGATAGAGCAGCAGTTTCCTAAACTGCGTGTCGGATGTTCGAGTCATCTTGGGCGCACCATTTTTTTATCTACATAATCTAATCATTAAATTATCAGTCCGGAAAGGTGGGTTCCTTCATGTCCGATACTAAGAACCAGCTGGCTTCTTTCCACGAAGAAGTCATGCATGATGCCGATTATACCTTGGCCGAAGCCGTCGCCGAAGCCAAGCGCTGCCTGAATTGCAAGGTACCGCAATGCCGCAAAGGCTGCCCCATTGAAAACGAAATCCCCCAGTTCATCCATGCCATGACCCAGGGTGATTTCGGGGCTGCTGCGGACCACATCTACCATCGCAGCGACCTGCCGGCCATCTGCGGCCGCATCTGTCCGAGAGAAAAGCAGTGCGAAGGTCACTGCGTCCTCGGCAAAAAGGGAAAGCCTGTTGAAATCGGCAAATTGGAACGGTTCGTAGCGGATATGGCCCTGGACGGCGGCTTCCTCCCGCAGCCTGTCAGCCGCAAGACCGCCGGCCGCGTGGCCATCATCGGCTGTGGCCCGGCCGGCATGGCAGCTGCGCGGGAACTGGCCGGCCTCGATTACGATGTCACCATCTTTGAAGCCGCTTCCCAGCCAGGCGGTACCATGACCTATGGCATCCCGACTTTCCGGCTCCATAAAGAATTATTGCAGCGCGAAGCCCAGGCCCTGACGGCCATGGGCGTCACTATCGAATACAATGTCAAAATCGGTGTCGATAAGTCTTTGGCCGAACTGAAGGAAGCTTTCGATGCCGTCTTCATCGCCATTGGGACGATGAATGCCTGGAATCTCGGCGTCGATAACGATACTATCGATGGCGTCGTCGATGCCGAACAGTTCCTGCGCGACGTCCAGCGCGTCCAGAACGGGGAAGTGGCCTTGGAAGACCTGCCCGTCCAGAAGGGCGACCAGGTCATCGTCGTCGGTGCCGGCAACGTCGCCATCGATGCCGCCCGCACATCGTTGCGCCTAGGGGCAGACGTAAAGATCGTCTATCGCCGGGCCGAAAAGAACATGAAATGCCTGCCGTCGGAATATGAAGAAGCCAAGGCCGATGGCGTCCAGTTCCAGTTCTACTCGGCACCGAAAGCCGTCGTCGGGACGGACCATGTAGAAGGCCTGAAATATGAAAAACAGCAGATCCTCGAAGATGCCACCATGGTGCCGACGGGCGAATTTGGCGTCGTTCCGGCCAATAAGATCATCGCCGCTATCGGCAACAAACCGGAACTGCCCATCGTCAAAGCCCTCGGTGTCGACGCCAATGACGATGGCTACATCGCCGTCAAGGACCTGCCCTACGGCATGACCAGCCAAGAAGGTGTCTTTGCCGCCGGTGATATCGTCCACAAACCGCAGACCGTCGTCCTGGCTATGCGTGAAGGACGCAAGACCGCTGCCGGCATCGACCAGTACCTGAAGGCTAAGAAAGTCATGACTGCTGCTAAGGCATAGGAGGCCGCCATGAGTGAATTGACACAACAAATCTTAAAAGCCAATGAACGTTTCGTCAAACAGTCCCTGTCCCAGGGCGGCTTCGATGAGGTCAGCAAGTATCCCAGCCGCAACCTGGCTGTCCTGACTTGCATGGATACGCGCCTTTTGAGCTTCCTTGAACCGGCTATGGGCCTCGTTCGGGGGGAAGCTAAACTCATCAAGGTCGCCGGCAATACGGCCTTTGAAGATTTTGACAGCGTCATCGGCAGTCTCATGGTCGCCGTCTATGAACTGCACGTCCACGACATTATCGTCATGGGCCATGACGACTGCGGCATGCTCAAGACGACGGCAGACAGCCTGTGCCGTCACATGGCAGAAGAAGGCGTCTCTGACGCGGCTATTGCTGCTGTCCGGCCCAAGCTGGAACAATGGGCCGACCCCATTACCGATATCAATGCGTCCGTCTGTGATACGGTCCGCCGCCTGCGGGCCAATCCCTACTTGCCTTCATCCCTTACGATTTATGGTATGGTCATCCATCCGCACACCGGTGAAATCCGAGTCGTCGACGATGGAGAAGGCCAGAAATAGGAGGTATTATGAGTCTTGTCACACAACGAATGAAAGACCATGCCGCTGTCCTCGAAGCGACGATGGATTTGATTCCGGATATTGAAAAAGCCGGGGCCTTGTTCAAAGAGGCCCTGGCTTCGGGCCACAAAATCCTATTTTGTGGCAATGGCGGCAGTGCTGCCGATTCTCAGCATTTAGCCGCAGAAATCGTCGGCCGCTTCCAGAAAGAACGGCGGCCGTTCCCGGCTCTGGCTTTGACTGTCGATACGTCGATTTTGACGGCTGTCGGCAATGATTACGGCTTCGACACGGTCTTTGCCCGTCAGGTCCGGGCTTTAGGTGAAAAGGGCGATATCCTGGTCGGCATTTCTACGTCCGGCAACAGCCAGAATGTCTTGGAAGCCATCGAGGCAGCCCGCGAAAAAGGCCTCACTGTCATCGGCATTGCGCCCCATTGCGGGGCGGAGCCTTATCTGAGAATCGGCTCAGTGTCACGGGGCTGCCGCCCGAGGGCGGCGGTAAGATGAAGGAGGCCTGTGATATCTGCCTGTCTGTACCGGCAAAAGTGACGGCACGGGCTCAAGAAATGCATATTATGATCGGTCATATCCTCTGCGAAATCGCTGAAGAAGATATGTAATCAGCCGACGATTTGCTGGAACTGTTTGTTGTTCCGGATTTTATCGAAATGGCTCTGTGTCCGGGCTGCCTGACGGACGTCTTCGCCGCCCAGGTCGATGGCCTGTTTCAGATAAGGCAGAGCCTGGTCGGCTTTGCCCAGGTCGCCGTAGATGGTGGCGATACCGTAGTAACTCCAGGTATTGCCCGGGTCGGCGGCGATGACGTTCTTGAAATACGTCAGGGCTTTATCGTATTGGCCGTCTATTTTATAGGCCAAGGCCAGGTTGTAGAACGAAGCGACGTCTTTCGGGGCTATTTTCAACGCTTTTTCAATGAGCTCGATGCCCTGGGCGACGTCGTTTTTGCTGCCCGTACTGTTGCCGCGCATGGCTAAGGTGACGCCTTTATTGCTCAAGGCCTGGTAATTATGAGCGTCCATAGAAAGGGCTTTGTCGAAGTCGCTGATGGCTCCGGCATAATCGCCAGCCTGGTATTTTTTCAGGCCTTCGTCACTATAGGCTTGCGAATCGGCTTGGATAACCGGTGCCGTCGAAGTCTGTACTTCTTGTGCCGCCGGTGCCGGCTGAGACGATGATGGCTGCGTACTGCATCCGCCGCTCCCGGCAGCTAATGCCAGCAGGAGCAGGATGGCCAAGTGTTTGTTCTTCATGTTCGTTCTCCTGTTCGTCAAATGGAAAATCCTATGAAACATATCATCAAAAAAGGGGATATCATCCTCATCATCACGCTGCTCGTCTTATCTTTCATCCCGGAAGGCATCTTTTACCTGACCGGCAATGATGCGTCGATAGACCGGACGTATGCCGTCATCCAAGTCGATGGCAAAGTCTATAAGGAAGTACCCTTGTCAGGCCACCATGGGACCGATATGATTTCTATCGATACCGATAAAGGCCACAACCTGGTCGTCATCCAGGACGAGAGCGTCGGCATTACCGAAGCCGATTGTCCCGATAAAATCTGCATCAGTGAAGGCTTTGTCAGCAAGCCCGGTGCGACCGTCGTCTGTCTGCCGCACAAGGTGTTAGTCGAAGTGAAGTCTGCCGGCGGGGACGAACCCGATGTCATTCCGGCCCATTAGAGGTAGGTAGCTTATGAAAAAGACATTCCACATCATTATCCTGGGCTTGTTCATTGCCCAGTCCCTGGTCTTATATATCGTCGAAGGGATGTTGCCCGTGCCTTTCATCGCGCCAGGGGCGAAACTGGGGCTGGCCAACCTGATTACGGTCATCGCCCTCTATGCCCTGCCGCGCAAGCGCGACGTCTGCCTCATCCTGCTCGTGCGCATCATCCTGGCTACGGCCTTTGGCGGCGGCATCAACGCTTTCCTGTACAGTGTCTCCGGGGCCGCTTTCAGCCTGGGGGCCATGATGGTCTTGCAGAAGACGGGAAAATTCTCTATCATCGGCGTCAGCACAGCCGGCGGTATTTTCCATAACCTGGGGCAGGTCATCGTGGCATCCCTGGTCGTAGAAAATATCAAGATCATGCTTTATCTGCCGGTCCTGGCCGTCGCCGGTACCGGTACGGGCATCCTCATCGGCATTACGGCCATCTTCACCTTGCGCCATCTGAAGAAACTGCCCATTTACCGTCGCATGCAGGAAGGTGATTAATTAATCCGGATAGAGTCCAAGACTTCGTCGGCCAGTTTTACTTTATCTTCTTTGCTGCCATCGCAGGCTACGACGACGATCCACGTGGCCGGTCCGTCGGCAAAGCCGATGAGGCGGGCGCGCATGGATTTATCTTCGTACGTGAAGGTAAAGTCCTGGACGACGGCGTGCTGGCCGCTGACCGTCGTCGTGTCCTGGCTGACCGAGACGTTCTTAGCGTCGATTTTCGACAATACGGCGCCGGCTGCGGCTTCAGCCGTCTGATTGAGGCGCTGGCTGATGGCCTGACCCTGGCTGATGTGCAGGTCGTCGTACATCTGCTGGGTATCGATGCTGTTGGTATAGATGGCGACATACAGGCCGCTGTCTATTTCCCCGTACAGACGGCTGCCCTTGAAATAGCGCTGCGTAAGCGGGTCGACAGGGACGGGGAAGTCGAGTTTTTGCGGATTTCCGGGAAGTTTCACCGTAATGGACGAGCCCATGCCGTCGATGCGCTTTTCTTTCAGGGTAATCGTATAGCAGGCCGTCAGGCTCAAGGTCAGGATGACCAGGAAGAGGGCCAATAAAAAGGAACGGATTCGGGTATGAGTCATAGTACACCTCGCTAGTGTTATTTAAAAGGTAAATATCCCCAGGATACGAGCAGATAAAATGCCGGATAGAGGATAAGGATATATAGAATCTGTGTCGTAATGAAAGGCGCCATGGCCAGATTGACATTTAAATCGTAGAGCCGCTCTGTAATCAAGGCATTGATGGCACAGGGCGTGGACATGACGATGATGATGGTCCCCAGGAGGATCGGGTCTGACGTAAAGCAGAGGGCCAGGGCATACGATGCCAACGGCGTCAGGAGCATCTTTATCGGGATCAGGTCCAGCGTCTTCCGGGCGTAGTCCTTGAAATGGGAAAAGTCGATGAGATACCCGACGGGGATGAGGGCTATCCAGGCGCTGACATGGATGAGGGCCTGGAATATCGTCGTCCCGGCAGCGGGCCTGGGAATCCCGGCAGCATGCAGGAGGGTACCGACGACTAAGGCCACGACGGACAGCTGGTTCCAGTTGATGAAGATGGATTTCCAATTATCCTTGAAAAAGGCGAAAAAATTGCGGTCTTTCCCGCCGTGCTGATAGTAGTAACCCATGGGGAAGAGGACGAAGAACATGAGCAGGTTCTGGAATACGCCGATAATCTGGACATAGGCATAGGACGTTTCTCCGTAGAGGATGTAACTACACAGGCCGCCGAGCATCCCCGTGTTGGCCGGGATGGCGGCGATGAGATAGCTGCCGCGGTCGATGAAGGATGAGAACTTGCGCTGCCGCCCCAGTAAGAGGACGACCGCCAGGGGCAGGAGGCCGTTGAAAAAGGCAAAGAAAGGCAGGCTCAGTAAATCGGCCCGCATGGGCAGGACCCAGAAGCTGAGCAGGGTCAGGGAGGTCATGATGACGATGATGTTGAAGCGGATGAGCCAGTTCGACTGTTCCGGCGTCAGCCAGCGCCGCTGTTTGGCGGCATAGCCGACTAGCATGGGCAGGATGATGTCTGTAAAAATATAAATCATCCGGAGTGTCGTATCTTCCATGGTGTCCTCTTTACTTGCGGGCAGCGCGGAAGGCGTCGGCCAGGGAGAAGGTCAGCGGTTCTGCCGGCTTGGTGGCGTCGATGATAGGCTGCATGATGTCGCGAAACTCTTCTTTCTTCTTCGATAAGACATAGAGCTTGGATGTATTGCGGGCGTCCCAGAGGGCGTCGTGCATTTGGCCGTCGAAGGTTTCGCCCAGGGTACTGACGGCCTTGTCCAGGGAAATGACTTTGTCCAGGCCCAGGAGATTGCAGTAAATCTGCTGGAAATTCTGCCAGTGGTCGAGCATCCAGCGGACGCGGTCGTCGTGTTCTTCGATTTCCTTGAGGCGGAGTTCGCAGTCCAGCTGGCGCCAGTCGTTTTCGCTCCAGGCGAACATTTCGTAGGCATTGGGGCAGCCTTCGTTGCACCAGGTCAGGAAATGGTCGAAGGCCTGGCGGAAATGGGGCTTCCCGGCCAGCATTTCCATGGTAATGCCTGTCAGTTCCTGGCAGGTCTGGTTCATGGCTGTCGTATATTCAGGCAGCACATATTCTTTATACGACGAGATTTCCTTCCCGTCTTCGTCTATTTTGACAGCACCGATTTCGATGATTTCACCCTTGCAGATGCGGCGCGCTTCCTTCTGGTCCCGGCCGATAGGGTTCATCTCGAAATCGACAAATACGGCTTTCATAATAAAAAAGTGTCTCCTTTCTGAATCTGATGGACAATCTTTATTATACCATAAGTGATTGCAGTATCGCATGGTGATTTTATCCATTATGCGAGACTCGTTAGACATTGCAGTTTGTAGTACGGAGTTTTTAGTTTGTAGAAGAGGGATTCAAATTTTTAACCATCCACTACAAACTGCAAACTTAAGACTCAAAAAGGAGGTCGTCGCGTAGCGACGGCCTCCTTTTTACTTTCACTTAAAACGCCGGCAGGATAGTTCCCTGGAAGTGTTCTTCGATGAATTTCTTGATCGGTTCCGACTGGTAGATTTCTAAGACTTTCTTGTATGTTTCGTTGTTTTCGTCGCCCTGACGGACTGCCATGACGTTGGCATACGGCGAATCCTTCGATTCGACGAGGATCGAATCCTTCTGCGGATTCAAGCCAGCCGGGATGGCGTAGTTGGTGTTGACGCAAGCCAGGTCCGTGTCGTCGAGGGAACGGGGAATCTGAGCGGCATCGAGTTCGACGAACTGGAGGTTCTTGGGATTTTCTGTGATATCCGTAACCGAAGCGTCGACGGAGTTGCCGTTCTTCAACTTGATCAGGCCGGCCTGCTGGATCAGGAGCAGGGCGCGGGCCCCGTTGGTCGGGTCGTTCGGGATGGTGACTTTGGCACCGTCGGCGACATCTTTGATGTCTTTATATTTGTGCGAGTAAACAGCCATGGGCAGGATGATGGTCTTGCCGATAGACGTGATCTTCAGGCCTTGTTTCTTGACGACGTTGTCCATGTACGGCTGGTGCTGCATGGAGTTCATGTCCAGGTCGCCTTCGGCCAGGGCCTTGTTCGGCTGGACATAGTCGTTAAATTCGACGACTTTGATGGTGATGCCCTGTTTAGCGGCTTCTTTTGCGACTTCTTCCATGACTTCAGCGTGGGGACCGGCAGTGACGCCCATCTTGATTTCTTTTTTATCACCGGAAGCACCGGAATTGGAAGACGAACCGCAGCCGGCGGCAAAGAGGCACGTCGTCGTGATGAGGACGGCGGCGAAGAGTTTTTTTACTGTTGCATTCATGTAATCATTTCCTTTCTGGATGACGAATATAAGGGCTTGCCGGTCAAAAAGAAAAGCCGTCATACAGATGACGGCTCAATTTGCGATTCGTTCATCTGCCGGTATATACCGCTGGACTTGGCACCTATCCCGATAGGGGGTTGCCGCAGCGTCATCGGGCCATTCCCTCGACTGCTCTTGATGAAAGACAATGTTTTGTTGTTGGTGTACATGTTATCACCTGGCGGGGAATCTGTCAAGAAATTTTTGACAATCCTGCGCTTCTTGAGAAAAATTTCTTTTTATGTTATAATAAGAAAACTCATCGGAGGCTTATACTCGTATGGTATAGAGCCGGATAAGATGTCACTTCAGCCCTGTAGCGGAGGAAGGGCGTGTACGTAAACACGTTCTTCGATAAAGTTGCAGGCTTGGGTGGTTTCTTATCCGGCTTTTTTGTTGTGAGGTGATGGAATGCTGAATAAACGAGATATCCTTTGGCAGATTTACAGTGCCAAAGCCTTTTACTTCCTTGGCGGTTTCGGTTTTACATCATGGGCGTCGCTCATTCCTTTCCTGAAGCGGAAATTGCAGATTCCCGACGACCATCTGGGCTTCCTTTTGCTGGCCGTCGGCTTGGGAGCCCTGATCATGATGATGCTGGCCGGCTCTATTGCCGGGCGCTTAGGCTGCCGCCGCTCTTTGACTGCTGCCGGCCTGGCCATTGCCGTCGTCTTGAACGTCCTCTGCTATGTGCCGGCTTACACTGTGGCGTTGCTGGTGGCAGTTCTCCTCGGTTCCTCCCTGGGGCTGCTCGATGTCGTCGTCAACATCAACGGCATCTTCATTGAACGGAAAGTCCGCAAGCGCCTCATGTCGGGAATGCAGGCCATGTGGTCTTTGGGGAACTTTGCCGGCGCTGCCTTTTTCGCCCTGCTGCTGCAATTTCGGTTGCCCTGGCAAGGCGTTGCCCTGGCCGGTGCCGTCCTGATTGCCGCCTGTGTCTTCTTCTTTTCGCCCCATCTTCACAGTGAGCGGAATGAAAGCCGTGGCGGCAGCCCTTTCGGGCGGGCCCAACGAAACATTGGGATTCCCAA
>OAWS01000635.1_pt1 | contig 25728 bp, 22 predicted proteins | sample 1517141 | NCBI WGS metagenome assembly OAWS01 (sample SAMEA2580173, study PRJEB22360) | human gut metagenome | biome: human gut; feature: human-associated habitat; material: faeces | place: Denmark | collected 2008/2010
ATATTTATAACATGAAAACGACAATTATGTTCCCTCTGTTGGGGCTTTTCGTCGAAAAGCAGATGAGACGTTTCCGGATAACCGTGCGTCTTTACAAAAGCGAACTCTCTGCCGGCAGCCGCAGCTACGGTGCGATTAAAAAAGGGGCGACCTCCGTCTGAGCTATTACGCCCGCCTCGTCGCTCTCCTTTACGATCTCGCCGGCGAAGAAGAGTTCCGCCGCCTGGCACATGAGGCGGTGGAGCTGTACATACGGGAGAGGGAAAAGGGGGAAAAGCTTGATGATAAGATATAGGGCAAACATTCGGGCAGCCAGGAGAAATTTCGGTGGAGGAGCTTGGCAGTCATGTGGACGAAAGTAATCCGGTAGCTGTGATTGTCGAATAAAATCTTCTTGTTTTATAGCGAAGTCATAGAGATGATTTTGTTTTTATATTATCTTTGTGGTCGCAAACAGTCTAATGTAAATGCTTATCAATAATTTAATTATAATAGTATGAAAAACTATCTTGTATTTTCTATGGCGGCCTTGTTGGTCGGAGCTTCTTGCAACACAAAGCAGGAGAAGGCGGCCGAAGGCTTTACCGGCGCACCGGGAGAAGTGAAGTTGGTCACGCTCGATCCCGGACATTTCCATGCCGCATTAGTGCAGAAAGTGTCTTATCCGCAAGTTTCTAAAGATGTTTATGTGTACGCACCCACCGGTTTCGACGTGGACGAGCACTTGAAACGTATACAGGGATTCAACACACGTGCGGAGAATCCGACGGCTTGGAATGAAATCGTTTATACGGGAGATGATTACCTGGAAAAAATGTTGGCCGAGAAGAAGGGGAACGTGATGATCCAGGCAGGAAACAACGGCAAGAAGACCGAATATATCAAGAAGACGCTTGAGGCCGGCATCAATGTGCTTTCCGACAAGCCGATGGCGATCAACAGCCAGAGCTTTAAATTGCTGGAAGAATGTTTTGCTATCGCTAAACAGAAAAACATCATGCTGTATGACATCATGACCGAACGGAATGAGATCACTACGATGTTGCAGCGCGAGCTTTCTACTATCCCGGCTGTTTATGGCGAGCAGTTGAAGGGGTCTCCCGAAGAACCGGCTATCGTGAAAGAGAGTGTGCACCATCTGTTTAAGCTGGTCGACAACAAGCCGTTGACGCGTCCGGTATGGTATCTGGATGTAAACCAGCAGGGCGAAGGTATTGTGGATGTGACGACTCACCTGGTCGACCTGGTGCAGTGGGAAGCCTTCCCGGATCAGATCATCGACTATAAGAAAGATATCGAACTGATAGATGCTAACCGCTGGACTACCTCTATCAGCCCGGAAGAGTTCAAACAGGTGACAGGGACGGATGCTTATCCCGATTTCTTGAAGAAAGATGTCGAAAACGATACATTGAAAGTCTATTGCAACGGTGATATCGTGTATAAGATCAAAGGTGTGACAGCCAAGGTTTCGGTGATCTGGAATTATACCTTCCCCAAAGGTGGCGGTGATACCCACTTCTCCGTCATGAAGGGTAGCAAGGCCGACCTGGTCATCCGCCAGGGCAAGGAACAGAACTATCAGCCTGAACTGTTTGTCGAAGCAGTGAAAGGTGTGGATCTGGCCGCTTACGAAAAGGACCTGACCGCTTCTATGGAAAAGGTTTCAGCCGAATATCCTGGTGTGGCATTGAATAAGGTGGGCGATGGCGTATGGCAAGTCGAAATCCCCGCAAAATACCGTGTAGGCCATGAAGCTCATTTCGGTCAAGTGACGGAACATTTCCTTGACTATCTGAAAGACGGCAAACTGCCGGATTGGGAAGTACCTAATATGCTGGCTAAGTATTACACGACGACCTCGGCGCTGGATATGGCGAAAGCGAAGACAAAATAAATGTATTGAGATGAAATGGAAAAGAGAGTATGTGCCGGAAGTACAATTGGGCACATACTCTCTTTTGGTATTCTGCTAATAATCAAATCTGACACCCTTCTCCCAAAGAGGCAGTAACTTTTTTACAATGTGGGGGTTCTCTTGCGCTATATTTTTACGCTCGATGCGGTCCGGCCCGTATTGATAAAGTTCGGTGATCGTTTCTCCTTTTTTATTATAACGAGTAAGACGGTATTCTGGAGTCCGGAGGGTTATACAATTCCGATAGTAGCTGTAAGCGGCGTCTGTCCATTTGGGATTATCAGGATTGTTGAGCAAGGTTGCAAAACTATGTCCGTCCAGTCCTTTGGGTAAGGAGATTTTGCAAAGTTCCATAAGAGTCGGATAAATATCGATAGAACTGACAATCCTGTTATTTTTAATCCCTGGCTTACACTGGGGAGCTTTTATTACGAGCGCGCTGCTCAGAGAAGTTTCATGTAGTGTATGTTTTCCCCAAACACGCAGATCTCCTAAGTGCCATCCATGATCTCCCCATAAAATAATAATCGTGTTATCCATTTTTCCGCTGGCTTCAAGGGCATCCAACACTTTTCCAACTTGAGCGTCCATATAACTTACGCAAGCGAAATAGGCGTGACGGAGTTTGCGTGCATATTCGTCAGAAACTCTATTTTTTATGGAAGGCATTTCGTCTCCTGATTGATAGCTCTTGAACTCCGCGCTTTCATGCAGGCTGACCGGATCGCATCCTTCCGGAATGTCGGGCATAGGTGAAATGGGGATGGAGGCTTCATCATACATATCCCAATATTTTTTAGGAGATGTGAAAGGTAAATGAGGCTTGAAAAAACCGACAGCCAAACAGAATGGCTCATTTTTAGCTGTTAGCTCGTTTAGCTTTTTGACTGCCAGATTTGCCGTTAGCCCGTCCGGATAACCTTCATCGGCGACATCCGCACATTCGTATGGTTTCACTTGTTTTTTGCGACTTTGCCGGTTACTTCCATCTGCATATCCGAAAAAGGCATTCCAACCGTTTCCCCATTTTCCGGCATCGAAAAGCATTTCATCCCAACTATAAGGTAGTTCCGGTTTTTCGGTTTTCGGAGCTTCATAGCCATACAGGCAGCCGTCGACATAGTGGCTTATCTTTCCGATGCCGACAGTATAATAGCCATTTCTTCGTAAATGGTGGAACATAGTTTCCGGGATTTCTCCTTCCGGTTTATCTGATAGCCTTGTCCGGCATGCTTCGTTGGAGAGGTCTGATTTATCTTTAGGAAAATGTCCAGTCAACATGCTAGCTCGTGACGCTCCGCTTGTCGGGACTTGTACATAATGTTGGAAAAATAAACTGCCTTGTGATGCCAGCCGGTCGATGTTCGGGGTTTTTACAACAGACCCATAAGCTCCTAATTCACGGCGAAGGTCATCTACACATATAAAAAGTATATTGGGCTTCGTCTCATTTGCCTTTTTTTGTGCATAGCCTTGAAAAGGTAATGCCAGCAAACAGATTGATAGCAAAGGATAATTCTTTTTCATGATATCTAAATTGAATGTGAATACAAATGATTTACAAATATAACCTACCGGTCGATAATAGCCGGTAGGTTTAGAAATTATTGTTGATCGTCTATGACTGTTAAAGGAGGAATATTTTTTTCGTACCCGATATAACCTTTATTCTGGTTAATGGTTCCTCCTTGGTTGCTATCGATGGCATTTGCCGGGATGGGCCAAAGGACGTGGAATGGGCTTATTTTGAATACGTTTGTTCCCCATAAGATATCCCCTGCCTTGTAAAATTCATTTTTAGCAACAGTCCGGTCATACCAGAAATTTTTTTCTGAGAAATTTTCTAAGGAATAGCCGTTTAACCCTTTTTCAGCCATGATAAAGGCGATTCTGGTTAATTCCGTTTTTCTGAATTCTTCTGCGAAAAGTTCTCTGGCTCTTTCATCTAATATATACTCTATTGAAACTTGTGAAGCAACAATAGGATCGGCTTTTGCACGTACTCTTACCGAGTTTATATCTGCGGCGGCTTTATCTGTTTGATTTAACCAATAGTAGGCTTCTGCCCTTAGAAGATAAGTTTCGGCTAATCTGAATAAATACCAGTCCGAATGTCCTCCGTATGGCTGATCGGGTCTTTCTTCATCTGCGACATATACCTTATAATAAGGGAAAGGATACCAACAATGGATGGTGTCTTTGGGATTTGTGTATTGTATCTGTACGGGTTGTCCGAAATATTTGGAAGATGGATTGTTGTAAATGAATTTATCGACAGAGAACCAGTTTACTTGATTATCATGCCTCAAGTCCTTATTACAGTTATTCCATATTTCATAATTGTAATAACTGCAAGGCCGGACATAACCGACCCCTCTTCCTATTTTTATGACAAACTCGTTTCCTTGTGTGTCGATAGTTCCTCTTTTTCCGTCGGGATCTTTCATGTAGGACGAATTCCACCAAGAGGGAACATAGCGACGCATAGCCTGGGTGCCTCCACTTATTTCTGCTTCCGGAAATCCGTAGCGTTCCTGTACGACAAGGATTCCTTCTTTATTTGAAGATGAGCTTTTATTGTCTTTTTGATGGAGATCCCAGATCGTATTAAACTGAGGATCGGAAGCATCTACCCCGAAGCGGTCAGTCATTAAAAAGTGAATACCGTCGTTAATGACCGCAGAAGAGGCGTCGACAGCTTCTGTGAATTTTCCATTAGACAGATATATTTTTGTAAGCAAATGGTTGCCGGCAGCCTTAGATACTGCTCCGGGAACAACTGTTTTAGGTAACCACTGGACGGCCCATGCTAAATCTTCTTCTATTTTTGCAAGTATCGTTTTTCTTGAATGTGTATAGAAATCGATTTTAGGAGCCGTATGTTCTATGTTTAAAAAGGGGACATCTCCATATAAATGGACTAATCTATAATACCAATAGGCTCTGTGAAAATATGCTTCGGCAATAATTGCATTTTTGATTTCTTCTGTGTCGAATTTGCCATTGTCGATACGCGACAGAATAACATTCGCATTTCGTATCTGGTTATATCCTCTTGTCCAGATCTCATGGAAGTCATAGGTTGTACCGGTCCCTGTCGGTAATACTTGAGTATCAAAATTATGTATGGCATTGGCTGCTTTATTGGCACTGATTGCAATATCTGAGGCGATTAGTTCAGATGCCAGGCCGCCTCCTTCGCCATAGAAATCGGGGCGTAAGTTTTTGCGGAGGTTAACCAGTATTCCGTCAAATCCGGCTTTATCCGTATAAATAGATTCCGGAGTGAAGATAGAAAGGGGCTTTATCTCCAAGAAATTGTCTCCGCATGAAACAGTTGTAAACAGAGACGCACAAATGATATATTTTATCCAGTTTTTCATAACTCGTTTATTTATAATGTGACATCAATTCCAAATGTAAAAATTCGTGGCATAGGAGTGTTTCCTGATTCAGGATCCCAACCGGACCATTTTGTGAAAGTTAGCAGGTTACGTCCACTCAAATATACTTTACAATGTCCTACTTTCAGATTTTTGAGAATATTTTCCGGGATATTGTATGCTATGGATAAGTCTTGCAAACGTATAAAACTACTCTTTTCATAAATGTTATATCCAGGTGTGTTTACCGTATTTAACCGTGTATATTTGTTTGTCGGGTTTTCCGGAGTCCAGTAAGGCAATGCATAACTGTTGGCTCTGTCCTCGACATTAGATGTGTTGCTCAATAGACTGTTCGCTCTCCAATGTCCTAAATCTGCACGGATGAAACAAGAAATCTGAAAATTTTTGAAAAGAGTAAAGTCATTTCGAAGCCCTAAACGAAAGCGTGGCTTTGTATAACCTTGAAATACTTTATCTTCCTGAGTAGACACACCGTCTCCATTAGGATCGTATAATTTGACATCGCCAGGAGCTTTCCCGAATGATTTAGCCAATTCTTCTTCTCCAAGCTGGTAAATACCAAGGAATTTGTAATCCCATATCCGATCTATTGATTGTCCGATAAACCATCCATTGTCGATATCATCACCTTCTCTTTGTCCGATAACATTGCCATTTTCGTCTAAAATGTTGATTGTTTCTCCATATAGATGTTTGATCTTGTTTCTATTAAATGAGAACGTTAATGTCGAGTTCCAACTGAAATCCTTATTTTGGATATTATAGCTATTAAGAGTCATTTCAAACCCTTTGTTTTGCAATTCTCCCATATTAGACATTACATTGTCGTATCCAATAATTGTCGGTAGGCTGCGTTTTAACAACAAGTCATTTGTAATCATGCTATAATAATCGACCGAACCATTTAACCGGCTGTTTAAGACGGAAAAGTCCAGACCTAAGTTTAAAGCTTTAGTCTTTTCCCATTTTAGATATTGGTTCGCCAGTGAACTGCTGTATATACCTGAGATTAATGTGCTTCCAGTCAGGTATTTGTTTGTTTCAAGTTTTGCCAATGCATCATAAATCCCTATATCCCGGTTACCGTTTATTCCATAAGAGGCTCTGACTTTGAGATTATTTATCCATTTGATATTGAAGAACGATTCGTCTGATAAATTCCAGGCTAAAGCTCCGGATGGAAAAGTCGCGTAAGGATTTTCCATACCAAAGGCAGAATACCCGTCTCTACGAATAGATAGAGTTAGGAAATAGCGGTTCATGAGTGTGTAATTCAGACGGCCCATTATTGCGGTACCGGTCGAATAAGTATCTTCGTTTTTTATAGTTGGTGATCCTCCCGCCCCTAATTGATGGAAACTTAATGCTTCACTGGGTGTGAAATTTACATTTTCACCGGTATCTTTCCATGTTTGTTTCTTTTCTGCATTATATAAGAATGTTGCATAAAAATCATGAACTCCAAAAGTTTTTTTCCATGAAATGATGTTGTCTATTTGCCATTCGTAAAGTGAATAATTGATACGCTGCCCGAAGCCTCCTGTTTTGTTGCCACTTGGGATGCTTGACGGATCATAGTAATAATTTTTTTGCCAATCATAGCGATTGATATAGGAAACTTTGTAACTAAAACCGAATGGCAGTTTCAGGTCGGCGTACATGGTGGCAAACAAATTTTGGGTGACATTGAATTTATCCCGTTCTTTGTATAAAAGAAATGGGTTTTGTTCAATACCTGAATCGTCATGAGGATACCATTTTAGTTCTCCGTTTTCATCATAAGGTTGTCCCAAAGGACTCTGGCGGCTTATATTCGATAATTTGATGGCTTCATTACTCTCATCTTTGTTGCTAAATTGAGCATTGATTCCCACAGTCAAAAATTCGGCTACTTTGGTATCTGCATTAATTCGGGAACGGATTGTTTTATACTCATCTCCCTTTATATAACCTTGATTGTCCGTATAGCCTAATGACCAGTAATATTTAGTTTTGCCAATGCCTCCGGATATGTTGACATTGTAGTTTTGCCTTAATCCAGGACGTGTCGCTTCTCCATACCAATCATAGGCATTCCCATTCAGATAGTTTTGTTGTTCGATATCACGCAAATTCAGACGTGTCATCCAAGTCAGAATTGGATCGGACTGGTATGAGGCATCGTAATTTTGCCAAGTATCTACGTTAATGCCTTCCGGTAACTGATTAGGATTGTTATAATATCCTTCTGGCTTGTCTGGATTTATTCTGCGTTGGAAATCTTGTCTGCGTTGGATGAATCCAGATAAATCATTCGGTTTGATTTCGTTGGTAAAATCTGTTAAACCCAGTTGTGCGGAAAAATTTATACTCATTTTTTCCCCTTTGCCTTGTTTGGTATTGATGATTACAACACCAGCGGCAGACCGTGAACCGTATACAGCAGCAGAGCTGGCATCTTTCAATACGTCTATAGTTTCGATATCCGATGGATTGATGTCATTGATAGAACCATTGAAGATGACTCCGTCCAATACAATCAAGGGTGAATTGTTGGCTGAAAGTGAAGCGGGACCTCGTATTTCCATTTCACTAGCTCCGGAAGCAGAAGTCCCGATGTTAGAGTTAAAACCGGCAACAGTTCCATTCAGCATATCCAATACGTTCGTACTTTGCTGAGTGGCATATTTATCGGCTTTTACCTGGGCGATGGCCCCGGTAAGGTCTTTTTTCTTTACAGCTCCGTAGCCGATTACGACAACTTCCTCCAAGGCTTGCTGATCTTCTTGCAAAACCACTTTTAATATGGATTTCCTGTCAATTGTGATTTCTTGCGTGTTGTAGCCGATATAAGATATTTGCAAAATATCTCCCTCGCTTGCTTCCAGGTTGAATTTGCCGTCGACATCGGTAATAGTGCCGGTTGTGCTACCTTTTACTAAGACGTTAGCTCCGATGACAGATTCTCCTTGTGTGTCGACGACCGTTCCGGAAATAGTTTTGATCTGTGCTTTGAACAAAGCAATGTGTTTATTCGATATACGAAAAGAAATATTTCTTTTGCTTCGGAATAAGTTTCGCAGCAACTCGTTTAGATCCATGTTTGTTCCCTGGATAGTGGTTCTTTCGTTTCGGTCGATCTCGGATGTGTTATAAACGAATTTGTATCCGGTCTTTTCCTCTATCTCATTGAAAATCTCTTCATATGTTGCATTCTGCTTATTCAGAGACAGTTTTACTGCTTGTGCATGAACGAAGGTAATGTTGACGAACAAAAACAGTAAAAGAAGTCCTAAAGGATTGATTCCGTGTTTGAAAATTCTTTTTAAAGAGGAATAATGTTCCTCACAGGTAAAATCCTTTGGATTTTGCCTGATAAATAAAATTTTATCCATAATTTTGTATGTATTAATTTTTAAAATTGGCAGGTGTGTTATCTGCCGATTAACAATGTAGAATTTGGGAATGGTCGCAACATTCCCAATTCTTTTTGTATGTCTCTCTATTAATTAAATCTTGTTTTTCATGTACTGTCCATAATCGTTTGTCTTTGTGGTTTAACATTCTGTATTTATTGCAGGAAAATTTCTCCTTTCCTTTTTTCTATTTTGTATCTGGCTGAGATTTGCAAAACTGATAGTATTTCTTCCAATGTCTCTTTCTCTGTGAAGTTGGCATTGAAAGTCTGTTTTTTCAGGTTTTCGTTTTGAATATGTATTTTCACATGGAAAGCCCGTTGTAACTCTTGCATGATATCTGCTAATGAACTGTCTTTAAATTTAAAAATTCCAGTAACCCATGATATCGTATTTTCTGGGTGTACAGTTGAAATACTCAGCTTGTTATCCGATTTAAGGAAAACTGCTCGTTCACCAGGTAGCAGTATCCGGTCTGCCATTTGCGATTGATTCGTGTATTTATACAACCCGATTTTTCCGGTAAGGAGAGTGATCTCAGTTTTTTCCGGTTCTGCGTCAACATTGAATGTTGTTCCTAATACTCGTATTCCGATACCATCGGTTTGGACGATAAAAGGTTTCTTTTCGTCTTTGCGGACTTCAAAGAATGCCTCCCCTTTTATTTCAACCTGTCGGACCTGTTCGCTGAACTCTCTCGGATAGCGCAGGCAGGCGTTTGCATTTAGCCAAACTATACTGCTGTCTGGCAATGTGATTTTTGTTTTTGCATCGGGAACGGCTATCGTTTCATAATAGACAAGTTCTTGTTCCGGCTCTTTGTCGGTCAGCAGAATGCCGGTAACCAATAGGAGGGCGATGGAAGCAGCAATAGACAAATATTTCCATGCAGAGTTTTCTTTACCGGTATAAGAAATGATGACAGGCCGTTTAACTCTGTCTGATAAACGGTCGGACATCTGCTTTTCATCAAATGGCAAAGATTTGAAGCGTATGCGCTTTGTCAATGATTCGAGTTCTTTATTGTTTTGTTCATTTTTCATTTTATTCCGGTAGCTTTATAAATAGAGATGACAAGTAAAGTAAAAAACTCCTATTCGGGATGCAAAAAAATATTATGTTATTTGACTATCCTCTTGTGTTCTTTTATGTTATAAGTAGGATGTTTTATCTTGTTTGACAGTTGTGGTACGCTTATTCTATATTTGGAAGACAAGCGTTCGACAGATGTTAAACAAGCGTTTGAATAATGACGGACAAAAAAGAAGATGGTTGGTTTGGATTAAAAGAAAAGCAGTTTGATTTTATGTTGTATATAATATTATGGAACGATCCCGGAAAAGGGTAACTGATAGATGATGGATTTTTTAACGGGCAAAATCAAACTCATGAGAAGAAACATTTTTACCTTTAGGCAGTGTCTTGAAGAAATTTTAACTACATTTACTGACTAATTAATGAAAGGACTGTATCTGAGATGGAAGGGGAGAGTATCATATCTCTTTTTGGAAAAGTAGTGAAGGGAGATGAAGCAGCGTTCCGGTTATTGTTTGAAACTTATTCCCGGCGTCTGTTCCATGTGGCTTATTACTATCTGAACTCTCGTGAGCTGGCCGAAGAAGCTATTCTGGATGTTTTTACTGTCATTTGGCAAAAGCGGGAAACGCTGTCCCATGTAAAAGAGCCGGAACGCTATTTGTATATATCGGTGAAAAACCAGGCTTTGCATTATCTGAGAAGGGGGTGTGTACAGGAAAAGGATTCCTTTTCTTTGTATGAGATTGAGTTGATCCCAGATTCGGATACACCGGAAAAGAGTTTGATGGATGAAGAATACCAAGTACTGGTCCAGCAGGCGATTGATTCCTTGCCGCCGAAATGCAGAGAGGTTTTTCGTCTTGTTCTCTCCGATAAATTGAAGAACCGGGAAATCGCTGATGTTTTGGGAATCAGTGAAAAGACAGTGAATATACATATCGCTAAGGCGTATGAACGCATTGCGGAGTTTGTGAATCGCCGGTATAAGGAGGGTAGTATTAAATGATACAGCCCTCCAATGAAGTCAGAATTTAAACTTGATCAACACTCCTTTGTGGTCCGTCGGCCAAATATCTGCCGGAGTTGAGAAAGTATCTTGGCTGTCCTCTTCGACACGTTGGCTGCGGATAATGGAAGACTTGGGGCCGACGATGACGGCGTCTTCCACTTCCCAACCGGTTGCCGGTATATAATAGATAAAATCGATGCGGTCGCGTTCATCCGCTTCCGGTGCCCAGGTCAACCGTTCGACTGGCATCGCCGGATTGTCCGAAGGGAAGGTAAAGCCGGGATGGGTGATCGGATTCGGATATTTGACGCGATAGGCATCGCGGAAGCCGGCTTCGTATAATAATTTGGAGCAGGCCCAATCGACTACCGCCCCGTTGTGATCCCAAAGCCCTTTCGTCTCTTCCGTCCAATCCAAGTGGGAAGGTTCGTTGAAGTCACCGCCCAAGATTACGAAATCGGCATCTGACTTTGTGGCGTCTTCTATCACGAGCCGAATGGATTCGTCACGCAAAGATTCGTTATTGGCTTTTTCGATTTCAGCCTTGTCCGTTACCGGGGCTTCCAATTTCTTCCATGTCACACCGCTGTATCCACGTGGCAGGTAACAGGCGTAATGCGTATAATCCAAATGCCCTGTATAGGCTACTACCTGTTTGCCGTTCACATCCAAACGGGTCCTTAATACCCGGTCTTTATGCGGAATGTTTTCCGTTTGTTCCAGTATGGGGTATTTGGACAGCAGTGCGACATCCAGCGAACTGCCTTGTCCATAATAGATTTTCCCTCTTTCGCGCAAAGCGTCCAGCATGCGGGGAACGAACAACGCGCCTTCCTTGTTGCTGGCTTCGCTGAACATCACGATATCCGGATCTATCCGGGCCACTTCATCCGCAACGGCCTCGAAGCCGTTTTTGACGACTGTTCCTTCCATCCAGATGTTCAAGTGCAATACACTCAACTCTTGTTTTTCTTTCGTGCAGCTGCCGCAGACCAGTAAGAGCAGCCATAGCCAAATATAAAAACGTCTCATTGATATTTTCTTTCATTAAAAAAAGTCCCCGAACTTTTATGAGATCCGGGGACTTTTATGTTATTTGATTTCTTTCTCTTCCATCATGTCCAGTTCGTTCTTGTCGGAGTCGATGAATTTATACTCCAAGAAGCCCAGACTTTGATTCGGAATCACTTTAATACCCATCGAGTATTTCAGTTTCCATTTCCAACTGAGCGGGAATTTTCCGCTCTTGATAAATGCTGCAACATAAGGATGTACGTGCAGGGCGAATTTCTTCACGTTGTGTTTGTTGACCAAGCAGTCGATCTTTCCTTCCAGGCTGTCGGTAAACAGGATAGAGGGTTTGATGGTGCCTGTGCCGAAACAGGTCGGACAGGCTTCGGATGTATCGACATCCATTGCCGGACGGACACGCTGGCGGGTGATCTGCATCAGGCCGAATTTGCTCAGTGGCAGAATATTATGTTTTGCCCGGTCATTAGCCATCGCTTTCGTCATATGTTCGAACAGTTTCTGCCGGTTGGCAGCTTCGGCCATATCGATAAAGTCGACTACGATAATACCACCCATATCGCGCAAGCGTAATTGACGGGCAATTTCGTCTGCTGCTGCCGTGTTCACGTCGATAGCCGTTTTTTCCTGGGCATCGCTGCCTTTGGAGCGGTTCCCGCTGTTTACGTCGATAACGTGCATGGCTTCCGTGTGTTCGATAATCAAATAGGCTCCACTTTTGTACGTGACGGTACGTCCGAATAGGGACTTGATCTGTTTGGTGATTGCAAAGTTGTCGAAGATGGGGAGTTCGCCGGTATACCGTTGCACGATCTCTTCCCGTCCGGGAGCAATCAGGCTGACATAATCGCGGATGTTGTGATAGATGTCCGCATCGTTCACATAAATGTTCTGAAAAGAGGGGTTGAAAATGTCGCGCAACAAAGCCACTGCTCTTGCCGTCTCTTCATAGATGAGTGCAGGAGCTTTTACTTTGGTGATCTTAGGAATGTTCTCTTCCCAACGTTTCAGTAATGTCTTCAATTCATGATCGAGTTCGGCAACGCGCTTCCCTTCCGAAGATGTGCGTACGATTACGCTGAAGTTCTTCGGCTTGATACTTTGGATGAGTTGGCGTAGACGGGCACGCTCTTCGCTCGATTTGATTTTTGTGGAAACCGATACTTTATCGGCAAACGGTATCAGCACGATGTATCTTCCGGCAAAAGAAAGCTCGGAAGTCAGCCTGGGACCTTTTGTTGAAATCGGCTCTTTGGCGATCTGCACCAGCACTTCCTGTCCGACTTTGAGCACGTTGCTGATGCTTCCGTCTTTTTCGATTTCGGGAAGCAACTGCATTTTAGAGATAGTGGGGATTTTTTTATCTCCTTTTTGTTCTCCTAATGCTTGTTTGAGGAATTTCTGCTGGGTGTTGAAATTAGGACCTAAGTCCAGATAGTGAAGAAATGCATCCTTTTTATAACCTACATCAATGAAAGCAGCGTTCAAACCCGGCATCAGTTTCTTAACCTTGCCCAGATATATATCGCCGACGGCAAAAGAGACGTTACGGGCTTCCTTTTGGAGCTCGACAAGGTTCTTATCCTCCAGTACGGCTATAGATACCTCTTTGGGTTGTACATCAACTACTAATTCACTAATCACTATAAAAAGAGGTGTTTAAAATGTGAGACCTTATTAAATACGCAAAGAACAAACTTAAAAGGTCTCTTATTAAGTTTGTTCTTCAGAGTTACTCAAATAGACTTATTTCTTCTTATGTCTATTCTTCTTTAGTCTCTTTTTGCGCTTGTGCGTAGACATCTTATGTCTTTTTCTTTTCTTTCCGCTAGGCATTGTTTTAAAATTTTAAATTAAACTATAATAACTAAATTACTTTACTTCGTTCAAGAAAGTCTTAGCCGGCTTGAATGACGGAATGTTATGTTCCGGGATGATGATCGTAGTATTTTTTGAAATATTACGAGCAGTCTTCTGGGCTCTCTTTTTAATCACGAAACTTCCAAAACCTCTCAGGTATACGTTTTCGCCCTGAGACAATGAACTTTTTACGATATCCATAAAAGATTCTACGCTGTTCAACACTGTCTGTTTGTCAATGCCAGTGCTTTTTGAAATTTCGCTAACAATATCTGCTTTAGTCATGTCTATAAATTAATTAAATAATTGATTTGGACCTATTAATTTTTTGGAATGCAAATATATAGCTTTTTATTTAAGTGGAAAAAGAATTGTCAGCCAAATTTTAAGAAAAAAGTTTCCTTACAATTCGTTAGAACTGTGTATGTTTGCAGTAATCAATTAGTTGCAAGTTTTGAAGAGGCAAAAAAGAACCGTATGTCGCAGATAGAAAACGAATTAGAAACCAGCCGTTTGTTGCGTGACTGGTATCGGATACATAAAAGGGAGCTGCCCTGGAGGGAGTCTTCCGACCCTTATATCATCTGGATATCCGAGATAATCCTTCAACAAACACGGGTGGCGCAAGGGATGGACTATTTTCTCCGTTTTACCGAACGGTTCCCGGATGTGGCTTCGCTGGCTTCGGCGGAGGAAGACGAGGTGTTGAAATATTGGCAGGGGCTTGGTTATTATAGTCGCGCCCGTAACCTGCATGCCGCGGCAAAAGATATTATGGAACGTTTCGGTGGGATATTTCCTGAACGCTATGAGGATGTGATCTCTTTGAAAGGGATAGGAGAATATACGGCGGCGGCCATCGTTTCCTTTGTATGGAACCAGCCGTATCCAGTCGTGGACGGGAATGTCTTCCGAGTGCTTTCGCGGCCTGTTTGCGGTAGATACTCCGATCGATATGCCCAAAGGGAAAAAAGCCTTTACGGAACTGGCCGGCTTGGTGATGGACCCGCGGTATGCCGGGCAACACAACCAGGCTATAATGGAATTGGGCGCCTTGCAATGCGTGCCGCAAAATCCGGATTGCGAAGCTTGTCCGTTGAAAGGGCACTGCGCTGCTTATGGGGCGGGCGATGTGCAGACCTATCCGGTGAAACAGAAAAAGACCAGGACGCGTGACCGGTATTTTCATTATTTATACATTATATATAAAGGAAAAACCTGGCTGTCCCGCCGGAAAGGGAAAGACATTTGGGAAAGACTCTACGAGTTTCCGCTTATCGAAACGGACAAGGCGATGGATTTTGCAGAGTTGCAGACGACGGATGCTTTTCGTCGGCTGTTTGCAGGAGCGGGCCGGCTGAATGTTTCGGCTGATTTGCAGGGGGTGAAACATGTCCTGTCCCATCAGATATTGTATACGGCTTTCTACCGGATAGAGATAGAGCGGGAGGGCGATGCCCTGAAGTCTTACCTTCCTGTGGCGACGGACGATGTGGAGAAATATGCGGTTCCCCGCCTGATACATATTTATTTGGAGAAATTAGAAGGAAACTTGTCAGAATGACTGAATTTGTGTTTCTTTGTAGACTAATAAAAGAATAGAGCTATGTCATTGAATAAAGTTATATTGATCGGTAACGTCGGACGCGATCCAGAAGTACGTTACTTCGATAGTGGCGCTGCTGTTGCCAACTTCCCGCTTGCAACTTCCGAGAGAGGTTATACGTTGGCCAATGGTACGGTTGTCCCGGAACGTACGGAATGGCACAATGTGGTCGTTCGCCGTGATTTGGTTTCCTTCGTTGAAAAATGGGTGAAGAAAGGTTCCGGACTCTATGTGGAAGGCAAGATCCGTACGCGTAGTTACGACGACCAGTCCGGTGTGAAGCGGTATGTGACGGAAATCCATGCCGACCGTGTCGAATTTTACAGCACAGGTTCCGGTACGGGAAATCGCGACAATGCTTCCGGTACAGGAATGACGGCGGCACAGCCTCAGACCGCCCAGCCGTCCACCGGATACCAGCAGGCGACGGGCTACCAGCAACCCGCATCCGGACAACCGGACACATCTTTAGATTCCAACAGTGCGGACGACCTTCCGTTCTGATATTGTTTAACTAATACTGTTCCCCTTGGACTCAGACTATTATTTATCGGGCTTATTCGACCAGGTTACTATACAGGCGCTCACAGCAGGCCCTGTAATAGCGTTAAGCCTTGCAATTCTTCTGCTGTTGGTTTCCGGCTTCGTGTCGGCTTCCGAAGTGGCATTTTTCTCGTTAACCCCGGGTGATATCAACGACATCCGGGAAGAGAATGCACCTTCAGACCCATTAATCCAGCGTTTGCTGGACCGTTCCGAGTACCTGCTTGCCGCTATCCTGATAGCCAACAACTTTGTGAATGTGGCTGTCGTCATGCTTTGTACCTACGGTATCAACGCGATCGTCAATTTCTCATCCGCCCCGATGTTGGGCTTTATTCTGGAGACGATCGTCCTGACCTTTCTCCTTTTGTTGTTCGGCGAGATCATGCCGAAGATTTACGCACAGAAAAACTCGCTGCGGTTCGTGCGCAGTTCGGCCCCTGTACTGAATGTCGTGGAGCGTGTCTGCCGGCCGCTTTCGAACATATTGGTCACGTCGACCAGCGTCATCAACAAGGCGTTAGTCAAGAAGAAGTACGATCTTTCGGTCGACGAGCTTTCCAAAGCATTGGAACTCACTTCCACCGAAATGCCGGAAGAGAAAGAGATGCTTTCGGAGATCATCAAGTTCTACAACAAGACTGCCGACGAGATCATGACGCCCCGCCTGGATATGGAGGATATCGACATCAAGACGAGTTTCCGCACCGTGGTCGATTTCATCATCCGATCCGGTTATTCCCGTATTCCGGTTTATGCCGATTCGGAGGATAACATCAAGGGAATCCTGTATATCAAAGACCTTTTGCCGTATGTGGAGAAGCCTGACACGTTCCGTTGGCAGAGTTTGATCCGTCCGGCCTATTTCGTGCCTGAGACGAAGAAGATCGACGATCTCCTGGAGGAATTCCGTACCAGCAAGATCCATATGGCGATCGTGGTGGACGAGTTTGGCGGTACTTCCGGTATCGTGACGATGGAGGATATCCTGGAAGAGATTGTCGGAGAGATTTCCGATGAATACGACGAAGATGAAAAGCAGTTCATCCGCCTGGCGGACGGCAGTCTTATTTTTGAAGCCAAGATATTGCTGACCGACTTTTTCCGTGTGATCGATGCCGATCCTACCGAATTCGGCAAACTGACGGAGGAGGTCGAAACTCTTGCCGGCCTTCTGTTGGAGATCAAAGGAGACTTCCCTCGCCGCCGCGAGATCATCGAATATGACGACTATCGTTTCCAGGTTCTGGAGATCGATAACCGCCGTATCCTGAAAGTCAAGTTCAACCGCATTTCGGACCAAGGAAAGGAGCGGCAAGAGGAGTAATGCGTATGTCGACCGGCATAGTGTGTGGGGGGCTGTTGGCCTTGTGTGTTTCCTGTACGGAATATACACCGAAGCCACGCGGCTATTTCCGTATCGAACCGCCTGCCCCTTCCTACCAGGCACTTCCGGTAAGGGATTTACCTTATACTTTCCGGCTTTCCAGATGGGCAGAGGTGGAGTTGCCTCCGGTCGGGAATCCGGCAGGGTGGATCAATCTCTCTTATCCGCAGTTGAACGTGAAGCTCTATTGCAGCTATTTCCCTATCACTCCGGCTACGCTGGGCAGGGCGGAGGAGGAGTGTCGCGCGTTGGTTGTCCGGCAATCGAAATATCCGGAACGGATCAAGATGCAGGCGTACAGCAATCCGGAGGCTTCGGTTTATGGTTCGCTTTTCATGCTGGATGGCGAATCCGCTTCGCCATTGCAATTTATGTTGACCGACAGTGTCTCGCATTTTTTCCGGGGAGCTTTGTATTATGATTGTATCCCGAATGCAGATTCGCTGGCTCCCGTCACCCGATATCTGAAACAGGATATCGTAGAACTGATCCAATCTTTTGAGTGGAAGAAATAATGCCTCTCCTGATGAAACATACCGGTCCGTTGTGGGGAATCTGGAAGATCGAGGAGTCTTCCGAAGTGCTTCTGTCCCTTTTGCGGAACAGGGAAGAATATCTTCCACAGCTGGAGCTGATCCGTGCGGAGCAGCGTCGCCGGGAATGGCTTGCCTGCCGTGTGCTTTTGCAGGAGCTTACGGGCGGCCCGGCCTGCATAGCCTATCGTCCGAACGGTGCGCCTTACCTGTCCGGCTCGTCTTTGCATAATGGTGAAGGCCATACGAAAGGTTATGCCGCCGTTCTGTTGCAGAACCGTCCTGCCGCCGGTATCGACATCGAATACCATTCCGGGAGGGTGTCGAAGATACGCAGTCGCTTTATGAATCCGGAAGAAGAGGCGGGTATCGACAAAGAGCACGAGACGGAGCACTTGTTGCTTCATTGGTGTGCAAAAGAGACGCTTTTTAAGATGATCGGGCAGGAAGAAGTCGACTTCCTTCACCATCTGCATGTCCGTCCGTTTCCCTATGCGGAAGAAGGGAGTTTCACCGTCTATGAAACCCGTACGGAAGAAGGGGCGGTTTATCGGTTGGACTACCTTGTCACCCCCGATTTCGTATTAACCCGGAGTTGAATTGTTTTTTTCAGTATCGGTATATATATCCTAACCCATAGGGTTATGCCTTCTAAAGCTATGGGTTAGGAGTCGTAAAGCTATGCTTTATTTCTGCCAGATTTCCCAAGCCGCGAATGCTTGTAGCAGGAGCATTTCAAGGCCGTTCTTGACGACGGCTCCTTTTTCTTTCCCTTTCTTCATGAAGAGGGTTTCATCCGGGTTGTACAGAAGGTCGTACAACAGATGGTCCGGGGTGAGCAGGTCGTAAGGAATGTCGGGACATGCGTTGATATTCGGGTACATGCCTAACGGGGTCGTATTGACGATGACGGTGTACTGCTGCATTGTCTTCGGAGTGATTTCTTCATAGGTGATGCAGTGCTCTTTCGGTTTACGGGAAACCAGCGTGGCGCCGACACCCAATTGTCTTAATCCTTGGAAGACTGCTTTTGACGCACCACCCGTTCCCAGGATCAAGGCTTTGCGATGTGTCTCGTTCAGGAGCGGTTCGATGGAGCGCTTGAAGCCGATGATGTCGGAGTTGTAGCCTTTCAGTTTTTTGCCGAATATGCCTTTCGTAAATTTGATGACGTTGACGGCTCCGATCAGGCGGGCGTCTTCGTCCAGGTCATCCAAGTAGGGAATGACTTGTTCCTTGTAGGGGATGGTGACATTCAGACCGTTCAATTCCGGGTTATCTTTTAATACAGTCTTCAGATCTTTGATGTTCGGGATCTCGAAGTTCAGATAAGTTGCATCAATGTTCTCGGATTCGAACTTCTGGTTGAAGTAGTTCTTTGAAAAAGAGTGTCCGAGGGGATATCCTATTAAACCATATTTTTGCATGACCTGTAAATTTAAGATGATTTATACTGTTGTGGTGGTTTGCGAACCGCCCTTGCTGCCCGTGTATAGCGAACAAATGCCGAAGGTGAAAGTGCGCGAACGGGCTTCGCTGAAACCTACCCGGCTGAGCAGGTCGGTCATGACCTTCCCTTGTGGAACGACTTTGATGGAGGCCGGCAGGTAACTGTAGGCTGTATGCTCTTTTGATAGCAGGCGCCCGACGGTAGGGATCACGACTTTCGAATAGATGTTGTAGAGTTGCTTCATCGGGAAATGTACCGGTGAGGACAGTTCCAGGATCATCAGATGGCCCCCCGGCTTCAGAACCCGGTACATCTCGGTGATACCTTGTTCTATGTTTTCGAAATTCCGTACTCCGAATGCGGCGGTGACGGCGTCGAACGAGTTGTCCGGATAGGTCAGTGCCGTGCAGTCCTGGTATTCGAACGTGATGTGGTCCGACAATCCCGCTTCAGCGACTTTCTGCCGTCCGACTTCCATCATGCCCTCCGAGATGTCGGCCCCGATGATGCGGTCGGCTTTCAGGCGGCGGTGCATGGAGATGGCCAGATCCCCCGTGCCTGTGGCGATATCGAGAATTGAGGCGGGAGAAAAAGGACGCAGGAAAGCGATTCCTTTCCTGCGCCATATTTTGTCGATACCCAGCGAGAGCGTATGGTTCAGCTGATCGTATGTACCGGCGATGGAGTCAAACATGCGCCTGACTTGTGTCGTTTTGTGCTCCTCGTTGTTGTAGGGTAGAATCTGTTCTGAACCGTACTTCGCCATATCCGTTTATCTTATTTGTTGAGATATTCGGTTACGTTCTTTTCGATACGGGAAAGGAGATTGTCCGTATCGCCTTTTTCGAACTTCTCGCCTGTGATGTGTTCATACAGTTCGATATAACGTTCGCTGATACCGTCTACGATAGCCGGAGTCATTTCGGGAACTTTCTGGCCAGCCTTGCCTTGGAAATCGTTTTCCATCAGCCATTCGCGGACAAACTCTTTGGAGAGTTGCTTCTGCGGTTCGCCTTTGGCAAAACGTTCTTCGTAGCCTTCGCTGTAGAAATAGCGGGAAGAGTCCGGTGTATGGATTTCGTCCATCAGGTAGATCTTGCCGCCATGTTTGCCGAATTCGTACTTTGTGTCGACAAGGATCAAGCCGCGTTCGGCAGCAATTTCCGTACCGCGTTTGAAGAGGGCGAGCGTGTATTTTTCCAACAGTTCGTATTCTTCGGGAGTGGCCAGACCCTTAGCCAGGATTTCTTCCTTGGAGATGTCGGCATCGTGTTCGCCGATCTCGGCTTTTGTCGTCGGGGTAACGATCGGTTCGGGGAAACGTTCGTTTTCACGCATGCCTTCCGGCAGTTTTACACCGCAGATTTCACGCACGCCGCTCTTATAAGCACGCCATGCACTTCCGCAGAGGTAGCCGCGTACGATCATTTCAACAGGAAATCCCTGGCACATCACGCCTACGGTCACCATCGGATCGGGAGTAGCCAGTTTCCAGTTCGGGCAGATGTCGGTAGTTGCATCCAGGAATTTGGCTGCGATCTGGTTCAGCATCTGTCCTTTGTAAGGGATACCTTCCGGCAGGACTACGTCGAATGCCGAGATACGGTCTGTTGCAACCATCACCAATACATCGTCGTTGATGTTGTACACATCGCGTACTTTACCATGATAGACACTCTTCTGTCCTGGGAAATTGAAGTCTGTTTTTGTTAATGCCTTCTTCATATCTTTGTTTTTATGGGGCGCTTATCGGGCGTCCTGACTGTTATTAATATTGTTCTTTATCTCTTCTTGTTGTTCTTTGGAAACGGTTCTCGAACCGCCTTTGCTATGCTTGCTGTCGAATTTGTCGTAGGCTTCGACGATACGTTGGACGAGTTTGTGGCGGACAATGTCCTTTTTCTCGAATTCGACTTTGCCGATTCCCTTTACGCCTTTCAGGATTTGCATGGCCTGTACGAGACCGGAGGTCGCTGTCGGCGGCAGGTCGATCTGTGTCACGTCTCCGGTAATGATCATTTTTGCATTCATTCCGAGGCGGGTGAGGAACATCTTGATCTGGTGGGTCGTCGTGTTCTGCGCTTCGTCGAGGATGATGACCGCATCGTTCAACGTCCGCCCGCGCATGAAAGCGAGTGGGGCGATCTGGATCACGTTGTTCTCCATGTATTCCTTCAGTTTGGCTCCGGGTACCATGTCTTGCAGGGCGTCATACAAGGGTTGGAGGTACGGGTCGAGTTTGTCCTTCATCTCGCCGGGGAGGAATCCTAATTTCTCACCGGCCTCTACTGCCGGACGGCTTAGGATGATCTTGCGGATTTCTTTGTTTTTAAGTGCTTTAACGGCGAGGGCTATGGCGACGAATGTCTTGCCTGTTCCGGCAGGGCCCGTGGCAAAGACGAGGTCGTTTTCTTCGAATGCTTTGACTAGGCGTTGCTGGTTTTCCGTGCGGGCGACGATCGGTTTGCCGTTCATCCCGTGAATGATCAGGTTCTCTTGTTTGGTGATCACCGGGGCTTTGCCTTTGATGATGTCCAGTATGACATCTTCGCTCAGCGAGTTGAATTCCTCACAATATTTTTCTACCTCGCGAATTTTCTTGAGAAAGAGCTCCGATTCGTCTTCGTCTCCTATCACTTTCATCACATTTCCCCTTGCCACAATGCGTAGCTTGGGGAACAATGTCTTGATCAACTGCATGTTGACATTGTTTACTCCGTAGAATATAACCGGGTCTACGCTCTCAAGAATATAAATTCGTTCAATCATTCAATTTGTTTTAGTTTTGCCTTTGTCGCGAGTTTTCTACCACTCTCGTTCAGGCAGACAAAATTAGTAATATTCTTTATGTAAAGATAAATTGTGGGGCATTTTGTTGTCTCTTCACGAAGATTATTTGAACATTTCTTGCAGGTGCCATCCTTCCTGGCGGCAATCCCAAACGGCATGGATTTCGATTAGTTCGTCGGTAACCGTGTAAATCAGCTTGTAATGTTTTTCGACGACAAGGGAACGAAATTCACAATCATATCCTTTCAGTAACGGTTCGATAGGGCCCGCTTGCGGAAAAATGCGTAAAGGTTCGGCAGAATCCAATAGTCTGTTGTATAAACGGATAGCTGCGGTCTGGCTTTTTTCACTGTAGAATCTGTAGATGTTGTCAAGTAAGGTAATGGCTTGAGGTAACCACTTTATTATTATTCGCATAGTGGGTATCGTTTACGTAATTCTTCCGTTGTCATACCTAATCCTTTTTTGGATTCTTCTCTCGATTTCTTCAACACTTCCTTTAATTCGTCCAGCGTCATCTGTGCCGGATAGCGCGTTTCTTTCTTTTCTGTTGCTATGCTGATCAAATTTTTGATCTGTGTCAACAGTTTTACATCGTCGATCGTTTTCAGTTGTTCGATAAGTGACAGTTTTAATTCCAATGCGTCCATACAATTAACTATTTTGGTTTATATTCAGAATTCACAAAAATAGTCATAAATATTTTGAAATCAGTGAATCTTGGTTACTTTTGTTTCCGCTAAAAGAAAAATGATGAAAAAGATAATATGTAGTATCGGGTTGATAGTGGCTGCTTGTTCGGTGGCAGTGATATGTTCGTCTTGTGGAAAAAAGGAAGAACGCGGAGAGTTGAAACGTATCTGGTATAACGGAAGCTATAACCGCGATTTCAAAGACCTGAACGATGTACATCTGGCCGAAGCAAAACGTATCGGCATTCAACCTGCATCGAACCGTGAAGAAGCGGAGAAAGTAAAAAAGGAGATGGAGGAGATCGAAACTAACGAATATTATGAAGTGGAAAAGCTGACGCATTCCATCCCCTATCTGATCCCCTCTGCCGCACAGTTGCTGGAAGATATCGGACATAATTTCCAGGATTCCTTACGCAATCTGAATGCTTCGGTCTACAAAATCAAAGTGACCAGTGTCACCCGTACGGTCGATGATGTCAAGAACCTGAAAAAGAGAAATACCAATTCCTCCCAAAATTCGGCCCACCGCTACGGAACGACTTTTGATGTCTCCTGGGCCCGTTATACCAAAGTAGACGAGAGCGATACTCTGAATATCGACAAAGACCGGTTGAAAATGGTATTGGCAATGGTTTTGCGCGATTTGAAACGGGAAGAGCGTTGCTATGTCAAACACGAACGCAAGCAAGGTTGTTTTCATATAACCGTCCGGGAAAAGAAATAGAAAGAGACAACAAACGGCTTACTGATCGAATGGACAAAAAACTACTGAAATACTGGAAAAACTGCCTGCTGGATGCCGAACGAAGGAGCAGGTCGCTAAAGAAAGAAGCGCGGGTTACATTGCGGATAGGTGACAAGGTTCCGGAATTTATACTTCGTAAAGACATTCCCTTGCTTTTCCCGAAAGGGAAGCAAAAGACGGATGACGAGAAACGTAAAATACAGATTGCTCCTTGTGTCTTTCTTCCTGAGTACGAAAACGGGTGGGCTTCCGGACAGAATACTCCGGAGTACCCCTTCCTGATTTCCGCGACATTGTTGCCGGACGGCACTTTCCAGGTCTGCGACAACAAGTCTGAACGTATTCCGGTTTTTGTCCGTAAGTTTTTGTCTCCGAATGCGCGCAATGACAGAACGATTGCATCCCTTTCGAATGTGGACCGGCTCTTGAGCGAGTTCGATACCGAAGAGACGGACTGGAAGATATATTGGAGTGCCTGCGAAAAACTGTTCCAAGATGCGACCGGCTTGACTTTCCGGGAAATGAATTATGCCGACAAGCCTGAAATCATTGTCGTGAAAGCTTCCGGACGAGGAATGGCACAAAAGATCATCAATCTGTATGACAAGCTATTGGAAAGTAAATCTTCCCATCCGTTACTGGAACTTCTGATCCGTAAAAAGCTGGAAACATTGCTGCCTGTGCCGGATAGACAGCAAGTTTATTGCAATAAAGACCATTGGGCACAGATGAGCGGCGAGTTTCCGCTGTCCGTCTCCCAGCGTGAGACGCTTGCCATGTATACGGACCCGGACAGTTCCGATATCTTTGCCGTTAACGGACCTCCGGGAACAGGCAAGACGACCTTTTTACAGACGGTGATTGCTAACCGGATCGTCCATGCCGTACTGGAGCATCCTGATGATCCGGATATCATCGTAGCCAGTTCCGCCAATAACCAGGCGATTACCAATATCCTGAAAGATTTCAAGATCGAACAGCCTTCTGGCGATAAGCCTGCAAACCTGTTGACTCTCTGCTGGCTGCCCGGTTTGGATACGTTGGGATTGTATCTGTCAGGCAAAGACGAACAAAAGGATCAGTACAAAATGATGCTCAATACGAAAGGTGAAGGCTTTCCGAATGATTATGACGATCCTGCCCGGTTGGAAGAATATCGCGGGTTCTATCTGGAACATTTCAATCGTTTCTTTCAGACATCTTGCCGGGATGAAGTTGCATGCCAGCGTTTCCTTCGCAGGCAAATGAGGAAGATGCGGGATGAGATTGGAACCTGCTTGAATGTTGCCAGTCTCAAACAATATGGAAAAGAGATGGCGGATAAAGGTTTTCTGAGTAAACTGCTCCGTAAATTTCAAAAACTTCCAAGCTATGATGATGTGATATGCGGCTGGGAGCAGACGGAAGATTTTAAGGCACGCTATGACAAGTTGGTTGCCAATCCGGAATATAATGCCCTTCCTTATACGGAAGATATGGCGGTGCGGCTGGATATCAGTTACCGCTATCTTTTGTTCTGGTATGCCATCCATGACCGGGAAGCCGAGTTCATCCGCCGCTTGGCCGGATGCGATAAAGAGGGGGAGACACGTGGCCGCGAGGATTACACCGAACGGTTGAAACGTTTGGCCTGTGTGATGCCCGTCTTTATTTCGACTTTCCATTCTTTGCCGAAATACATGGTTTGTGCGGACAATGGGGAGTGGGATGCGCCGCTCTATGATGCGATTGATTTGCTGATTGTGGATGAATCGGGGCAGGTATCTCCCGAACTGGCTATTCCGTCTTTCAGCCTTGCCAAGCAAGCTATTTTAGTGGGAGACGTGGAACAGATCGAACCGATATGGTCCATCTCGGACGAATATTCCAGTATCAATCTGAAACGTTTTGGCTTAGTATCCTCCGAGTCCGATGATCGGTATGCGTTTCTGCATGAAAACGGTTTCTTGTCCTCGTCCGGAAGCATCATGAAGATGGCGCGGAAGAGTTGCAGTTTCGAAGTCGCCGGCGAAAGAGGCGCTTTCTTGACCGAACATAGGCGTTGTCTCGATCCGATCATTGCTTATTGCAACGACTATGTGTATCATGGTCGTTTGCTGCCGAAAAAAGGAAACAAGGTGAAGTATAAAGACTTGCCGCCTAAAGGGTATGTCCATGTAAACGGAGTCAGTGAAAAAGGGGCGACGGGCAGTGTCTTGAACAGAGCGGAAGCGGCAGCAATCGTCTCTTGGCTGGAAACGGAAAAAGATAAGTTGGAAAGCGCTTACAAGGAGCCGATCCGTAAAATAGTGGCTGTAGTCACCCCATTTAAGGCGCAGGAAGA
>OAWS01000637.1_pt1 | contig 25715 bp, 16 predicted proteins | sample 1517141 | NCBI WGS metagenome assembly OAWS01 (sample SAMEA2580173, study PRJEB22360) | human gut metagenome | biome: human gut; feature: human-associated habitat; material: faeces | place: Denmark | collected 2008/2010
ATCGGCTGGATTGTCAATATTTCCAGCAGACTTGCATATCAATATATTGTATTGCTTTTGAAGGCTGTCCAGCGCTACAGCCAGATCAGAAAAACGATTGTCTTCTATCTGGGCATTTATTCCTTGTGACAAGTTCCATACTTTAACGTCAGAATGGCGTCCCACCGCTTGCTGTATGTTCATCACCAGTTCATTCTCATAAATCCGGGTCTGCCCATTGATGATACAGCTAAGTATCTTGCAAGGTCCGCATTGTGTCAAGTCTCTTTTTTCCAAGAAATCACCATAATTAATGATACTGGCTACAGCCGTACCATGCCTTTTATCTATTTCATCAGGTAGTAGATCAGCTACATTTTCTTCTTTCAACAGCCACGGACGCATATATTCTATGTCTGTTACACCGGAATCAAGCAAACCTACTATGGGATAATCCTGTCCATCCTGGGGGAGCATTATCTCTATTTCACTATCTTCCGGTTCCGGAGCCGCCTGAAATTCGATAGTCGGCATTTTTCTGACAGACAGCACGCCATCCATTCCAACAAGTTCACCGGCATTCTCCCTGGAGATATTTTTCAACTTGAATAACCGCAGTTCACTCGCATAGTTTAATTCTTCGACTTCGACATTATTCTTACTGCAGAAATTAAGCAATAACCTCTTGGAGCGTAGATTCATCTCCGAATTTAAATAATCGGCTAATTGAACTTTCAAGACTTCTGCAGATTCAATGGAAGTGTCGATTATAGGTACATATTTAGTGATGTCCGCAACGGCGGCCAATCCTTTTTGCAGATTCTTGCTGAGATTCTTGTTTTCCGGATTAAATTTCTCAGCAATCGCCTTTAAATCGGCTCTTGTATCTATTTTAACAAGCAGTTTACCAATGTCAGTCGTACCCAAGACATTACGCTTTTTGTTCACATCCACCATGGAATGTATGGCGAACCTATGCGATTTCGCTGTAGCTTCCTTGTTGATATCAACTATAGTCAGGATTGGCAAAGATGTTTCATCCCGTTCTTCAAAGGCATGTTCCAGTTCGGCTATGTGTGCATTGACCCGAAGAATATTGGCTTTTATATTTTCCTCGTTGACCCATTTAGGCAGCTTGGAGCCTCCGCCGCCTTCCGTTAGAAACTGGTCTCGTTCCCCACGGAAATGTACTTGCTGAATAGGTAATGTTTTTGACATCCTCTTTATATTATTTTTTGTCCGACAATGCATTACGTACCTGACGTATGCTGATATTCAACATTTTTGAGATGGTATTCTGTGTAACCCCATAGGTATTGAGGTACACTATAAAATTATCCATAGGTTCATCTTTACCTCCAAATTCGTAAATAGATGCCAGAATCTGTTCATAGTTGATTTCCTTGCTGCCATCAATAATGCTCTTGACTTTCAGTTTGGTTAAAATCGTACAAATGTCCGAAGGGGACAGATCGGCCATGAGTTCAGATATAATCTTCATTCGGTTTTCGTCTTCAAGAATCACGCTTTTGAAGCCTTTCAATGTATTTCTGACAATCTGCTTTCTACTGCCTTCATCAGGCAGGCCCACCTCAAGCCTTGTGTAGAAACGCCTCCATACGGCCTTGTCAAGCAGGTCTGGATGATTGGTAGCTGCTATCAACACAGTGGATGGTGACATTGAATCAATATTCTGAAGAAGACTGTTTATCACACGCTTAAGTTCTCCCAATTCATGGTTGTCATCACGAGCTTTAGCCAAAGCATCGAATTCATCAAGCAAAAGAATGCACGGCATACTGTTGACATAAGAGAATATCCTGCTTAAATTCTTCGCTGTGCTGCCCAATAATGAAGACACAATGGCATCAAGGCGGGCTACCACCAATGGGAGTCCTGTTTTCTCACTGATGTAATGGGCTATGGAAGTCTTTCCACATCCCGGTGCGCCATAAAGCAGCAATGATTTCCTGATATTCAAGCCCGCCAGTTCCAATTCTGTATCATTCTTTATCAGTTTAATGAACTCCTCCACTTGCTTCTGTACCATATTTGATAATACGATATCAGTCCTGCTCAAGCTCTCCGGAACAATTTCCACTATTTGTAATTTACTGTCCATGTCCAGCGGAACCATGCGCATAGCGTCAGCTGTAGCAACATTCTTATGCGTGGACGATTCTATCTGTTCAACTATGCACTTGGACAGCCGAATATCTCCATCGGCCTTCAGCCTCTCAGCCAAACGCATTGCGTAATTGATGATTTTTCGTTTGTCATTTGTCAATCCGCCTTCAATGATCCTCAATATATCTGTTGACATCTTGCTGCTTATCGTTTATTTCGATACAAATATAATATGACTTTTTCTATCATCGACGCAAAATTCAATATTTAACCCATAATTAACACAAATCGTTATATATAATGCAATATCCGTAACAATAACTGGAATTATCGTAATATCAAGTATTCCAAATATACTGCCATTACGGACAATCATATAAAGTTATTTTCGAGTTGCTTCAATGACCGTTCGCCTATAACACCTTTAACTCCTGCCGCTCTGAAGAAATCAGCATTGGACAATTCCTCCTGACAATCTCACAGAAGCTGTCAGCACCTTTTTTTGAGGGTATCAGGTGTCATATAAGTATCTGCCGGGTAAGCATTGCAGCCAGTCCGAAGACACCTTTCTTATGCTTAGCAATATGCAGCCTAACCTTTATTCCGTTGCACATACCTGACATTTTTTACAAACTCCCAGAATCTGGCTGCTAAATCTGAGAACAGAGCCTCTACAATCAGGATAATGTCTACATCCTTTCCGCTCTCGGAGTTTGTGCATACATTTCTTCATGCACTTCACAGGTGGACTTCCAAATGATGACATAATTGCCCTCGTATTCCACAACAAACCTTTGAATTTATAAATGCCTCTTACTATGCTATATTATTTATCAGGGCTTCCAACCCATTGAAATCCGCTCTTCCTCCATATCCCTCATGAAAAAATAAGGAGAGCTTGTTGCCATTCCATTTTTCTGCAACAGTTTCGAATCATAACGCCATATTTTTTAACGTATCCATATAATTACGGAATTTGTATTACACTATCTCTTATTTTTCAAGAACTTCGGAGTGATACCGATGAATAACTCGAAATTAATACTGGGCATCGGTCGGGACAGTACTGAAAGGTAATCCTCGTTGAAAAGATTGTTTACGGCGAACTTCAACTGTATATCCACCGGCTTGAACGAAAGTCCTTTTTCAAGTGAGATGTTGCTCATAAAATACCGGGGAAGATGTCCGGTCAGCGTATAATCATTACTTGACATGGTAAAACGTTCCGAGTAAAATGCCCATTTGTAAAGAAATGCCCATGTCTGCCATGACAACCGTCCGGTCAGTGATGCGGAATGCTCCGGAACGTATGGCAGTTGTTTTCCTACCGACTGGTCGGCGGGCGACATCTTTTCACCTTCATTGATGGATGGTGTCCACGAATAAGAGCCGTTCAAATCAATAAGCCAGTCCTTTACCGGCAGTACGGCAAGATTGGCTTTTACCTCAATGCCGTAAGCATGTACCTTTTTTACATTACGTGGAGAAAAAAAACCTTTGGTTGTCGGCAACCAAATGATCCAATCTTCGATATAGGAATCGAACCAGTTCATACCACCGCTCAGTTTATATACCTTTTCTTTACCGACATCAAAACTTATACCCGCGTCATAACTGAAGCCTTGTTCGTTTTTCAGGTCGGGGTTTCCACCCGGTAAAAAGTAAAGATCGTTCAAGGTTGGGAAACGATAGTTACGTGACACTGATGCTTTTACCATGATGTTCCCCTTGCGGGAAAGCAGCCCGTCTATGAAAAATGCAGGAATGAGAGAAGCCCATTTATCACCTGACATTTCTTCCCGTAACACGACGGAAAGGCCTACCGGTTCGAACGGCTGCCACTTGGCAGATAACCACCCGGGAAGGTACTATCGTCGCTTGTCATACCCTACAATGGCTTTGCTTCCGTCCTGAAGAATGACATTCTTGTCTTCGCTCCGTACAAGATGCTGGTACATGGACACATTCGAGGTAAAGAACCATTTCTTGTCTGGGGCATATTCTCCTTCCGCTTGTCCGTAAAACGTGTTTACCTTGCTGCGGGAACGGGTCATGGATGCCCAATTATCCGGTGCGACTTCGCGACGATAGTCATAAGCCATCCACGTGTGGATATAACCTCCTTTTACACCGAGTTTCCACTTCTCCTTTATATGATCCCATGATAATACACTCCGGAAAGTCTGTTCCCGCTGGCGGTTCTCGAAGTCAGTCGCATCTCCATAATCGGTGGTCAACATGGGCAATTCCCGGTTGGAATTGATATACCATGCGTTCAGTCCGAAACGGTCGCCTTTCAGTGTATTGTAATACACTTCCTGAAGCAGGTGCAGGTCTTTGAACGAACCGGACTGGTTGCGCTCTTTCGGGTAATACTGTCCGACAATATTCATGTCACCATCGTATATATTTATCTTCTTGTCATGGTTAGTATATTTGTAGTCATTGGGTGATGAGGAGTAAACGGCCCGTGTAGAAACCTGCCATTGCTCGTTACCGTAAGTAAAGCGGGCAAACTCGTCGAATGTCTTGAACGAGCCGATACCCTGCACATATTGTGCATTGAAACCGTCTGCCACCTGGGGTACGGTGCCCAGTTTGACGAGCCCGCCAAGCCCGCCGCCCGTTTCATTTACCGATGATGTGCCGTGAAGCAACGACGCCTGGTCGATGAAATAGGACGGTATGGTGGAAAAGTCGGTCATGCCGAGCATGGGATTGTTAATACGCATGCCATTCCATATGACCTGCGTATGACTGGGTGATGTACCACGAAAAGCAACGGTGGAGAGTGTGGCGCGTCCATAACTCTTGACGAACACGGACGAGTTGAACGTCAGTATGTCCGCCATTGAGAGTGCAATGTTTTCTTTGAGCGCCAACGAGTCGAACTTTGTCTTCTGCACGCCGATTTCTTTCATCGGCCGTTTCCCAAAAACAACCACTTCGCCTATCCGATAGACGCGCCGTGTCATTCCCTGTGACAATAACATGGAGGGAGAGACAAGCAAAATCGAAAAGAGCAGATATTTTGTATATGTCATTCGTTCCTGTTTTTAATGATATTATTTCCAACAGAATGCACCGGGGATAATTCCGACATAAAATTCATCAATAAGTTTTCCATTCGGGCTGTAGCGGTAAATTATGCCTTGTTGCTGATAGTCTATGGCATCCGCTATATACACCTCTCCATTGACGGGATTTACAGTCAGGCCGTAATAAATCGTACCGCTGTATTCGAGAAACGGGCGTACCGGTACACGACTATCCGTCACATCCATGCTCCAGATGTCTTTATTGATCCAGTAAAGTTTGTCCCGTTCACCGTTAAGCTGTACCTCCGAGGGCCAATCACCCAATTTGAACTTGAACTGCTTTTCCACCGTGAACGTCTCGGTGTCAATTTTATAAAGGGAGGGGGCTTCGTAACCGTAGGGACTGCCCTCGTAGCCTCCGTCTGTCACAGTCCACATCTTATTATACTTGTCCATGACAAGTGAGGTGGGCTGAATACCCACTTTCAGTTCATCGACAACCTGGTCGGTCTCCGTATCGATTTTGATGATACGGTTCTGGTAACTCCAACAGTTGCAGTAAACGTATTTGCCATATTGCACCATCTGTTCCGTAGAGCCGCTTTCCATCGTCATGTCCGGTACCTGGATGTATCCTGTGATTTCATACTTTTTCGGATTGATGATGAAGATGCGGTTATCCCAAATTTGGGTTACATACGCTTTTTCATCACTAAGGAAATGGATGTAACGCGGTGAGGTGAGGTTCTCTATGCGTCCTATCTCCTTGAACGTATTGAGGTCGATGACAAAAATCACGTGCGAATTATTTACCACGACCCAGCCTTTGTTGTCATATATGGTCATTGATTGTGCCACGTCGCCCAGCTTCATGCCGTTAGCACGGAAGAACACTTCATTCTGTATCCTTTTAGTTGCCGGATCATAATATGAAAGCGTGGCATTACCATACTGAAAATTGCCTTCGTTGGTGATGAACAGTCCGGCTCCGGTAGCATTAAAATCCTCCACGGAATCGCCATAGTCCCATTTCATACAGCCACCAAGAACCAGCAAACTAAAAAGAAGAAGACAAATTCGTTGTATCGTTTTATTCATTGTCAATTACATAAAAAAAGGTACCCGATAGGAAACCGGGTACCCCGGTTAAGGAATAAAGTTACTCCTGTACATATTTCTTATCCTTCATATTCTGGAAATCCGGATTATAGCCACATTTCTTGACGATCCAATTTTCTTCCGTAATCATTCCGTTGTCTATGAACTGACCGAAGAAAGTATAGTCGGTAAATTGTGCCAGACCGTTAAAATCAAGCCCGTGCAAAATTTTCAATTCCGGCATAGATAATGTTTTTTGGGAAAGACCGGTTGCCCGTTTTATTTGTAACGTACCATCTATGGTTTGCAATTTGTTACAAGTGATACCTGTTGCCTGTGTTACAAATAGTCCTTTACCTCCCACATGAAACAATTCCGGAAGTTCCAACGATTTTCCTGCTGCCAACATTATAGCCAATGAACCGTTAGTTTCCCTATAATAAACAGGGACTGTAGAACAGCAGACTTTGGACAACAAAGGCAGATTGCAACCGGCTAGATAGCCTGATATAAAAAATTGACCGCCCACTTCTTTCAATGCAGGCATTGTGACGTTTCCCTTCTGATGAAATATCTCGATATATCCATATCCATCTATAACTTCCATATTCGGGAAGTTTACACTGTTGTTTCGCCTTGCATTCTGTTTCATACGCAGGTTACCGTGTACGTGTCGGATTGTCGATATGGTATAATCGGAGTTGTTGGTATTGGGTGTACAAATGAAATCATGGATGCTTCTGAATGCGATTTCAGGGAACTTGTCGTCTGCAAAACTATTGATGAGGAAGTTTACATTAGACAGATCCTCGGCTGTTTCTATTTTGGAGAGTCGCACTTTATTTATAATCTCAATCTGAGGTGCTGTTTCTTCAAAAGTTTCAAATTTCGCATTCGGCAACGCCAGTGTTCCCCCTACATCTTCAAGATAATCCAACGTGATACTTCCAAGCGTAGTGATTTTGCTCCAGTCAGGAAGTTGTTTGAGCGCCGTGAAATTCTTTATCTTTATCTGCCCCTTTACTGTTCTCAGCTTTTCCATTCCGCCGAACTCCAAAAGCACATCATTACGTTGTGGAACGAAAGTGCCGGCAGGGGGAGCTTCCATATTGGCCTCTATGATGATATTACCGTTTACGGTTTCTATTTCAGGAAGATTGATACTTTCCAACATCACCGGAACAGTATGGAAGTCGATACCGCCGGCTTCCTTCAATTTAGGAAAGTTTATGGAAATCAAGTTGGCAAGATTGTTCACGGCCAGGCCCTTGCCGACACTCGTCAGTTCCGGCAATTCCAAAGAAGCGATTGTTCCGGCCGCTTTGTTCTCTTCATTAAGTCCTTGCACATCCAACTCCCTGCCTACAATTCCCAATATAGGAAACTCAAAACTTTGCAGCGATGGCGTGTTGAACATCACACTTCCTCCGACAGTGGCCAGTTTTTCAAAGCGGACATAGGTCACTTGCCCGTTATATACGGATATGTCTCCGGAGAGTGTTTCCAGTGCTTTCATGGAAATCATATGAAGTCCCGCCGTTTTCGAGGGCGTTTCAACGGAGCCGACCTGTAAGCCTCCTGCCGAAACAACGTTGTCAAGCCCTGTCAGGTCCGGGCAGTTGTAACTGTTGCGAATGATGATGATGCCCGTTACCTCTTTCAAGGAAGCCAAAGCCGAGATATCGGTAATTTTTTCTGCCTCTTCCGAATCAGAACCTATGATCAAGTTACCTTTGACCACGGTTGTCTTTGTTTGGGCAAAAGATTTCACCTCCTTGCCTGTCTTCAGCTCCACATCCCCGTCCAATTCTATTTCGCTTTTCACCACCTTATAGGTGTATTCACGGAAATCCCCGTTATAAGAAGTCACCCGGAAAATCCGTTCGTTGTCCCAATCCGTTACCGTTGCGGGATCAGGCATGATCGCCGCGGAAGATGTGTACTTGAACTCTACTTTGGCATTATTCAGCGACACTGTATAGGGAACGGTTATTGTTACCGTATTGTCTGTAATGTCGGCCGTATACGATTTTTCGTCGACGGTTATCACAACTGATGTGATGAAATTTTCATCCGCATCTTCAGGGATAATTTCATCATTTTTGTCACATGCTCCTAACAAGAATATGAACAGGAGAAATGGAAAGAAATTTGTTTTCATATATTTTATTGTTTGGTTAAATCTTCAAAAGAAAATACCTCCGTTGAAACTTCGCCCAACCAGCCGCTTTTGGCCAAAACACCGCATTGTACCTTGATAAAGTCAATATATTGCAGATTGGCTTCGCTTCCGTCGGCATGGATGGCATTGGATATTTTGAATCCGTTCCTTTGCCCGCTTCCATCCACAGTACTGCCGCCTTCTATCCGGTCGATTCCGAAATTATCCACATAGCCCCAGTCGTAGGCCCGGTTATCCCAGTATCCGGTTTGTGAATCTTGGGTGTTTCGGGCAGCCAGGCAGGTACCGGTCAAAGTATAGCTGTTTTCCGCTATCCATGCCGGGTAATAGTAGTCCTGCGTATGGTAAGCAGACAAATAATCCACCCAACCGCTTCTACCGTCAGAGCTGACCCACCGGACATCCATCCTTTTGCCTTCCGGGCGATAATAAGTCACTGCCAGGTTCTGTACCGTTGCGTTTTTACCTGTTTCAGAGCCTTTCAGTTCGTACCACTCGTCGTCCGGCAATCCGTTTCCGTTTATATCCTGCATGACCCACACGATACCCGGTTCGGAACTCCCTTTGAAGGCATTCCCTTGAATCGAAAAGTCATACCGGTTACCCGAATTGGGGATGCTGTGGTCGAAACCAACAATGATATAACCGCCGAAAGTACCTAAAGAAACATGCAGCTTGTCTTTCAAACGCCGTGTAGCCCAGGTGACAGCGGCTTCGGGAGATGTTTCATTGCCGGTCATGCCACCTATTGTGCTCGTCTCGTTGATGAACTGGCCGGGAGCCGGAGTGTATTCATAGACTTTGTCCCAAATTTGAAGTTTGCCCGAAGGCCGAAATCCATCCTGCTCTTTTTGGTTCACACATATGATTTTTACAATAGCAGTAACGACAGTCTGTCCCTTGTCGATATTTTTACTAACCTTTTCCGCCTGTGCATCTTCCGATACTGTACAGGCAACGGTATATTCTCCGGGTGCGGACGGCGTAAATTTGAACATGTGGCTTGTCTCTTTTTTCATGACTTGACCGTCCACGCTCCATTCAAAACGGGGATGGTCAAAATATTCCAGCAGGGGATGCAGAAAAACGGGACGGCCGACAAAAGTGTACTTGTCCGTGGATGTCTGTCGGTAAGACGGGGTTGGGAATTTGACGATATAGGGCATCGTTTCCACAACCTCCACATCTATTTCCCTCGTTGTCGCTCCGTCCACATTGGAAGCATTGATTGTCACCGTATAGGTACCGGGGGCTTTTTCGTGGAAAGTATAAGTCTTTTCCGTGGAAACGATCTTACCTTCTCGAATCCATTCAATTTTGAAGCCTTCCACATCCGAATGTTGGATATCGGGAGTAAATGTGTAATCGGTATTCCGGACAACTTTCAGCCCTTGTGAAGGGAGAACCAGTGAGATAACCGGAGGAGTAAGCTCTTTCACTTCGACTTTCAGCTCCTCTTCGGCATACCCTTCTGTGTTGTCCACTCTCAGTTTGACATAAAAGTCCCCGCATTCATTCCATGTATGCTGAAAGGACGGTCCGGAAGAAACCAACGTGCCGTCTATCGTCCATGCAAAAAGGGCATTTTCAACATTACGGTATGTCGGAGCGATAGTCAGTTCATGACCCGCTTTGACCGTGTAAATGCCGGTTTCGCTGTCCAGTTCGATTATGGGCTGCCCACCGACCTCTTCAGTAATGACTTCATCCTTATTGCAAGAAGCCAACAGTATGCCAATCACAAAAATAAAATAGTAATAAAAACGATTCATGATATATAGTTGAGATAACAGGGATACCCGGTTTAGTCAAGGGTATCCCTCTATTTTTATTGTATAGTTATGTCATCAATACAGATATAAGCCGGGGTATTTAATCCGTATGTTCCTGAATCCGAACCCTCAAAATTGAATTTCACACTTTGTACATCTTCGACATTGATTTCCCAATAATTCCACGTCGTAATGGGGTCAACCTGCTGGTGTCCGTCACGATAGTCGGCCAGAAGGCGTGTGTAAGTGTGAAGCAGGCTACCATTCACATCGTAACATTCCAGGTTCACCTGGAAATATCCTTTCATCTCTTTCAAAGGGGTCGCTACTCCTGTAGAGCCGAACTGGTTGCCATAAGTGATAACGCCATAAGTATATGAGGAGTTGCAGATCCACAGGCCGACCAACTTCCTGGGAGTGCTGAAAGAAAACTCCGGCTTGGCCATCCATGCCTGATTGTAATCATCCACATATCCGTAGACGACACCAAAATTGGACCCGCTATGTCCGGCTTCCTTATCCTGTCCTTCAGCTACTACGGCTGTGTTGTAAACGGAGCACTGGTTCTGGTAAGAATACCACCAGTCCCTGGTCTTCCCCGCTTGGTTGGAACGGATATTCCAGTTGGAAAGTGCAATACCGCCGCTGGAATACTCTGTACTTCCACTGACTGTATTAAACGTTGAGAAGAAAAGATGTTCTTCCGGAATATTATCGTAAATAGTAGTTACTTGAGGATATCCCTGATACGAATAGAGGTTTTCTCCTGCCGAAGTAGGTCCGGCCAACATACCGGAATCAAAATCATCGAAGGTGATAGTTAATGTGCCGTCCGGATTCGTGACAGCACGGGTCTGGGAGGTTCCGGAACCAATCGGTTCCACCATGAAGTCATCATCGGACGAACATCCCGTGAACACCGCAGTTGTGACTGCTACAGTTGCAACTGCCATAATTTTGTAGAAGTTTCTCATAATCAATTGTTTTTTAGTGAAACATATATACAAAAAAGCATTTGTTACGTTGGGATAATCGTATCAAACGGATGCAGTGCCTGTATCAATTCAGGGATTTTAGCCTAAAGCCGGAAGTCCACAGCCAATCATGCTGTAATTGAACAAACGCCAAATACCCGTGGCGGTTATCTCTTGGAGTTTGTAGCAGGTCTTCTGACTTATTCCGGTCAACCACGCCTTCCCGGTTCAATGACCAGTGGCAGATTGTGGCAACTTTTATTGGAAATTACAGCAGCGAGTACTGTTCCGGACTTTCACCGGATTCCCTTTCAATTCCTTCATGACTTTTATCATTTATGAAACTACAATATTGCAAATTTATATATTTGTTTTATAAATGCAAATAAAATCATAAAATATTTATAATAACGCTGCAAAATAAACATTATGGCACTTTATTGAATTTAACCGAAATTTGGCAGGCTACTCGTTAATGACAAATTATTTGCAGTTTTTCCTCATAATTAGCAATAAGAGTTTTATCTCTAAAAAGAGGGTATCCTGAATGCATACTTTGGGACGATAACTATTGTTTTGTGGTGATCAATTGTTAAATAATGACATCTGAACTCCAACCTACGGTCTCATCCTCAATAAAATGTAGCTCTACATAACCTTTCCACAGTTCCTTGTCCTACTCTTTCGATGAATCAAAACAATATTCGACATGGACAAAAAAATGCTTTCACTGGAACAGGAAACCAAAATTAAGGAAAAAGCTCTCAAATTGAAAGAAGAGAAGAAGCTCCGTAAAATTTATCCGATGGTGGTCTTCGGAGACACGTCCAACGGCGAGAAAGAGACTTATGTGGCTTATATGTCCGAACCGAACTTTCCACAATTCAGCAAATTCATGGCCGCATCAAAAAAAGACGAGGTCATGGCCATGCGCACACTTGCCCGGGACTGTTTTGTGGATGGTGACAAGGAACTTGTGGATGACGAGTCCCTCTTCCTTTTCGGACTTATGGGGCAACTCTTCGAACTTATCACCACGCGGCAGAGTCTCCTGGTAAACTTATAGGCCGGTGGGTGGTGACGGACGATCAGCGTATCCGCCAGCGGACTGTCTATATCCGCCACTACTTCCCCGGCGTCAACCTTGACACGATCTCTGACGAGGAATTCGCCATGCTCTCCGAAGAAGCGCTGTGGCTGCACGAACAGATGCTTGCCAGCCGCATGCCGTTGTCGGTTTCCATGCCGGAGAGGATACCCTGAACGGCCGCTGTAATCCTCCGGGGTTACGGCGGCTTCGCTTTACCCCCCCCACCCCTTCCGGTGACACTACTCTTTTAATGCGACATTCCCTTCAATCATGGCTCAAGAACAAAACTATCAGGTCAATTATACCATCAACGTCGACGCCTCGCAAGGCACCAAACAGGTCATAGCTTTCGGCGAGGCTGTGGGCAAGCTGGTGCAGGCGAAAGCCTCGCTGTCCCCTGCGGTAAACAACATCAAGACAATGATGGACGAAGTTGACCGTGTCTTCCGTACCAAAAAAGGGAAGAAGCGTAGTTTTGACTATCGGTTGACCATTGATACGAGGAGCAGTGAGGAGAAGCTGGAACGTGTCAAGAACCTGCTTACGGACATTACGGCCCTTTCCAAAGGCATCAGCCTGACCATTAATGCGGGACAGGTGCTTGACAGCAAGAAAATCAAAACCGCCGCTAAAAATCTTTACGAGAAGAAAGCTGCGGAGATTCGCAAGGCCGAAATTGAGAAAAATGCGGCCTCTTCAGTAGGTACGATGGTCGACGCCCAGAAGCGCATAACCAAGACCATCGGCAAAATCAATTCCGCCCTGGTTTCCGTGGAGCGCGGCAGGGAGCTGCAAATCAGGACCGATACGGCGGAAAACCGGCTGCAACGTGTGCTTTCCCTGCTGGAACGTATCAAGGGGGAATCCCGCCCGGGCCTGGGCATGCAAGGTGGAATGTCCGTGGGGAGCTTGTTCCCTTCCGTTCCCGTTCCTTATGCCCCGGGAGCATTCGTCATGCCGGAAAAGGCACAGCAGAAACTGATGGAGCGTCTTTATGCCCGGCAACAGCTGCATCGCCAGAAACTTGCACATGCCGAAGATGTTTTTGCTGCCGACCAGCGTCGCAAGGAGGAATCGGCCCGGGCCTCCGCAGAGGAGAAGCGGCGTACCGACGAAGCCCGTATCAGGGAACGGGAGCGTAAGGATGCCGCCCGCGAAGCGGAGAAGTTACGCAGGCAGACAGAACAGGCACGCCGGAAAGCCGAGACGGAACAGCGCAAGGCGGAACAGGCGGCAAGAAAACAGGAACAGCGTAACGCGATGCAGTCCGTACGGCTGATGCAGCGGGAACATACCGCTGCCGGGACACTTTACCGTAGCAAGCGACGTGCGGCCATCAACCGTATCCAATACTCGAAGGCGCCCTCGCTGAGGAATCTGCCTTTCGCTTCCATGCTGAACGCCTACATGGGCTACAGCCTGGTACGTTCGGAACTGTCCGACGCTGTCGAATATGCCAATATCATGAAATCGGCCAGATCCATCCTGCGCGTGGCCGACATGGATCTGGGATCTTTTGAGACCCGCTTCGACAACATGGCCCGCCATGTCCGCAAGATAGGAATCGATACGAAATATACTGCTGTGGAGATCGCCGGCGTCGTCAAGTTCCTTTCCATGGCCGGCATGGATATCGAGACAATCCACAAATCCATCCGGCCGGTCACGAACCTGGCACTCATCGGGGACAATGACGTGTCCTATATTGCCGACCTGGCCACGAACATCATGGCTGGCTATGATATCCATAACGACAGTATGGATAGTGTGGCGGACATTATTGCGTCGACCATCTCCCGCTCGAATGTCAATATCGTCGAAATAGCGGAATCCTATAAAATGGCTGCCGGTTACCTGCGTATGGCCGGTGTGGAGTTCACGGAAGCCAGTGCCGCCATAGGCCTGCTGGGCAACATGGGGTTGAAAGGAACACTGGCGGGTACCTCGCTGCGGGCCATGTCCACCCGTTTTGCCAAGCCTACGAAAGAGGCCCGGGAGGTTTTGGACCGACTGGGCGTCAAATTCACGGAAAAGCGGGACGTGGAGGGGGTACTGGTGGAGAAGTTGCGCCCCATAGCGGACATCTTCGAGGAGCTGAACAAGAAAGGCGCCTCAATGGCGGACATGCAGGCGATTTTTGGAAAAATCGGAGGGAATGCAGCTATGATGTTTGTCCGTAATTACGACCGGCTGCGTGCACTCAGCTCCCATAATAGAGGTTCCCAGGGAATATCGGCTGAACTGGCACTTGTAAAGCAGGATACCACTAAAGGATTGTGGGCGCAGGTTACCTCCCAGCTGAGCGAGGGGTTCATGCGCGCGTTCGAGGTGATGGAACCCTCGGTACGTGCCGTTCTGCGTTCCTTTCTGAATAAATTCAAGGCTCCGGAATTTACCCGCGGACTGCTTTCTGTCGGGAACGCCCTGTTGGACATATTTACCATCATAGGTAATATCGGGGCTTGGGTGGCACGCAACTTTCATTGGATAGAACCGCTTGCTTTTACGGGAGCGGTGGCTGTCCGGCTGTTCAAGGTGGCCGGTGCCCTGACCAATATCGGTATCGCCATGGGCTTTATCGGCAGACAATCGGCGGCGACGGCGGCCGTCGGCTCTGTACAGGGATTGTTGGATATGGGGAGTCCCGGCAAGATGTCTTTCGGACAAAAGAGGGCCATTGTCTCGGCCATGCAGTCCGCAGGCGTGACAGGACGGGGAGCTATGACGCGTACCTTGATGTCCGGAGGCGGTGTTGTCGGGGCGAAGGGTGTGCTGCAGTCGCTGTTCGCAACACAGGTGGCCACAGGTGGCAGCCTGACAGGCGCAGCCGCCTCTCTTAGTGCCATGGGCACGGGGGCGGGGGTTGCCACGGCGGGAATCGCCGCATTGGCCGGTGCTCTGGGCTGGGTGGCATATAAGACCTGGAAGATAAAGGAGGCGAAGGATGCCGTACTGGAAGAAATCGCCTCGAACCGCAAGTACCGTTATCCGTCCATAGAGGCCCTCCATTCCTCTTTGAGTGAGACCTACAATATGGCGCTCAAGACAAAACGTGCCGTGGACGAGGTTGTGGCGGGGAAGAGCATCGAAGAGGCTTCGGGACGTAAGATAGGTGCGTTCACATCCAACTGGTGGACGGGATTTCTGGGAGAGTTTGCCATTGCCTCCTCAGAAGGCATGGTGTCGCGCAAGCATATATACAATATGGACAAGGCACGTCAGGACGACATAAGGGAGGCGCTTGTGACCCTCGCCAAGCGGGACAGCCAGACACGCATTGACGCTGCCTACGCCGAATTCGGCAAGATGGGTACGGCACTGGACGTCGATGCCTTCCTTAAAACGGTACAGGAACGTTTCGGCCAGCAGGACAAGGATCTGGACAAGTCACTATGGAACGTAAGGGACGGTAAAATCGTCTATGTGGATGATATTGGTGACAAGCCGGAAGCGGTGGCCGCCCGGACATACGATTACGCCCGGTACATGAACACGCAGACCGTACCGGAGATTATACGGGCCGCAACAGCCTACCGTAACGCCATCTCGAGCGCCACAGACGCGCAGGAGTTTATGCGTAAGGGCGGTTTCGATTTTAACCGGCTCAAGAGCTGGGGGGTCGAACAGGATGAGAAAGGCCGGTGGAAACAGCGGACATTGGGACAGGATGCCACGGACGAGCAACGTATAGACAATATTGCCAACCGTAAACTGGCGCACAATGTCCTTGTCAAATTCTTTTCATCACTCCGGCAAACGTTTGGCGGGTCAGCGGAGGCGGCCGAAAATATCCTTCGTACAGCAGGATTTACACCCGGACAGTACAGCAACGAACCGGACTCCAACGATACCCGTCCGTTCGACACGAATCCGATCACCAATTCACACCTGGATGACGGAGGTGCCGGCGGAAACTACTCGGGCACGGGCAAACTGTCATCCGCAGCCCCCAAACAAGTTATCGTAAATATCGACAGCCTGCTGAGTATAAGGACTATCGACCTGATGAAATCAAAGGAGGGACAGACGGAGGAGATACAGAACTTGAAGGAACAACTGGCACAGGCGCTTATTGATGTTGTCCACGACTTTGACGCATCATGGAACGGATAAAAAAACTATAAAAAATGGGAAGACTGATACAAATTGCATCCTCGACCTTGTTAAGCGGGGGGATACTTGGAAACGGTTCGATTGGCAGCTATATCAGCAACTCAGCCCGTCTTGCCATGGGCATGGGGCTGGCCGAGTTGCAGGACGGGCAGGTGCATTATTTCTCCAAACATCATGACCAGCTCAAACGGGCAGCGGTACAAATAACCTCACAAACGGCCTACGGATTGTTGCGTTCATACCCCAGATACCTTAAATATTGGGAACAGCAGGTACGGGATAAATACCTTCAGACACAATCACAATCCAGCCTGGCCAACAAGACCGGACAATACTACCGTCTTATCAGCGAGCAGCAGGCCGTGGCACAGAAGAAAAGCCATACCGATTCCATTGTCGGACGGACGGTAGCGGATTTCCTGGAACTCTCCATATCCAAAGAGGGCAAATATTACGACAACAGTGAGTGCAAGGTGCTGCCCAACAGCCAATACGGCCTGGTTACATTCGTGGACCTGGGACCACAGATACAAATCGGCAGCCGGAACAATATCCTGTTGACACAAGTGCAGGGGCGTGATTATACCCGTAAGGAATATATATCCGGCGGTGACCTTGAGATCACCATCAACGGTAAAATCACATCCAAATATCCGGATGTGTATCCGGAAGCGGAAGTTTCCAAATTTATTAAACTGGTACAATACAAGGGGGTTGTCGATTGTGACAATACGGTATTGCGCCAGTTCAATATCTCACAGCTGATTATACAGGGGTATACGCTTCACCCGACGGACTGCAGGAACGTGCAGCCATATTCACTCAATTGTGTCGCCGTTGAGCCGTCCGAAGCGGTGGAGCTCAAACTGGCCGGGCAGGAAAAGGCCGATACGGCTATCAGGCACACGAACAAATGGATCAAATATGTCAAATTCGGTACGGAGATCATCGATCCCGCCTCATTGCTTAAACTGACACGCCTATGGGTGTAGCCGCAATGGATGTTCTCTGCTGTCGTATTACCATTGGAGATGCCGATCCGTCCAATCCGATGAAGATTCGCAGCGGAGTGGAGATAACGGAGGTTCATACGCTTGAGATTAACGAGAGCTACAAGAAGCTGATCGGGACGGCCAAAGTCACGTTCCCGAAAGGTACCGTATGCCGTTCGACGATTATAGGCAATATGACACTGGAAGGGAAAGATGTGTCCCGGATAACGACAGAGGTCATGCAGGATGGTGTGATTATCGAAAAGCGCAGCATACAACGCCTGGTTGATGAGACGACTTTTAAAGTAGGGCAACGCATCAATATCAAACTGGGGTATAACGGTGTATTGAAAAATATGTTTGACGGTTACATTACCGGCTACAACTCGGACAGTACATTGGAAATACAATGTGAGAATATGGCCTACAAACTTAAATTGAAACAGGCGCCCCATTTCGAAACTCCGGCAAAGGGGACAACCGTGAATGATGTGCTGGATGGGAAATACAATATCTTGAAAGATACCGGTTTCAAGATACATTCCGATACAAAACGGTTTGATATCCATATCGGCAAGATCAAGGTGACGGATAACTTTACGGTAGCGGACATTCTTTCCGAATGGTCGAAATATAAGATTTATTGTTTTTTGAAATACGACGCTGAGGACGAAGGCGTCATGCCTTCCATTGCTGTCGGACGTCCTTATTCGTCCAGCAAGGCGCAGCCGGTATTTCCGGAAGATGGCCCGGCCGGGCCGTTCAAGATATATTTTAACGAACATGTGGCGCAGAGCAACCTGAAAGTGGTCAAGACCGACCCGAAGTTTCTGGCGGTGACGGGCAAGGCGCTTGGAACGGACGAGAAGTTCTTTGAGGTGACGGTACGCATGAATCCGGAATATGATCCGGCAGTACCGGGCAGCAAGGAGTTCCAAACGGTAAATGCCACCCAAATTTCAAAAAAGACACATAAGGTGACCGGAAACACGACGGCTTCGGGGGCAAAAACCAAAACAAAGGTGGATTTGTCCACCTATACCATCGTACCGTATATGTCACCGCACGTAGGCATCAATTCAGACCGGCTTGTGGAAGAGACAACTGAATACTTCCGGAATTACAACCTGAATGGAATCACCGGCAACGTGACCATATTCGGGGATTTCGGGCTGTCTCCTGCCGTACAGGTGGAACTGATCGATTTCCGTAACCCGTCCAAGAACGGCGTGTATCTCGTGGAGGAGGTCACGACTACGTTCGGGATCGGAGGGTACAGGCAGCAGCTGAGTATTCCGTACAGGATTCGCAAATAGTTCTTTTATAATTTAAACCGTCCGTTCGTTAATAACCCAAGTTGGGTAAGTATATCTCTCTTTAATTTACTAAAAGGTCTGTCTAAATTATTTTTACTTTCCAAGTCTGCACAAAAAAACATACGATAAACATCCTGTTCCGTATATTTATAATGTTGTAACAAATTCTTTAACAAATATTTTAAGTAAGCATCTGAATTTTGATATTTAAAAAGAAGAATATCTTTCGCTTCCAGTTCTCCGTGGTAGCTATATATTTCTTCCAATTTAAAAGCTTCTACCATATTTTTTTCTTTAGGATCCACCAGATTGTCTATAACAATTGTCCATTTTTTATTTGGATTCAACTTATAGCGGAATTTGAAGGTGGGTTCTTCTGGTGTAGAGTCAAGATACGGATGTACATGTGTAGATAAGCGGAATATGGTGTTTCCTTTTATTGAACTGTTACAAATAGAGCAACTCGGAATTAAATTGTATATGCTTAATGACATTAAAGGAAACAGTTCTTTTGAGTACCAATGGTCCAATTCGGGACGGGCAATTTGGGGAGCATCATTGTCACCTCCTATGGTAATTACATATTGGCGATTACAATACGTACAAGTGTTGTGTCCCTGTTTTATTGTTAACTCATATGAACGGTTCTTACTTGAAGATAATTGTCCCTTATAATCAAAAGCTTTAAGCAATCGGTCAAAAGTTTCAGAGTACTTTTTATATAATTGCTGTTCCGCATTAGTTCTTTTTCTTTTCTTTTTTGCATCCAAATAGTTCTCAAATTCATTTTCATTATACCCCGGTATAATCTGTTTCATCAAGTTATCACAAAAGGTATGAAGAACTACAGGTTTATCTGTTAATAAACGTTCCAGAACTGTGTAGTTTTTACTACCATCCGGATTGTCCGGAATAAGTATTTCTTGGATTCTGTCTTCTAATAAAGGACCATTTTTATCAACCTGCTTGATCCTTGTACACAAACCCGCAAGCATTTTATTTTTATACCATGTAATTAATTGGGGTGATGGTGCATGTAATTTCCACATTTTATTGATTATTTTTAAGTTCCTGTATTCGACGTTGTAATTCTTTGATTTTCAAATCCGTGCTGCTATTCGGAAAAACTCTATGGTATTCATCAAGCAAGGCTATACGCACAATTGGTTCATCAATCAGCATTATTTCTTCATGGATGTTAGATGTATCAACGTTCGTATTTCCCTTTGAAACCATTGCCATCTTGTCAATGATATCTCGAATGATCCAGTCAGCATAAGCACCAATAGACCCGTTTTCTAAAAAGAAGCTATTTTTGAGCATGTCATGAATGTTGGCACCAAAACTACTCATTTGTTCACTACTTACATTTATATGTTCATCTCTTATTTTTAATGCTAAAATATTTCGACTTGGTATGTCTGAAAGGACAAACGGGGAATGTGTAACAAAACAAATATTAATACTTTCTATGTGAGGCAATTGTACTTGTTTGATACCATCAAGCATATTTTTAATATATGTACGTTGTAGTTCCGGATGGAAATAAAGTTCAATTTCTTCCATGATAACATTGACATGCTTGTATGCAACCCGCTGTTTGTTTGAATCCTGCCAAACTGATTCTAAATTGGACAAATGATAAAGTAGTGCACTTATGGAATATATTTGCTGACGTTCACCGGAACTTAACGTTTCGAATAGTATAGGAGTTTTATCTTTATCGTCTTCTAACTCTATGTTTACATCATAGATTGGAGGTGGTACTAAATCATCAATTGAAAATATGAATTGTTTCTTTTGAATATCACCAGTATAAATTTGTCTTTGGGATATAATATTTCCTATCTTTTTAGATATATCTTCAATATCAAAAAATTGGAATGTATCTCTAAATTCATAGGTTCCATATATGATGTAAGCCAATATTTGGCGTATTTTTTTTGTTATATGCGAATGGTCTATGTTCAAAGTTTCTATCAGCTTCCTTAATGCTTCCTCATCAATTTTATGGGCTATATTGGAATGCTCCCTGAAAAAAGAATTGTACTGTCGGTATTTGCTCGAAATTTTCAATGTTTTATAAGTCAAGTAGCCAACGGCTTCTTCATAAGCGATACGAGAGTTAGCATATTCTTGAAGATCTACATCAATAGCTTCACTCCAATATTGTAATATTAGTGTTCGGAATTTTTTATACCCTTTTTGTTGTAACCTTTTAAATCCTAAATTCTGGTTCAGATATTTGGCATTATATTCTATATTTTTTTTAGTCAGTTTAAATCCTGATACGACAAGATGTCCGTTAATAGTACGGAACTGCGATTTCGGCATAATCAATAAAGTCATCAACCTTTCTTTGGAAAGTATGTTTTCCGTATTTATATCTATATTTCCTTTTGTACGGAATGGCGTCAATACTATAGGTGTCTGATACCCGTCATTTTTATGAAATATGCCATTGAGCCAGTTTCTATTTTCACAATCATATATCTTTTTCTTCTTTTCTTTTCGTATACTTACTTCATAATCATTACTGTTACATTCATCACAAAAATCTGTGGTATTGTAAGCATAAATGCTATAATTCGAGATGTATGAATAGAAGAAATGTTTATATATGGTATTTAACACATATTCTTCCGATTGTTGCTGTTTTCGCTTGGGAAGCTTCCAAGCCTGCATGGGGGATATTTCTGAATCACTCTCTACATGTTCCGTACTCATTTCGTTGTCAAAGATATATGTAGTATTATAAAGTATAAACTCTTCAGAACCCGATTGATTTTTTCTTCCGGTAGGTGAATAATTTTCCAAAATCACATTCCGATTTTGAACTTGTAAACGATATGGGACTCTATCTATCAAATAATAGAATTCTCCTTCTATGTTATTGATATAATGGAGATGTCTCGCACCTGGATTTATTTCATATTCACCAATTGTCGCAGCTGCAAGATTATTGATAAGACGCATGTAAAATTCAACCAACGAACTTTTGCCAGATCCATTTTCTCCTACTATGGCAGATATACTGATATGGGGTATTTTTTGTTTTTGGAAATAATTTTGGTACAAAGTGTCTTTTTCTAGGCGATATGACTGTATGTACATATGACCATTATCCTTGATTTCAAAACCTTCCAATAAATAGTATATTTGAAACGGTTCCAATTTTCTCTTTCCCCTACTATTGGGAGATAAGACTTTTATGGCGATTGGGGTTAACATAAATCATGTATTTTCGAATTTGGAAACAAAAGTATAAAATTATTAGCAACCGATGAACCGTATAGTATCTATTCTTCTAAAAAATTATGTCTTCAGATAAGTCGAATCAGTTGCTTATTCGTGAGGCTATCCGTAAAATAGCTCTCGGCCGTAGCATGGAACGTATCAGTCTGGCTCCGGGAGGTATGTCGGGCATTGGCACGGCCCGTATGATACATGGATATGTCGCCAAAATACATGATGACCCGTCGGACGAGGAATTTTCCGAGTATCGCGGTACCGTTGATGTCGGCGAGTACCCGGACGAGACAGCCTCTGCGGAACCCGTCATCCACAAAGGCGTATTGCTTTCAGCGGCAACAAGCAGCGAGGGCGGTTTTTTGATTGTGCCTGCACTTTTTTCCGACGTAACGATTTTTATGGATGCCGCCACCCGGTACGCCTATGTGGTGAACTTCTCACATGTGGATATCCTGCGGCTGAATGCCCGTAAGGAAACCGTTGTCGGTGTAACGGAAATGGAGGAACTGGATCCGGAGAGTGACTCTGCTCCGGACTACGACGAGCTGGAGGCTACGGGAAATATGGCTTTCACACATTATACGCCGACAACCGTTACCGCCACTGTCAGGAACAAAAAGGGTAAGGAAGCCTCTACGGGGATTGAGGCGGAGAGCATTACCCACGTTGTAGACAAGTCGGAGGTCAGGCAGACAACGGACAAGATAATTCAAAAGGTGAACTCCACGACCGTAACGGTTACCGACAACAAAGTGGCGCTCGGTGACGAGAATGCCACCGAACCGTTGGTATTAGGCAATGAACTTGCCGGGCTTATGCTCGACTTCCTGACCGAGTGCAGCAAGGTGATGACCCCCACCTTGATGGGTACAATGTCACCTGTCAATTTCCCTAATTTCATTTCTTTGATCTCGCGCATTCAAAGGTTCCTCTCCAAAACCAGCTATACCAAATGAACGTACAACTGTATCCGGACATAGACAGCCTTGATAAGGAGAGCCTGTGTTATTCCATCTACTCGCAGCTCTACCATAACTTTTTCAATGCCCAGCAGAAAAAGGATGATGACCATCCTTACGGTGTCGAGGAAGGGGACGAGACCAGCATAAGGTTAAAAAATACGGCCTACGGGTTTGCTTCGGCCATTGCGGGGGCGGTTGCCGGTGAAGGTGTCCCGGGTGATGGAGGGTTGTTGCTGGAATACCTCAAGAAGTCGGGCGGTGACATGACCGGGGCACTCCGTGCAAATTACGGTTTCGAGGCGGGTGTCGCCAATAACCGTATTCTGGAGATCTGTTCGCAGGACATTACCGATGCGGACGGGGCGGTGACTGCCGTTGAATACGGTGTCAAAATTACCGGCAGTCTGAAAATAGGCGGCAGCAGCCTCCATATAGGCGGACAACAATTATTGGGTTACGATACGGACAGGAACACGGCGACGCTCAATGCCTCCCGCATTGATTTTCAGGATGCCTCCATACACTCGGGCGGAGAATGGATTATCGGGAACAGGGAAACGGGAGTGTTCATTTCTCCGTCACGGCTGACTGTGGGGGGACATGACGTATACCACCGGGGCAACGCCAATCTGGCGGCAGTGGACTGGACCATGCGGGACGGAACGGTGCAGCGTCATCTGGTGGTCTGCGGGAATACGGCTCTGAGCGGTGCTCTGGATGCCTTGTATGGGGCAAGGCTGGGTGACAAGGGAAAGTGCCTGCTTTCATTTTCCGGTGAGGAAGTCGCCCTCGGAGGCTTTCTTTCATTTCTGGACGGTTACGGGCTTCGTATTGGTGGTATGCCCGTACTCCAGAGGACTGATAATGACAAGATACAACTGGGCGGTATCGGAAGCGATCTGTTGCTGGGCAGCGGGCATACCACCAGAATACGCCTGCTGTCCGGCATTTCGGATGTGGACGGTGACTGTCTGATGCTCTCGTCCTACGGCAGGGCCTGCTTTCCGGGTTCGCTCACTGTCCGTCACAACTATGGTGCCGATCTGCTGTCTTCGTACCGGGTGGACAACTCGGATGAAGGCATAATTATTCACAAGCGGCTGCGTATGGGTATGGCTGGCGGATTTTTGATTACCGGAGATAAGGAAACCCTTTCACTGACCTCCATGGTTGTATACGAAAAAGAAGGCGTGCGGACAACCGTCCCCCATACCACAGTATTGGGACACCGTCCGTCCATAAGTGCCCATGCCCCTCAAAACCGTTACAGTGAGTCTTTCCATATCCAAACCGATGCCGATTTCATCTCCTCCGGAGTTCCGGTGGAGGCTGCCGGGCATGTCGGAATCTGCGCGTCGTCAACCCGGTTGGCAGACAAAATCCTATACTTGACAGAGTCGTTGAGGTTACAGGCTGTTTCCGGCGGTATCAGGCATTACGGTGACAGCTGTTTTCTCGGCTCCGTCTCTTCGGAATTCTTTTCTTCGGGCTTTGCCGGAAGCGGCTGGGGCATCCGGAAGAACCGTACCACGGGAAATGTCATCGCCACATTCGACGAGGTTGTCGCCCGGCGCAAGTTACGCGCCTACGAATTCGAGGTAAAGAAGGTTTCCGCGACCAACGGCTCTTTCTGGATCAGCGACAGCTGCTCGGGAGATTCCGTTGAAAAAATATCATAGCCCATGTCCGTATTCCGTTATTCAAAATACAAGGTCCGTATCGACCCCGACTCGCAGAAAACACAGGGGCTGCATGTCGGGGATATCGTCCGCAGACAATATGCCGGGCGGGAACGGGCGGTCTATTCCCTGATGTGCGTGACGGAAACCGGAACGGAGCTTGTCGGCGACAAGGAGGCGCCTTATTTTATCGGGGCTTTGCTGGACGGCGATGAACCGCAGAGCGGGGAGCTTCTGGACTTCGTACGGAGTACCAACCTGTTCGATACGGCGCGTAGCGGGGCACTGTACCTGACGGCTTCGGACAGCGAAGCCCCCTATATGGATGTCATCGACGGCATGGCAACGGAGCGTTCCCTTTGCTATCCGGTCATGAACGGAGGGGTGGCAGGGGTGCCTGACAAATCCAAGTATGCCGTATGTGGCCATGTGCTTCAATCCGAATACAGGGAAAACGATGCGGAGGCGACACGCATTGTCCGGATAGTCCGCAATGCGGAACCGGCGGGAGAATCCTCTTTCGGACTGATGCAGACTCTGGAGGAGTCGGTCGGGCATCCGGAACGTCTGCTGGTATCCTTCAAAATCAGGGCTTTCAGGGATTTGTCCTCCGTCCCCCTCTCATTCGGCTATACCAACCGGGAGAAATCAGATGCCGAGGATATATTGTCCGCCGGGCAGGAATGGGAGTACAAATTGTGGGTTATCACTGTGGACTATCCTGCGCAATATAGCCGGAGCCTGTTTCTCGATCTGACGGAAAGCCTGACCGCAGAGGGTGACTGGTGTGAATTGGCGGACCTGAATATCCTGCGGCTCTCTTCCGTGTCCGCTTTCGGCGATGCGGCCAAAGCCCGTGTGGGAAAGGTCTGCGGCATTATCGATCCGGTATTCGGCATACTGGACGGTTACGGGGCCTATTTTCAGAATCTCTACGCAACACGGAATGTCAACATCGCCGGAACATTGACCGCCGGAGATGAAAACGGTTTTTCCTCAACTTTCTATGTAGGCAAAATTCACAAAAATGTCATTCAGGACAGCCTTTCCTGTGCTTTCAGCGGATCCATGGCAGCCGGTACCGCCACTCCCACCGGTATCGGAAAGAGTGTACGGGTCACGTCAGACAGCCGCCTTACAT
>OAWS01000648.1_pt1 | contig 25406 bp, 19 predicted proteins | sample 1517141 | NCBI WGS metagenome assembly OAWS01 (sample SAMEA2580173, study PRJEB22360) | human gut metagenome | biome: human gut; feature: human-associated habitat; material: faeces | place: Denmark | collected 2008/2010
GCAGCGGCAAGCAGCTGTTCGACTACTGTGACCGCCGCGCCCGCCAGGGCTACAGCGCGCCCGCGGGCAGCCCGGCACGGCTGGCCGGACAGGACTTTTTATGGTACCTGTGGTGCGGGGCAAAATCGCCGCTGTTTGGCCGCAGCGCCATGACGACGTTTGAGCGGCTCTATATTGCCGACCCGGCGGCCCAGGTGGAGATCAAGGACCCCTACTACAGGCACATTGCCGACCCGCGCACCGCCGAGCATATTTTGCGCGAATTTGGCCTGTCCGGCGAGGGCAGCCACATCGTGAACGGCCATGTCCCGGTCCGCGCCATCGAGGGGGAAAGCCCCATCAAGGGCGGCGGACGGCTCATCATTATTGACGGCGGCTTCTGCCGTGCCTACCACCAACGCACCGGCATAGCCGGCTACACACTGGTCTATAACTCCCGCGGGTTGATCTTGCGCACCCACCAGCCGTTTGAGAGCGTGGACAAGGCCATCCACGAGGACGAGGACATTGCCAGCAAGAGCGAGTATATCTATACTGCGCCCCAGCGCATTTTGGTGCGCGACACCGACGAGGGCGGGCGCAAGCAGGCGCTGATCCGTGACCTGACCGCCCTGGTCGAAGCCTACCAGAGCGGTGTGATCGCGCAGGGCGTGGCGCAGGAAATGTGACGGTTGAAATTTGCACAAATTGTTCTATAATAGGGAAATAGTGGGATGCCCGTAGGGGCCGGACATGTCCGGCCCGGTACCTACCCATGAGCACACACCGGCGGGAAACCCGCGGGCCGGGCGTGCCCGGCCCCTACAATGCGGTGTCTACAGATACATAAAAGGAGACGATTTAACCATGGCTTGCACCACCATTCTGGTCGGCAAAAATGCGTCCTACGACGGGTCCACGATGATCGCCCGCAACGACGATTCCGGCTCCGGCCATTTCACTGCCAAAAAGTTTACCGTTTTTCAGCCGCAGGACTACCCCGCGGTCTATAAATCCGTCATTTCGGGCGTCGAGATCCCCCTGCCCGGCAGCGGCCTGCGCATCACCGCGGTACCCAACGCTGTTGAGGGCAAGGGCCTGTGGGCGGCCAGCGGCGTCAACGCGGCCAACGTCGGCATGACGGCTACCGAGACCATCACCTCCAACCCGCGCGTGCTGGGCGCTGACCCGCTCGTCAAGGACGGCATCGGCGAGGAGGACATTGTCTATCTGGTCCTGCCCTATGTCCGCTCCGCACGCGAGGGCGTCCGGCGCCTTGGCAGTCTGCTGGAGCAGTACGGCACCTACGAGATGAACGGCATCGCGTTCCAGGATGTGGACGAGGTCTGGTGGCTCGAGACCATCGGCGGCCACCACAGGCCGTGGTGGGGGGCTGGACACCTGCGGCGGCCACCACTGGATGGCCCGCCGCGTGCCCGATGACGTATATGTGGTCATGCCGAACCAGCTCGGCCTTGACACGCTCGACCTGGACGACGCGCTGGGCGAGCAGAAGGAGTTCATGTGCTCCGCCGACCTGCGCGGCTTTATCGACAAGTACCATCTTGACCTGTCCCTGGACGGTGCGCTGAATCCGCGCGACGCCTTCGGCAGCCACGACGATGCCGACCATGTCTACAACACGCCCCGCGGCTGGTACATGCTGCGTTATTTCAACCCCAATACGTTCGCCTGGGACGGCCCGGACGCCGACTTCACGCCGCGCTCCGACGACCTGCCCTGGTGCATGGTGCCCGAGAAAAAAATCACGCCCGAGGACGTAAAGTACGTGCTGTCGAGCCATTATCAGGGCACGCCGTATGACCCCTATGCAGCCACGGCTTCCGAGAGGGGCATCTACCGTCCCATCGGCGTGAACCGCAACGACTTTATGGCACTGCTGCAAATGCGCCCCGACGTACCGGAGGACTTCCGCGCTGTGGAGTGGCTGGCCTTTGCGTCCAACGCCTTCAACACGATGGTGCCCTTCTACGCCAACGTGGACACGACGCCGGAGTACCTGTCCAACACGACGGGCGATGTCTCCACCGACAACTTCTACTGGGCCAGCCGTCTGCTGGCCGCCATGGCCGATGCGTCCTACGCAAAATCGGTGTTCCACATCGAGCGCTACACGCTGAGCGTCGGCAGCAAAGCCAACGGCATCATCAACGCCTATGACGATGCCCAGCGCGGCGAGGCCGACCCCGCCGCCCGTGCCGCCCTGCGCACCAAGGCCAACGAGGAATTGGCCGCCATGGTCAGGGCCGAGACGACGGACACCCTGAATAAGGTCCTGTTTGAGCTGAGCAGCGGCATGAAGAATGCGTATTCGCGCTCGGATGCGTAAATTGCGTAGATAATATTGAGAAGGGACGTGCCGGAGGGTGCGTCCTTTTTTGCTGGTACACCTGCAACGCAGGGGCGGATATAGAATCCGCCCCTACGGGGATACAATATGTAAAATTCAAACTATTTTACAATAATGTCACAATCTTTGAAAGAATTTGAACTTGCTTTTATGCCGAAATCTTTGTATAATAAATGTCAGGATGGGGCACTAGGAGGCTGACTTAGTCCCCTTGTCCCCCATTCAGCCAAAAGTATAGAGAAAGAGGTATATGTAAACATGGCAAATCTGGATTTGACTAAGTATGGCATTACCGGCACGACCGAGATCGTGCATAACCCCTCTTATGAGATGCTGTTCGAGGAGGAGACCAAACCCGAGCTGACCGGCTATGAGAAGGGCCAGGTCACCGAGCTGGGCGCTGTCAATGTTATGACCGGCGTTTACACCGGCCGTTCCCCCAAGGACAAGTACATCGTCGTGGACGAGAACTCCAAGGACACCGTTTGGTGGACCAGCGACGAGTACAAGAACGACAACCACCCCATGACCGAGCAGACCTGGTCTGCCGTGAAGGACATCGCCAAGAAGGAGCTGTGCAACAAGCGCCTGTTCGTTGTCGATGCCTTCTGCGGTGCCAACAAGGACACCCGCATGGCTATCCGCTTCATCGTGGAGGTGGCCTGGCAGGCACACTTTGTCACCAACATGTTTATCAAGCCCACCGCTGAGGAGCTGGCCAATTTTGAGCCTGACTTCGTTGTTTACAACGCCTCCAAGGCTAAGGTTGAGAACTACAAGGAGCTGGGCCTGAACAGCGAGACCTGCGTTGCCTTCAACATCACCAGCAAGGAGCAGGTCATCATCAACACCTGGTACGGCGGCGAGATGAAGAAGGGCATGTTCTCCATGATGAACTACTTCCTGCCGCTGAAGGGCATGGCCTCCATGCACTGCTCTGCCAACACCGATAAGGAGGGCAAGAACACTGCCATCTTCTTCGGTCTGTCCGGCACCGGCAAGACCACTCTGTCCACCGACCCGAAGCGCCTGCTGATCGGCGACGACGAGCACGGCTGGGACGACAACGGCGTCTTTAACTTCGAGGGCGGCTGCTACGCTAAGGTCATCAACCTGGATAAGGACTCCGAGCCCGACATCTACAACGCCATCAAGCGCAACGCTCTGCTGGAGAACGTTACCGTCGACGCCGAGGGCAAGATCGACTTCGCTGACAAGTCCGTCACCGAGAACACCCGCGTTTCTTACCCCATCAACCACATCCAGAACATCGTTCGCCCGATTTCCTCCGCACCTGCTGCCAAGAACGTCATCTTCCTGTCTGCTGATGCGTTCGGCGTTCTGCCCCCGGTCAGCATCCTGACCCCCGAGCAGACCCAGTACTACTTCCTGTCCGGCTTCACCGCGAAGCTGGCCGGCACCGAGCGCGGCATCACCGAGCCCACCCCGACCTTCTCTGCCTGCTTCGGCCAGGCCTTCCTGGAGCTGCATCCCACCAAGTACGCTGAGGAGCTGGTCAAGAAGATGCAGAAGTCCGGCGCCAAGGCTTACCTGGTCAACACCGGTTGGAACGGCACCGGCAAGCGCATCTCCATCAAGGATACCCGCGGCATCATCGACGCGATCCTGAGCGGCGCTATCAACGAGGCCCCCACCAAGAAGATCCCGCACTTCGACTTCGAGGTTCCCACCTCTCTGCCCGGCGTCGATCCCGCCATCCTCGATCCCCGCGACACCTACAAGGATGCTTCCGAGTGGGAGACCAAGGCTCTGGATCTGGCTGGCCGCTTCATCAAGAACTTCGCCAAGTACGAAGGCAACGAGCACGGCAAGGCTCTGGTCTCTGCCGGCCCGCAGCTGTAATCTGAGTGATTGCTCTTAAAGTAAAGGCATAATAAACGCCCGCACGTCATGTTTTTGTGACGTGCGGGCGTTTTTTGCCGGGAGTGAAATCAAAACACCGCGCTGCGGGTTCTCCACAGCGCGGTGTAAAATTTTACAACAAATTAAATCGCGTAGCCCTTGGCCTTGATGACGTCCACGACCTGCTGGACGTACTTTTCGCAGGTCTCGTGCTCGGGAGCCTCGACCATGACGCGGACCAGCGGCTCGGTGCCGGACTCACGGACCAGGATGCGGCCCGTGTCGCCCAGAGCCTCGCCTACAGCCTTGACGGCGGCCTGCACATCGGCGTCATCCTGCGCGGCCTTCTTGTCGGTGACCTTGACGTTCTTCAGCACCTGCGGATAGATCTTCAGCGGTGCGGCCAGCTCGCTCATCGGCTTCTTCTTGGCCAGCATGACCTCCATCATCTTCAGGCTCGTCAGGATGCCGTCGCCGGTGCTGGCGTACTTGGAGAAGATGATGTGGCCGCTCTGCTCGCCGCCGCTGCGGCCGCCGCGTTTTGCCCCGCCGTCGTCACCATACTTGTCACCGACGGCAGTCTTGGCGTAGCCAATGCCCTGCTCGTCGAACGCCTTGTACAGACCGAAGTTGGACATGACGGTGGTGACGACGGTGTTCATCAGCAGCTTGCCGCGCTCCTTCATGTAGCAGCCGTAAATGTACAGGATGTGGTCGCCGGTGATGACGTTGCCCTTCTCATCCACGCAGAGGCAGCGGTCAGCGTCGCCGTCGTAGGCAAAGCCGATGTCGAGGTGGTTCTCGACGACGAACTTCTGCAGACCCTCAATGTGGGTGGAGCCGGCGTTCAGGTTGATGTTCAGGCCGTTGGGCTTGTTGTTGATGACGTAGGTGTCTGCACCGAGAGCATCAAAAATGCTCTTGGCAATGTTCCAGCTGGAACCGTTGGCGCAGTCCAGGCCGACCTTGATTCCCCTGAAGGAGTAAATACCCAGAGAAATCAGGTATCCCATGTAGCGGTTGCGTCCGCTGACGTAGTCGACGGTGCAGCCGACATGGTCACGGCTGGCAAACGGCAGTTCGGGCCAATCTTGGTCAAAGACGTGCAGCTTGCCGTCGAGGTAATCCTCGACGAGCAGCAGTGTTTCCTCGTCCATCTTCTCGCCGTAGCAGTCGATGAGCTTGATGCCGTTGTCATAATAGGGGTTGTGGCTGGCGGAGATCATGATGCCGCAGTCAAAGTCATCCACGCGGGCAATATATGCGACGCTGGGCGTGGTGGTGACATGCAGCAGGTAGGCGTCCGCGCCGGAAGCCGTCAGGCCTGCGACGAGGCTGTACTCAAACATGTAGGAGCTGCGGCGGGTATCTTTGCCGATGACGATGCGCGGCGTGGTGGCCTCGCCGTTGCGCTGGCGCAGCATACCGTAATACCAACCGAGGAAGCGGCCAACCTTGTAGGCATGGTCGGCGGTCAGGGTGACACCGGCCTCCCCGCGGAAGCCGTCAGTACCAAAGTATTTTCCCATTGTATACACTCTTTCCTTTCGGATTGAACTTGACTGGATGGAAATAATCCTTTAATATCATAGCACATATCGCACATAAATGCAATGTTTTTACATGGCTTGCGAGGTGATTGCCTTCAAAAGACCGCGGCAGCCTTCCGCAACGTCCCGCCAGGTGGTCGAAAAATCACCCGTGTACCACGGGTCGGCCACGTCGCCGGGGCGGGCGGTGTAGTCGAGCAGACGGTGGATTTTGCCCGCCGGGTCGCCGCCGCAGATGCGGGTCATATTGCGGATGTTGGCGCTGTCCATCCCGATGAGCAGGTCGTATTTGTCGTAGTCCGCCCGCGTCATCTGCCGCGCCGTGTGCGGCCCGCAGAACACGCCGTGCGCCGCCAGCTCCCGCCGCGCGGGTGGGTAGACCGGGTTGCCGAGCTCCTCGGTGCTTGTCGCCGCAGAGTCAATGACGAACCGCTCCCCTGCCCCGGCCTTGGCGGCCATATCCTTCATCACAAACTCCGCCATCGGACTGCGGCAGATGTTGCCGTGGCAGATGAATAAAATCTTTTTCATAGCAAAATTCCATTATCCTAAAATATCATTTACGGGTCAGTCTGGCATCCGGCTCAGTATAACACATTTTTCCCCACTTTGCAAAAATGCGGAAAGACTGCTATAATGGGAGAAAACGCAAGGGGGCTTTGGAATGGAGCTGCAAAAGGGGCGGCCTGCGGACACGGCGGGCCGATTGGAAAAGGAGATCCGCACCTACGACCTGCTGGACCGGCTGGGTGTGGCATACGAGAGGGTCGACCACGCACCGGCTATGACAATGGAGGTTTGTCAGGAGATCGACCAGACGCTGCAGGCGGTCATCTGCAAGAATCTGTTCCTGTGTAATCGACAGGAAACAGCCTTTTATCTGCTGATGATCCCGGACACGAAGGTTTTCCATACAAAGGATCTGTCTGCACAGATCGGCGCGGCGCGCCTGTCCTTTGCCAAGCCGGAATACATGGAAAAGTTTCTGAATATTACGCCCGGCTCGGTCAGCGTGCTGGGACTGATGAATGACACCGAGCACCGCGTGCAGCTGCTGATCGACGAGGATGTGCTGAACAGCGAGTTTGTGGGCTGTCACCCCTGCATCAACACGTCCAGCCTGCGGCTGCGGACAAAGGATTTGATTGAAAAAATCCTTCCCGCTGTGGAGCACGACTTTATCAGGGTGAAGCTGTGAATTTTACGGACTTCCGTGCGCAGAAACATTGACAAATGTCCGCTGTTTGATTATATTTTATAGTATATAAATAAAGGAAGAAGCCACCTGCCCGCCGTGGGCAGAACGGCTTACAAGGGAGATACATCATAATGGCAGAAGAAAAACGTAAACGCATTCTTTCGGGCATTCAGCCCACCGGCACGCCGACCCTGGGCAATTACATCGGCGCGGTGCGCAACTGGGCCCTCTTGCAGTCCGATTACGACTGCCTGTACATGGTGGCCGACCTGCACAGCCTGACCGTGCGCCAGGTGCCCGCAGACCTGCGCCGCCGCACCCGTGAACTGGCCGCCCTGCTGCTGGCCGTAGGCATCGACCCGAAGGATCACGTTCTGTTTGTACAAAGCCACGTGCCCGCGCACACCGAGCTTGCCTGGGTGCTGGCCTGCAACACGCAGTTTGGTGAGCTGTCGCGCATGACCCAATTCAAGGATAAGAGCGCCAAGCACCCCGACAACGTCAACGGCGGTCTGTTCACCTACCCCGTGCTGATGGCAGCGGACATCCTCATCTACAATGCCGACCTCGTGCCTGTGGGGCAGGATCAGACCCAGCACCTGGAAATTGCCCGCGACATCGCAGGCCGCTTCAACGGCATTTACGGCGATACCTTCACCCTGCCCGAGGGCTACGTGCCCGCCGCGGGCGCCAAGATCATGTCGCTGGCCGAGCCGACCAAGAAGATGAGCAAGTCCGACACGAACATCAACAGCTTTATCCTGATGACCGATGACAAGGATGCCATCGTGCGCAAGTTCAAGCGCGCCGTGACCGACTCCGACGGCGTAGTCCGCTTTGACCGCGAGACGAAGCCCGGCGTGTCCAACCTGATGTGCATTTACAGCACCTTCACGGGCAAGTCCAACGACGAGATCGCTGCCGAGTTTGAGGGAAAGGGCTACGGTGACTTCAAATTGGCCGTGGCCGAGGTCACCGCCGACGCGCTGGCCCCCGTGCAGGCTGAGTATGCCCGCATTCTGGCCGACAAGGCCTACGTGGACGAGGTCCTCAAGAACGGTGCGGAGCGTGCCTCCCGCCTTGCCAACCGCACTGTCAGCAAGGTCTACCGCAAGGTTGGCCTTTTGCAGCTGGATAAATGACGCTGTGCCTTGACAAATCCGTTTTGAACCCGTATAATATATAAGTTAGTGCGGCTCCCCAGTTGGTGCCGCACATCTTTTACTATCCATTTTACGTTAGGAGACACTGCTATGGCTAAAGAAGTTGTCGTTACCCGAGAGGGTTATAATAAACTGGAGCAGGAGCTGGAAAACCTGCGCACCGTCAAGCGTAAGGAAGTTGCCGACAAGATCAAGGTCGCCCGCGGTTACGGCGACTTGAGCGAGAATGCCGAGTACGACGCCGCCAAGGAGGAGCAGGCTTCTGTGGAGGCCCGCATTGCCGACCTGGAGGCTACCCTGAAGCTGGCCCGTATCATGGATGAGAGCGAGCTGTCCAACGACACCGCCTCCATCGGTATGCACGTCAAGATCCTGGCCGAGGGCGATGACCTGGAGGACGCCGAGGAGTACGACCTGACCGGCTCCACCGAGGCTGACATGGATCTGAACCGTATCAGCGACGAGAGCCCCGTCGGCGCGGCACTGATCGGCTGCAAGGTCGGCGACAGCGTTGATGTCACCCTGCCCAACGGCAACATCATCACGTACAAGCTGCTGGAAGTCAGCCGCTCGAAGTAATAATCCGCAATAAATTCTGAAGGGGCGGATGATTGCATCGACCCCTACAAGCAACCCATATCAACAGAATTAAAAATCACGAAAGGACGATCTCACATGGAGCAGAATAAGCCCCAGACCGAGCAGGAGCTGACCCAGCAGGCCGCTGTGCGCCGCCAGAAGCTGGCAGACCTGTGCGAAGCCGGTCATAACCCCTTTGAAATCACCAAATATGCGCAGGATGCGTACTCGGCCGACCTCAAAAATGAGTTTGCTGACCTTCCTGCCGAGGCTGAGACCGGAAAGATCGTCTCTCTGGCTGGCCGCATGATGTCCAAGCGCATCATGGGCAAAGCCAGCTTTGCCCATCTGCGCGACCAGAAGGGCGACATCCAGATTTTTGTCAAGCGCGACCTGCTGGGCGATGAAGCCTACGCTGCCTTCAAGAAGCTGGATATCGGTGACATCATCGGCGTCAAGGGCGAGGTGTTCCGCACGAAGATGGGCGAGATCTCCGTCCGCATCTCTGAGCTGACGCTGCTCTCCAAGAGTCTGCTGCCCCTGCCCGAGAAGTTCCACGGCCTGACGGACCGCGAGGCGCGTTACCGCCAGCGCTACGTTGACCTCATCATGAACCCCGAGGTCAAGGACACTTTTGTCAAGCGCAGCCTGATTTTGAAGGAGATCCGCGCCTATCTGGACGAAAAGGGCTTCCTGGAGGTCGACACCCCCATCCTGACCCCGTTCGAGATCGGCGCGTCCGCCCGCCCCTTCTACACCCACCACAATACCCTGAACATGGACATGGTCCTGCGCATTGAGACCGAGCTGTACCTCAAGCGCCTGATCGTGGGCGGCATGGACCGCGTGTATGAGGTTGGCCGCATCTTCCGCAACGAGGGCATGGATCCCAAGCATAACCCCGAGTTCACGACCATCGAGCTGTACCAGGCATTCACCGACTTCCACGGCATGATGGATCTGGTCGAGGAAATGTACAAGCGCCTGGCCCTCAAGGTCTGCGGCAGCCTGGAGATCACCTACCAGGGCAAGCAGATCGATATGGGTCACTGGGAACGCCTGACAATGGTCGAGGCCGTCAAGAAGTATTCCGGCGTTGACTTCAACGACTGGAAAACCGACGAGGATGCCATCGCTGCCGCCAAGGAGCATCATGTAGAGCTGCCCGAGGTCCCGACAAAGGGCGCAATCCTGGCCGAGTTCTTCGACGCCTTTGTCGAGGATAAGCTCATCCAGCCCACCTTCATCTATGACTACCCTGTCGAGATCAGCCCGCTGGCCAAACGCAAGCCCACTGACCCGGCCTTCACCGAGCGCTTTGAGTATTTCATCGACTGCACCGAGTACGGCAACGCATTCAGTGAGCTGAACGACCCCATCGACCAGAAGGCCCGCTTCGAGCGCCAGGTCGCTGAGCGCAAGGCCATTGAGCCGGACTGCAAGGCCCAGGTCGACTACGACTACGTCAACGCCCTTGAGTACGGCCTGCCCCCCACGGGCGGCCTCGGCTTCGGCGTGGATCGTCTGGTCATGCTGCTGACCGACAGCGCGTCGATTCGTGACGTGCTGCTGTTCCCCACGATGAAGCCCATTGACTAAAAAGCATTGATTCAACGCCTTTTATCAACCCGGTTTGGCGGATTTGACACCACATTGACACCAAACTTGTGCAGAAAAGGCTTTACAAGAAAGCAGAGAGTTATCCTCTTACGGATGACTCTCTGCTTTTTTGTTTATGTAGTTGTGCATTTCTGCGCGGAAGTAATGAGGTGATACCATTCACAGCTTTTACATTCCGGCAGGTCGCCGCAGGCAGGAACGCCGGTATCCGGGTCATCGGGGCAATTATAATAATCATATTTCCAGTTCATTTGAAATTCCTTCAACTTAAAAAGTGCATTATAAAATTGCCTACTCTCACTCGGCTGTTATCTCTGTCTGATGGTGGCTTACTCGACTGGTTCCATCTTCTTCATACAATCACCGCAAAGGATGTTCACGGTTTTGGTGGCTCTTACGCTCTGGCGGCAGCAGGGGCAAACATATTTGCGGGTGCTGCTGGGCTTCTTGGTCTTGGTTGCGGTTCCATTGCCCGTTCCTTTGGGCAGCGTTCCGATTACATCCCACAGGCTGACGGCCTCGCACATCTGAAGGTCTTGCCACCCCTGTTCCTCGATGAAGTCCAGCAGAGGAAGTCCGGGGCTTGTAATCGTCCATCCGTATTTTGGGTGCTTCTCAACGCAAAGCCCGTGGCTTTCGGCAATCTCCTTATACTTCCGATTGTGGTAAAAGTTTCCGGAACCGCTGGTGTCCTTGATACCTTTTTCTGCGGCAAAACAATGACACATCTCATGCAAAAGCGTACTGCACGTGTCTTCTATGGCGCGGCTAAGTGTGGCGCTGCTGATGTTGATTTCATACCGCCGCTCGTCACCTGCCTGCCAAACCTTACTACAAGTGAAATGCCCATAAGCACCAACGGTCTTTTTTAGGCTGATGACAACTTCGGGCAACTCCCCGTTAAAAAATCTGGCGTTCAGCAGGCGGTACATTTTTTCAAGCTGTCCTGCAACGCGGCTGGTCTTTACGGTCTTTTTCATTTTGAAAACCTCTCTTTCAAAGTTCACTTTTAATCGCCTTTGGCGGGGGTGGGAATTATTGGCCCCAACCGGCGACCAAAAAGAGAGGCAAATAGAGGCTGTGGCAAGGGAAACGTGGAATACCGAAGCCAAGCGAGGATATGCCGCGAAAGTCCCTTGCCTAAAGCCGAGAGTTGCCCATAATACTGGGCGCGGTTGGGACAATCCCCCGTCGTTCCCCTGTTTGTGCCGGAAAACGGCGCAAAGTCCAAACCTTCCTTAAAAAGCCCAAAAGTTTGAACTTTTGGTGCGCAGAAGCGGTCCCGCATAAAACAGGTATTTGGGCCGCGTCAAAAGTTATGTTCAAAAGGAGCGTACAAAATGGCCTATTATGGCTACATCAGAGTGTCAACCAAAGGGCAGGTGCCCGGAACCTCTTTGGCCGAGCAGGAGCAGCAGATAAAGGAGCGCTATCCGACTGCGACTATTGTGAAAGAGGCCGCGTCCGGCGCTCACGAACGGCAGGCATTTGATAACCTGTGCAAAACCTTACAGGCGGGGGATACTTTGGTGGTCTGCAAAATGGATAGGTTTTGCAGGTCTGCAAAGGAAGGCTTGCAGTATGTAGATTTGCTGCGGGATAAGGGCGTTGCCGTTCACATTCTCAATATGGGCTTGCTGGACAACTCCCCTATGGGGCGGCTTGTGGCAACGATGCTACTTGCTTTTGCTGAATTTGAAAGAGCGCAGATAATCGAGCGCACTCAGAGTGGCCGACAGGCAGCGAGGTCAAAACCGGGTTTCCGGGATGGCCGCCCGCAAAAATTCACGGCGTTGCAGGTGGAACACGCACTTGGGTTACTAAGTGAGTATAGTTATAAACAGGTAGAGGCCATGACAGGCATTTCCAGAAGCACCCTGCAAAGGGCTAAGAAGAAAGTAGAGGTACAACAATGAGAATTACTATCAAACTGTCCGAAACAAACAATGCACTGCTCAACCGCGTGGTCAAGGAAGAAAAGGTGGACGCAAGCGAGTTCGCCAACAACGCTTTCCTTGACAAGTTCCTGCCGGTATCGGAAAAGCTGGGGATTGAAGCCGGATTCATCCTTCAGGAGCATGAAGCCGGAACGCTGAATGCGTGGCTCGTCAAACAGAGCATCTCCCGTGGAATCCGTTGGCTGGGAAAGCACCCTATCCGTGACTGCGCCATTCTGAAACAGATTCTTGGACACTTCCCGTTTGACACGAAAGACAACGGGAAAATCTCTACCTGCAACGAATGTGTGCAGTCGGATATGGATAGTGTGGTTGCACTGCTGAAGGAGCGTGTTTCCGGTTATGTATCCGCGAAGAACGGATATAACGGGCTGGTGGAAGATGTTCTTGCAAATTGGGAGTACATCTGGAACGAAGCCATCGTATACAATGTGCTGGCCACGATTGTATACGCCAACGAGCCGAAGAAAGACTTTGACTGGTATGACGGCCTGAAATTGCTGCATCTCATTGATTTTGCAGCATGGCAGCAGTGGTGTGATGCGTGATAGTGCATCACGGCAGACGGCTGCAAACCCAAGGGGGCAAGAACGGCGGAAAGTCGTTCTGATGGGGGCCGCAGCCCCCACTGACGGCAAGCGGGTCTTGTCGGCAACGGGGAGTCCAGAGGGGTCACGCCCCTTTGGCAAGGTAAGCCCGCAAGGGCGGTGGGAGTTTCCGCAGAAACTACCATACCTTGTATGACACAGCAGACGGAGGCTAAATGCGCTGCCTGATTTTGCAGTGCATTTTAAGCCGCAATCGGATGGGGCATGAATCCCCGCCGAGAAAGGAGAGATTATGATGGCGTGTGCCATGAAGTTCAGTGCGGGCGCAGTCCGTAATCAACTTCGCCACAACCGGCGAACAATCGAACATTCGAGCAACCGGGACATTGACCCGGAGCGGCTGGAACATGACTATGTTCTGTCGCCAGACCGGGGCATGACCGAGTACGACTATTTTTTGCAGCGCAAATCGGAACTGTACTGCTACAACCGTGACGATGTAAAAGTGATGGTCGGCTGGATAGTGACTGCCCCGCAGGATTTAGACCCTGCCCGCTATGACAATTTTTTCTGTGCTTCATACGATTTCATGGCAAATCGCTATGGGGAAGAAAATGTCGTGCAGGCCATCGTCCATGATGACGAGGGCGGCCAGCCGCATTTGCATTTCTGCTTTATTCCTGTCGAGGAAGATTTGAAGCACGAACAGGGCTACAAAATCTGTGCTAATGATGTTCTTGACCGCCGCGAACTTCGCAATTTTCACCCTGACCTGCAACGCTATCTGGACGAGCACGGTTTGGAAGATGCTCATGTTATGACCGGCGTGACAAAGCGGCAGGGTGGCAACCGCACTGTCGCGCAGTTGAAAGCCGAGCGCGAGCAGGAATACCAGCAGGAAGTAGAGCGTCCCGCATTGTATTTTGGAGAATCCAAAATGGAACAGGGACTTCACTTTTAAGAGGCAACCATGAAGCAGATTGTATGGATTATCAACTGCTATCTATATGGCGCTACGGTGATTCTACTGGTTGTGCTGGCACTGCTGGTGTATCTGCGTGGGCAGGCTAATCATCTGCCCAACCCGTTTGTCCGCAGGAACATCGTCTATCGCCCCAAAGAAAAGGCACAGGGCGTGTTGTTGGGGAAGAAATTCGGCCAGCTGGCTTATTCCCCCGAACAGGACGAGGGACACATCCTTGTAATGGGGCCATCCGGCACAGGCAAGACAAGTGCCCTGCTGATTCCGACTTTGCGGAGTTGGCAGGGCACGGCTCTTGTGGTAGATATATCCGGCGACATATCAGCTAATGTGCATACAGAGAACAAAATCATTTTTGACCCTACGGCAGCGGATTGTATTCCGTATGATGTGTTTGCGTCCATTGATGCAGCCCCGGATGATACCGAGCGTCAGGAGCGTTTGGAGCAGCTGGCCTATCTGCTTCTGCCGGACAAGGCCAACGACAGCGAGGCGGGCGTATTTTTCACCAAGAACGGGCGCAAGATGATAACGGCAGCCCTTATCTGCTACTATGGAATGGGCTGGGGCTTCATCGAAATCTGCGAATTTTTCCTCGGCCATGACTGGCGCTCCCTGCTGAACGATATTGCAAAACAGGAAAATGCAGCGGCCAACGCATTTATCAGTTCCTTTGCCGGGGCCAGTGAGCAGAACACCGCAGGCTGCAAGCAAAGTGCAGATGACGCGCTCAAACTATTTGCAACCAACAGCAAAATTAAAAATGCACTTAGAAAAGTCCCGACTTATGAAAAATCCATCTGTCCGGCCACATTGGAGCAGAACAGCATTTATATTTTCATCCCGGACGAAAAACTCAAAATCTATGGTGACCTGCTGCGCATTATTACGGCGCAGTCGATGGAATACTTTTCATCCAGACCGCCGGAACACAAGCAGATGATTCTATTCTGTCTTGACGAATTTGCCTCGTTCGGCAAACTGCAAATCACCGAGGCCCTGCGCAAACTGCGGAAGCGTCACATCCGTATTATGGTGCTCACCCAATCGCTGGCCGACCTCGATATGATTTACGGCAAGGACGAACGAAAAGCCATGCTGGGCAACTTTAAGTTTACAGTCCTACTCGGCTGCAAGGACACCGAAACGCAGGAATACTTCTCCAAAATGATAGGCGAAAAGCACACACTGTTGGCCACCGATACCAGTCAGAAGCCGCAGCCAATCATCAAGCCCGCAGACCTCGCACACTTAGAACATGACCTCATTGTTATTTGCGATGACGGGGCCGTGCGGCTGCATAAGAACCTTTACTTCAAATGACGTTGCCAAAAAAATGTTTCGTAAGTGGCAACCGGGAGCAGTTAGCTTGGATTTTCCAAGTGGGCTGCTCCTTTTTCTTTGGCGTATATCTTTTCGGGGCAGCTTGGGGCAAGTGATTGGGTTTATTTCTAAAAAAGGTTGCCTTTTTAGTTTTTATGAAAATACCTGCCACATACTGCCCCAATGAACGTTTTTTGGCAACGTAACTGGAAAAAGGTTCCCATTTTTATGGATTTATGGTACAATTCTAATATTGTATAAGTGTACCCAAATGCGGGAATTGGGGGTGTAGGATGTCAACCAAAAGGCCGAAGCCGGAACTGTCGGCTCACTTTATCCGAGACAAGCGATTGCTTGAAGCAACTGATACTGCTAAATATAACGCAAGGCTGAAAGAACTTGACCTGCCGGATGATTATGCCGTCTATGGTTATGAGCAAACCAAAGGCGGTCAGCCTGCTGCATACTGGGTGTGTAAACAAGGCGTTGGAAAATGTCCGGAATGTGATACACCCTATCTAGAGGATGCGATTGCCAGCGTGTCGGAATCCAAGCTGACACATTATTGCAGAGTGGCAATCCCGCACAAGGGAAAGAAGCCCACCTACGAAACTCACCCGGCAACACTTTATTTGCGGCGCATACGTTGGCGATGCTATAACTGCTATTCTAAGTTTGGAACATACAATGCAAAAATGCAGGATGATTCCCAGCTTGTTGATGGCAACGAAAAACTGACACAGCAGTTGAAGACCTTCCTTGGGCAGCAGGCAATGCATATTGAGGTAAATACGCTTGCTGAAATATTTGCTATTTCCCCGCATACAGTCAAAAATTGTTTTGACAAAGTATTGGCGAAGTATGATGAAAAGCGTGATTGGGATAATATCTCTACGCTCGGTTTGTACACTGTCACATTGAATGTGCAGGGACAGCAAACAAATTTCTGCCTTTGTGTGGATGTAGATGCTGAAAGCCTGATTGAATTATTCCCCTACGAGGACACAAAGGTTGCGGCAAACTTTGTGAATGGTCTAAAAAAACAGCGGAATATCCAACGTATTTTTACCAGCATAGACAGCGCGGCATTTGATTTTGCCAAAACAAACTTTCCCATCAAAACAGTTATGGTAGACCGGCTGGATGTTCGAAAGCGTTTGCTGAACGGACTGGAAACAGTCAAAAAAGGCAACGATGACAGTCAATACTTCCCTATACTGCGGCGGCATTGGAAATTGCTTAATAATGTAGAAGAGGCAATCCCGGTCAACAGTAAGGATTACGTCTTCCTCAAGGAGGTGCTGGATGCTTTTCCCCGCGTTGGAGTTGCATACGGGCTGAAAGAAGCCGGTATGGATATTTATCGTAAGCATATGGGGCAGAGCAAACTGGTAAACGATTGGATTCTCAGCGACAAGCATGACATCCTACCGTATGAACAGTTAGAGCAATGTATGATTCAGGCGCAGGAGCCGGTTGTACGCTTCGCCGAACAGTATAATGGTGTTGACCGCAGCAGGTATGAAAAAGCCGTATTGGCGGCAGAAAGACCCTTGATAAACTATATTGACCTGACCGGTGCAACCAAATCTGTGCTTTGGTCTAGGGCCGCGTCTTTACAGATGATTCGTGCTCGCGTTTTGTATGGTGCCGCGATGATGGCCAACTGTTTTGCTGCACAAGAGCCAAACGAAAAATCTTACGATGAATGCGCAATACATGAGGCAATGCGTTTTTCAACGGTCAGCCTAAAAGAAACTGCGGCAATCAACAAACCTGCGGTTAAAACAGAAACCACGCCAGAAATTTATCTTCATAATTTCAGAATCCCATTATCTATATATCCAACCCTGTTAAGCTACGGCCTGACAGAATACAGAGGCACACTACTGTATTTACGGTCGTTAAGAATAAATAATAACGAGGTGAAAAAAATGTTCCCAGAATTAAATCGTAATCCAGAAAATATTTTTCCGAAGGAACATACTATAGTTCGTCGTAACGAGCGTAGTTGGGCGATAGAACTAATAACAAAAATTAACAAAATTGCTGAAAACAATGACCTTGCAATAAAAAGAGCTGGTGGTGAAACCACAATTTCTGTTAACAGAGGAAATACGATGTTCCCTGATGTGGTTCTCTATGGAGATGAGAAGCAAAGCGTTATACTTCAAGGTTGGGAACTAAAAATGCCAGATGTTCCCATAGAAAATGAAACCTTCATAAAGGATGCACAACGAAAAGCTATTGCGCTTAATTTGAATAGTTGCTTGATATGGAATTTTACATATGCGGTGTTATACGTTCGTGAGAGAGGTGATGCATTCAAAAAACTTAAGCAATGGGATGATACAAACTATATCCACACACGGCAAGATGTAGAAATCTACCGTGCCGATTGGGAAAAACAGCTTGAAAAAGTAATTACAGAAATAAATGGATATTTTGTATCTGGGCAGTTTCGTAATATATCAATCGGAAAAGTTATAACAGAATCTACGATTACGACACTTATTCAACGAAACAAAGATATAATCGCTAGTGGTCTGAAAAAGGCCGCTTTTAGAGATTCAAGAATGGCCGCCTATATTGATAACTGGTGGCTAAATGTTAAGGCGGAATATGCGCAAGATGAATCGGACAAGTATAATGCATATGCCAAGAGCATAATTCTTAATTGGACAAACAGAATTGTTTTTGCGCATATTATAAAGTATAAACAAAATGGGGCAATGTTGGTCGATGGCATTGATTATGACAAAAGTCCTAATGATGCAAACGGGATTTTTGGAAACATAACATCCAAATGCGATTTTTATAATGTCTTTTCGCCAATTCCCTATAATGAAGTTCTGCCTGAATTGTCGTGGCAGGATTTTGTAGAATTATCAAACTTTTTGCGTAGCAATGGAATTGACCATTTAAATCAGGAAGCACTGCAAAATATACTAGAGGGAACCGTTGCAACAAGCAAACGTGAAATAAATGGGCAGTTTACAACTCCAACAGAATTAGCTAAAATATTGGTTCGTTTGACTGTAAAAGATTGGACCGATGCAGTACTCGACTGTTGTTGCGGAACGGGAACAATTCCTAAAGAAGTGATTCACATAAAAAAGTCACAAATGACAGCAAAGGATGCAGTTGAATCGGTATGGGCATGCGACAAAAATAATTACCCTTTGCAAGTTGCAAATATTAGCATGACAGAGCCAGACACTATTAATATTGCAAATAGGCTATTTAAACACAATGCATTAACTTTATCCGTTGGCGAAAAGGTAGAGGTTGTGAATCCCGAAACAGGGGTGGCAATGACTTTGCTGGTACCATCTTTTGGTTCGGTAGTTTCAAATTTGCCTTTTGTACCATTTGAAATTATTCCGGGTGACGATAAAGATAATATATCCAAGCTGTCTTTTTCCAAAGAGCTTGACGGAAGGTCGGACTTGTACGGCTATATTGCAATAAAGATAGCAGATGTTCTGAAGCCGGATGGGACTTTAGGAATTATTGTTTCGAACTCGTGGCTCGGTACAAAAGCGGGAATGAAATTTGTAAATGCGCTAAAACAAAGGTACAATATAAAACAAGTTCATATTAGCGGAAAGGGCCGTTGGTTTAAAAATGCAGACGTGGTAACTACGATTATCGTCTTAGAAAAAAGGAAAGATGATGAAAGGCCTCATACGGACTTTTGGCTTTGGAATCTTTCACTGGAGCAGTTGTCTGAAAATTCCGAAGACGAAAATACACTGATAAATTCGGCACTGCTGTCATCAGAACTGAACCGTAATATCGCACGACTTTCCACATATTCAGAATCCCAAATGGAAGGGCTTTTGAACTTGAATATCTGCTATAATGCACTTTTCCATGACGTTGATTGGCTACTGGATGTAAAGAATAAAATTATCCCGATTAAAAAAGTGTATCATGTATTCAGAGGAAGCCGACGTGGCTGGGATGCGCTTTTTTATCCGCGAAACGGCGAGCACAATATAGAGCCGAAATATCTAAAAAGAGTATTGCTTAATGCAAGAAATGTAACAGAGCTTGTTACCGTTGCAGATAGAGATGCATTTTGCTGTAATGTATCGATGGAAGAATTAAAGCACCGTGGAGATTTAGGGGCTCTAAGATGGATAGAAAAATTTGCAGACCAGCGAAATGGAGTCGGAAAGCCTTTGCCAATGGTCTTGAAAAGAAAAGGTATGCAATGGTATGAACTTCAAGATAATGAGGTTGCAGAAGTCTTTACCGCAATGAATCCAGACCAACGGCTTTTCTTTGCAAAATTTGAAACGCCATCATTCGTAAATCAAAGGCTCATAGGATTAACGCATCGTGAAGCATATCCCGATGAGGAACTAAACCATGCATTGATAAACTCAATGTTTACCATGTTTTATATTGAAGCCTCTGGATTTGGTAGAGGACTTGGTGTTCTGGATGTAAATAAGGATAGTATTGAAAATTGCTATATGCTTAATCCAGACTTAGTTGATGCTAATAATAGGCAGAGAATACTACAGTCATTCAATAACATTAAGGCAAGAAAAATAATGAAGGTCGAAGACGAACTGAAAGATGAAGAGAGAATTGCTTTTGAGCATACGGTACTTCAAAGTTTCGGCATAGACGATTATTTTGACAAAATTAAAAGCTCCCTCTTATCAATGCAGGCAACACGAAAAACGGCAAAAGAACTGTGATTTATAGCAAGAAAGCACCGCATTTTGCGGTGCTTTCTTGCTATAAATCTTTTGCCAAATAAGGATAGCCAATTAAAGGCTTAGTAAAGCTGGTGTAGTATAGAAATTATTTTTCCTCAAAGTCTTTAATAAGATTTGTTATAGCAACATTTCGCTTTGCTTTTTTATCCATACCTTCCCATGCTAAAAATAACCGCCGTTTTGCAACATCAATGTAGTTTATATCATCTTTTTTGAATAGTGCTACATTCTCGTTCTTTTCAATTCCAATAAAATTACGCCCTTCCATCAATGCCGCAACCAAGAAGGAACCGCTGCCAAAGGTATTATCAAGAACTACATCGCCAGGGTTTGAATATGTGCGAACAAAATAGCGTCCCAACTCGATAGGCTTTTGCGTAGGATGAACTACCTCGCCTTCACTTTCGGCGGTCTTTATATAAATAATATCTGTCGGATAACGTTCACCATTGCTTGCTACATGAACAGGCTGAAAATCTCCATAGCTACCGCTTAATTGATTCTTTCTAATACCTTTATCATAAGGAATGCCTTGTGTCATCTGTGGATGATAAGTGGGCTGTTTTTTGTAGAAAACGCACACATCCTCATGTTTTCTTAAAGGCTGCTTTTTTGCATTTAAAAAGTTTGTGGGCTTGGATTTTTCCCATACCCACTTATACTTATAATATTTGGGTTGACTAAGAATTAGTTTGGCTGTGAATAAGCCTTGCGAAGTAAGTACTATAGCGCCATTAGGTTTGATAATACGTAAATACTGCTTCCACAACTTGTCAAGCGGAATATAACAATCCCACTGGTTTTGTGTAATGCCATAGGGCAAGTCACACAAAATCATATCTATTGATTCATCAGGAATACGTTTCATGCAATCAAGGCAATCTTCTTCAAAAAGATTGTTGACCATGGGATAAATTGGAGAACTTATATCAATCATGTTAGAATCCTTTATATAATCAAAGTTGGAACATGTGAAACAAATGAGGAAATTATATTATGAGTGCTTGGCGATTCGTTGAAATAGAATGTTGCTATTATTTGTGGCATTTATCTTATAGTATAACACACATTGAGAAAAAAAGCGACTATTGATGAAAAAGAATGTGCCTTTTTCCCTCTGTCTATAGAGGAGAATTTGAAGAAATTTGTAAAATCAAAAATACACTTTTAAGGAGTAGTTGCGAAAGCAATTGCTCCTTTTTTAATTTTGACAGCACTTTGCACTATACGGGTAAAGTTGCAGCACATTGCTACTATGCGCTAATAGTGACTGCCCTATAGAACAGGTATACTAAGAGCGAGCTCAAAAAAGAAAAGGAGCGTAGCGCGCTATGAAATTGAATTATGAATATCGCATTTGAAACCGCAAATCCCCGCCTCCAGAATATCCTCTCGCGCCTGAAAGGCGTGAAGAAGGTTGGCCCGAACACCTATCGGGCTTACAGCCCTCTCCGTGACGAGAAGGAACCTAGCCTGTACATCACCGAGAAGTCCGATGGCACCATCCTCATGTGTGACCACGGTGGCGGCGATACCAAAGCAACCCTTGCAGCCATTGGGCTGACAATGTGTATCCTGTTCCCGAGTGGTGGGAGTGAGGGATCAGGGCCTAAAGGCCCTGCCCCCTCACGAAAGGTTGCCGCCATCTACAAGTACCTTGACAAAAACGGAGAACTCGTTGCAGAGAAAGTCCGTTATACGAACAAAAACTTCTTCTGGCGCAGCAAAAAGCCTGACGGCAGCTACGACTACCATAAACCGGAGAATGTTCCCCTGTACAATGGGATGGTACTGGAAAAGGCGGAAGCAGTCTTCTTGGTTGAAGGCGAGAAAGACGTAGACACGCTCACGAAACATGGTCTCCCGGCAGTCAGCCTGCCGAATGGCGCCCATTGGGAGAATGAGTATGTCGCATACTTTTCCGACAAGGTGATTATCATTCTGCCAGACAACGACGATGCGGGCCGTGGCTATGCGAAGGCTGCACTTAAAGCACTTAAGCCTACCAATTACAACGCAGGCATTATGCAGTTGAATAACTGGTGGCCGGAAATTCCTGAAAAGGGAGATGTCACCGACTATATCACTGCAAAGGGCGAGGAAGCAGTTGCGAAACTGAGAGAAGCCCTTGACGTTGTGACCCGGAACAGGAAACCGGCTCCCGCTGTACCGGCTGTACCCACGGCACAATGCAGCACAGCAGCTGTTACAGTAGCTGCCACATCTGCCCCGGTGATGCTGAAGACCTGCAATGATTACCACAATGTCATCAAGAAACTCAACCCTTACTCCAACCCTAAGTATTCCACAACTGACAACGGCAGCGGACGGCTTTTTTCTGACATCGTCAAGGGGCAGGCCCGCTATGTGGCAAGCCGCAAATCGTGGTTCATCTACGATGGCACGCGCTGGGCCCCCGATGAAGGCAACATGGCAACGATGGAAATGTGCAAGACCATTGGTGATGCACTGACCCGTTACGCCTTTGAAATCAAGGACGAAAAAGAGCGCAAGGAATATTTGAGGTATACAATGCGCTGGATGACGCGCAATTACCGCAAAACCATCCTTGACGATGCCGCCAGCGTCTACAACATCGGCATGGGCGAGTTTGACGCAGATGTGAATTTGCTCAACTGCAAAAACGGTACACTGGACTTGAAAACTATGCAGTTCCGCAGCCACAACCCTGACGACAAAATCACCAAGATTGCAGATGTCGTTTACAACCCCAATGCAAAGTGCCCCCGCTTTGAGCAGTTTCTAACCGAAGTTATGAGCGGCGATGCAGATAAAAGTGCATTTTTACAAAAAGCACTGGGGTACGCCCTTAGCGGCGATTCCCGTTTTGAATGTTTGTTTTTCCTGTACGGTGCGACCACTCGCAACGGAAAAAGTACCCTGATGGAAAGCGTTCTGCGTGTGTTTGGCGACTACGGCCTGACCGTTGCACCAGAAACGATTGCCGCAAAGCAGCGCAACAGTTCAGGGCCGAGTGAAGACCTTGCCCGTCTTGCGGGCATACGGCTTGCCAACATTTCCGAACCCTCTCGCGGAATGCGGTTGAACGCTGCGCAGGTAAAGAGCATGACCGGCAATGACAGCATCAATGCCCGCTTCCTGCACTGCAATTCGTTCGATTTCCGCCCCCAGTTCAAGCTGTACATCAACACCAACTATCTGCCCAGCGTGGATGATATGTCACTGTTTTCTTCTAATCGTGTGCGCGTCATTCCGTTTGACCGCCACTTTGAGCCGCAGGAGCAGGACCCGAATTTGAAGCATCTGTTTGCGGAAGAAGATGCCAAGAGCGCTATCCTGAATTGGCTGATTGCCGGTTGGCGGTTGCTGCAGAAGGAAGGGCTGAACTCTCCGGAAGCAGTTGTGGAAGCCACCAAGGAATACAGCCACGACAGCAACAAGATTGCGCTGTTTGCGGAAGACAATCTGGTACCCGATGCAAATCGTGAAGTTCGTACTTCGGAAATCTATGCTCACTATAAAGTGTGGTGTGAGGTCAACGGTTGCCTGCCGGAGAATAGCACCAACTTTAAGAAGTCCTTGCAGGCCATTGGAACTGTTGTCCGTAAGCGTCCTCGTGACGGTAGCGAGAAGACGACGCTTTTGCTCGGCTATCGTTTGAAGTGAGGGGGCACTTATGAAGTACGAAGTCCCTATCTGGGAAAAATACTGTCTTACGCTGGATGAAGCCGCCGCCTACTTTGGCATCGGCATCAACAAGCTGCGGGAAATGACGGATGATTCAACCTGCACGTTTGTGGTCTTCAATGGTACGAAGCGCCTTATCAAGCGCAAGAAGCTGGAAGAATGTCTCGCTGATACAGATGTGATTTAATTCAGAATGGATCCCTGATTGGGCCTGCGGCCCACTCAGGGATTTATCTGAACATATCACATGACACCAGAATCATAGAAAAACGTAATATTTAGACTGGCAAAAAGGCTTTACGCCTGTTATAATGACAGATGTAAAGCCTTTTCTGCTTTATAGAGTAGAAAAGGAGCCTACTATGGAACGCCGTAAAGATAAGAACAATCATGTGCTGAAAGATGGTGAAAGCTACCGCGAAAAAGAGCATCGTTATATGTATAGGTGGGTTGACAGCGACAAGAAGCGTCATTGTACCTATGCACAAACGTTGCGTGAACTGCGTAAGAAGGAAGCAGAAATCAACCGCAATAAAAGTGACGGCATCAGCAGTGCCGGAAGCAATCTGCGCTTGGATGATGTGTACAATCTCTGGAAAAAGAACAAGGTCGGTCTGAAACAGTCCACTTATGTTAATTACCTGTATATGTATGAGCACTTTATCGGCCCCAAAATCGGAAAGATGAAAATCAAGGATATTCGTAAATCGACAGTTCTTGGTCTTTATAATGACCTGACAAGGAGCAATGATATTGGCAAGACGATGGCGATTAACACATTGGAAGTTATTCACAATGTACTGCGGCAGGTCTTACAGGTTGCGGTGGACGATGACTACATCCGTAAAAATCCGACAGAGGGCGTTTTGCGAGAAGTTAAGAAGGCAAATAATTACGAACGTCCAAAACGTAAGGCTTTGACTTTGGAACAGCAGAATGCGTTTATAAGGTTTCTCAAATCCAAGCCGTTGTATTACTCTTGGAGTATTCTGTTCGCCGTCCTGCTGGGAACGGGTTGCCGCATTGCAGAATTTATTGGTTTGCGCTGGTGTGATATTGATTGGAAAAATAACACAATTTCTATCAATCACAACTTGGTCTATCGCCAGCATACAGATGGTAAATGCTACTTTTCCGTGACAACACCAAAGACAAGCGCTGGATGCAGGACTATCCCGATGATGAAGGATGTCCGCAGGGCACTTGAAGATGAAAAGATTCGGCAACAGGAATTAGGTGTTAGGTGTACAACTGTAATTGACGGCTATACTGATTTCGCCTTTTTCAACCGCTTCGGGCAACCCCACAATCCGGCAGCAATTAACCGCGAAATTGACCGGCTTGTACTTGCTTACAATGCGCAGGAAATGGAAAAGGCAGCGGAAGAAAACCGCACTCCCGTTATCCTGCCGGATTTCAGTTGCCACCAGTTGCGGCACACTTTTTGTACCCGCTATTGCGAGATTGAACCAAATATTAAAGTGATTCAGGAAGTCATGGGCCACAAGGACATCAAAACGACAATGGAAATCTATGCGGAAGCACAGAAGGAATTGAAGGAACGCTCCGTGCAGAACATTTCTGGAAAATTTGATGTCTACTAAGCGTCTGACACCATTGACACCAATATTGACACCAGATTCGGATTGATATATAATAAGTTATGTAGAGATACATAACTCCCCGCAAACGGAAAAATGCTGTTGCAACGGGTTTTGGTGGGATATAAAGACTTACATAAAACGGTCTAACCCAATCCCCACGATGAAGCCTATCGACTGGTTTTTGTGTCGTAGCTACGATATAAAATTACGAAAAACAGGCGATTTTGGGGCAAAATGTACCAAATTTATCCCATTTGCCTGAA
>OAWS01000653.1_pt1 | contig 25243 bp, 14 predicted proteins | sample 1517141 | NCBI WGS metagenome assembly OAWS01 (sample SAMEA2580173, study PRJEB22360) | human gut metagenome | biome: human gut; feature: human-associated habitat; material: faeces | place: Denmark | collected 2008/2010
TGACAAGGATACAGATCATTGATCTGTTCATGGATTTCGTTGTTCAGTCGTGCAAGATCGTCGACACATACACAGTCCATATTCTCACCTATATGAAGCAATGTATCAACTGTTTTTTGTAGTTTTTCTATTTTCCCCTGTAAGTTACTATTGAAGGTCCCCATCACCTACTTAGTTTCTTTCGCCAATTTGCTCTACATATCCGATAGGCATATCGACACAGGCACAGCCCAACATATCCAGCCGGACAGCAATCTTACTTTTGCCATCTAACGCAACCAGTTCTCCCACCAGTCCCGTCAAAGGACCTTTGATAACACGAACTTTCTTTCCACGAGCTAATGGAGAATAATTCATACAGATTGCCTCTTCCGAATAATCGAGCATAAAACGGAAACGCGCCATCTGATCATCAGGAATCACAGCAGGCTTTCCCTCACCACGCAACACCATATAACGGCTTACCGTGGCAAGAGTTAAAGCAGCCATCCGTTCCTTCGGATCGGCATGAACAAACACCATCATCGGAAGAAGAACTGTTTCAACTAATTTACGGCGATCACTCCATTGATGGATTTCTTGCTGGACAGGAACAAAAGTCTCAATTCCCATTTTCCCCAAATATTCGGCTACTTTTTTTTCGTGATGTATGCGAACATGTGCCACATACCAGCGTTTTAAGCACGCTACGCCCTCCCCTGTCCCATTTTTGGTCCCGAGGATGGCTGATTTCTCTTTTGTTAGAATCATGTTTTTTTACCCCATATGTTTCCGTTACTTCTTAGGTAACGGAAGTGTATACAGCATAAACGAACAATGAAAAAAGGTTGAAAAGCAGCAGCAAATATGTTGTCAAGAGAGTTACATCCTAAGTAGAAGGGTATATACCAATGAAAATTAGGTATATAAGGAGTGGGGCATGAAAATAAGTATTTTTCATGTCTAAAGATGTTTTTACCCTATATTTTAGATAAAACTAAAAAAAGTGAGCTTTAATTTGTTTCTTATTTGTGTTTTTGTCTATCTTTGCATCAAATTTACTTCCGTTACCTAAGAAGTAACAGAAACAGATCCATGCTGACTATCAACTTATTAAATATTTTACACCCGTCCTATCCGACAGTTCTTCACGTAAGATAAATTCATTCGATTCACTTCTGTACGTTCCTGCAGACCAAAACCTTTCAGATAAATCTGAGTAGTCTTAATAGACTTATGCCCCAGCGACTCACTGATCATCTCAATAGGAACACCACGATACTTAGCGGTAGTAGCCCAGGAATGACGGATAGTATAGGAAGTGACGGGAGAAGTCAGCCGAAGAGCCTTTGCAAGTCTCTTCAGACGATTATTGAACCTGCGGAGAGCGGACTGATATTCCCGGTATGCACTTTCATCTTCTCTCTTCTTGTCGCCAAGAAGGATACTGAACAGATAGTCGGGACAATCCGGATGAGAAGGCTGACAGTTGCGAAGCCGACTGATTATATCTTGTGCAGTATCCAGTACTTCCACACTCATCGGAGTTTTCGTCTTGATACGATTATACCGGATGATATTCCGTTCCAGCGAAGATTTCTCCAGATGAGCAAGGTCAGCGAAAGACATTCCGCAGAATTGAAACATCAAGGCAGCGATAGCCTGTGTACGACGCAAACGTTCCGATTTGGGATCTTCATAGAGGAGGCGATTAAGTTCTCCGACAGGCAACGCTTTCTTCTGGCAAATATCCACTCCCGTATAAACATCATGAAACAGACGATGCACATACGGAGCTCTGCCCGACTCCACTCCTCTATTATAGATGCTACGAAGCATACGCATATACGTTGATACCGTATTCGGCTTCAGACCGGAACTATAAAGATACTGCCCGTAACAGCGCAAGCGTTCACGGGTGACTTGCCGGAAAGCAACATGGGTAGTGCCACAAAACTTGGTAAAAGAAAAAAGAGCATTCGTATAAACATGGGCCGTAGAATGACGCCCCTCTTTTCGTAAACGACCGATGTACGACTCCGCACAACGGCTAAATCCATTTTTATTCATATATATCACTAGTAAATTTATACAATGATAAGACGAAAAAAATGATTTAGCAACAGAAGTTTAAAACCTTTCCAAAAAAATTATATAAAACTGAATGGGGATAGAATTGATGCTACTCCACTATCCACTTCTCAATATTGCGTGTTTCTGAGCTAAAATTGACACCTATCTTGAAAAGTCGGCGTCCGTCTGCCTCAAAAGGAAGTGCATAATGCTTTTCATTAATCTGTTTGATAGCTTCTTCAGCAGTACCATCCAACTTAAATTCCATCACATATATGAATTTGTCAGTCTGTAAGACAAAATCGATACGCCTTTCTTTCTACAACGCAAAGCAGGCGAGAAAGTTTTTCTCGCCTGCCCGGTCTATACTTTTATCAGTAATATTGTCTATTATTTACACGTATGTTTCCAGCAATTTTACGTTTCCAGCTTCCGGAGTAATTGTTACATCCTGTGTTGTAGCAGGAAGCAGAATAGATTCTCCGGCACCTACTTTCAGTTCATTACCTTCATTGTCTTTTATCTTGCATGCACCTTCCATACAAATGAAGATCACGAATGAATCGAGTTCTGAATAATCACAGCTGATTTCTTCGGTCATATCATACACGGAAGTAGTGAAGTACGGACAAGCTACAAGTTCTACCGGCTCATCTTTCACCGCTTCGTATTTGGTACGATAATCATCCAACACTTCGTAATTGATGGCTTCACGCGCCAGGTCAGTATGCAATTCACGAGTCTTTCCGTTTGCATCCTTACGGTTGAAGTCATAGATACGATAAGTAATATCCGAAGTCTGCTGGATTTCGGCAATAAACGCACCGGCGCCAATACTGTGCACACGTCCGGCAGGAAGGAAGAATACATCTCCCGGCTTGATCTCATACTCCTGCAATACGTCAGTGATCGTATTGTTCAGCACGCGCTCTTTATATTCTTTCGGGGTGATTTGCTCGGAAAATCCAGAACGCAGTTTCGCTCCTTTATCAGCATCCACTACATACCACATTTCGGTTTTACCCATTGAGTTGTGCCTTTTCTTTGCCAAATCATCTGCCGGATGCACCTGAATGGATAAATCCTGCTTTGCATCGATGAATTTGATAAGCAGTGGGAATTTATTGCCAAAACGAGCATAATTCGCTTCGCCAACCAGTTCCTCGCGATACTTTCTCACCATATCAGCCAGAGTTAAACCTTTGTCCGGGCCATTAGCCACAACAGATTCATTGTCCTCTACGCCGGAAATCTCCCAGCTTTCTCCTACTCCTTTCAAGTCTGAATTCAAATGCTTGAACGGAATAATTTTGTCGCCCCCCCAAAGCGTCTGCTTCAGAATAGGTTCGAATTTTAATGGATACATTTTTGTTTTTCTTGTTAATAAACTTAGATTAAATTCTCCCGGATTATAATAATCCGGGAACAAACATACGAAAAATTGTTCACTTTAAAAGAAAAGAAGGATGAAAAATACAGAAACCTAAGTGAGAACGCTAAACTTTCCTAAACTACCCACCATATTTAGCCGGAATAATTTGTGAGTAACAAAGAATTTACCTTTATTTGCAAGAAAATTTTAAGAATACCAGACATGAATAACACATTCCCAACGGAAGGGAATCTATCAGGGCTCAGCCGGAAAGATTTCCAAAAGGAGATAAATAATAAAGAAACTGATTTATTTATCCTCAAAAATAAAAAGGGAATGGAAGTCGCCGTAACTAATTACGGATGCGCCATTCTCGCTATCATGGTACCGGATAAAGATGGAAAATATGCAAACGTTGTCCTCGGACACGACAGCATAGACCACGTTGTCAACAGCCCGGAACCCTTCCTCAGCACTACTATCGGACGCTATGGCAACCGCATCGCCAAAGGAAAATTCACATTGTACGGAGAAGAGCACGAGCTCACCATCAACAACGGACCCAACTCCCTGCACGGAGGACCTACCGGTTTTCACGCCCGCGTTTGGGATGCCGACCAACTGGCTGAAAATATAATCCAGTTCAATTATGTTTCAGCCGACGGCGAAGAAGGTTTCCCCGGCAATCTGGAGGTTGAAATGGTTTATCGCCTGGAAGAAGAAGAAAATGCACTGGTAATCGAATATCGTGCCACAACTGACAAAGCTACTGTAGTCAACCTGACCAATCACGGTTTCTTCAATCTGGCTGGTATCAGCAATCCTACTCCTACTATCGAAAACAATATTGTTACTATCAACGCTAATTTCTACACGCCTATCGATGAAGTTTCTATCCCAACCGGAGAAGTTGCCAAAGTAGAAGGTACTCCAATGGACTTCACCACTCCGCATACCGTAGGCGAACGTATCAACGATAAATTCCAACAACTGATTAACGGTGCCGGATACGACCACTGCTACGTACTGAACAAGATTGAAACAGGTTCACTGGATTTGGCAGCTACTTGTTTCGAACCGAATAGCGGTCGTACCATGGAAGTATACACAACTGAAGCAGGTGTACAACTTTACACCGGTAACTGGCTGAATGGTTTCGAAGGTGCTCACGGTGCTACATTCCCTGCAAGAAGCGCTATCTGCTTCGAGGCACAATGTTTCCCCGACACTCCGAACAAACCTCATTTCCCCTCGGCTACTTTATTGCCGGGCGATGAATACCAGCAGGTGACTATCTACAAATTCGGTGTGGAAAAATAAAAGATAAAAAATAACTAACCTAATTTTATAAACTAACATTTTTAATAGAACCATGACACAAGAAAAAAAGAATGGAAAAATCATTGCCATTATCACGATGATTTTCCTTTTCGGTATGATTTCATTCGTTACTAACCTCGCAGCTCCTATGGGTATTGTGCTGAAGAACCAATTCGACGTATCCAATGCTTTGGGTATGCTGGGAAACTTCGGTAACTTTATAGCTTATGCAGTAATGGGTATCCCCAGCGGTATCTTGTTGCAACGTGTGGGATATAAGAAAACAGCACTTATCGCAGTAGCTATCGGTTTTATCGGCGTAGGTATCCAGTTCCTGTCCGGTCATTCAAGCCCTGAGATGGCTTTTGCCGTTTATTTGATTGGTGCATTCGTAGCAGGTTTCTCTATGTGTTTGCTTAACACTGTAGTAAACCCGATGTTGAACAAACTGGGTGGTGAAGGTAACAAAGGTAACCAGCTTATCCAGGTGGGCGGCTCTTTCAACTCTGTAATGGCTACCATCACTCCGATGTTCGTTGGTATCCTGATCGCCGGATCTATCGAAAAAGCTACTATCTCTCAGATTTTCCCTGTAATGTACACCGCAATGGCTGTATTCGCTTTCGCATTCTTCGTACTCCTGTTTGTACGCATTCCGGAACCGAACGCTGCTGCTACAACTGAACCAATCAGCACACTGATGAAAGGTGCTTTGAAGTTCCGTCACTTTGTATTGGGCGCTATCGCTATCTTTGTATATGTAGGTATTGAAGTAGGTGTACCGGGTACTCTGAACCTGTTCCTTACTGACCCTGTAGAAAAAGGCGGTGCCGGTATCGCTTCTACAATCTCCGGTTTCGTAGTAGGAACTTACTGGTTCCTGATGTTGATCGGTCGTCTGGCCGGTGCTTCACTCGGTGCAAAAGTTTCCAGTAAAGCGATGCTTACATTTACATCCGCTTTGGGATTGATTTTAGTATTCCTTGCTATCTTCTCTTCTACAGGAACATTGGTGAATCTGCCTGTACTACAACAAAGCGCAACTGGCGGTTTGTCATTCGGTTTTGCAGAAGTGCCCATTAACGCTATGTACTTGGTATTAGTTGGTCTCTGTACTTCTATCATGTGGGGTGGTATCTTCAACCTTGCTGTAGAAGGACTGGGTAAATATCTGGCTGCTGCTTCCGGTCTGTTTATGGTACTGGTATGCGGTGGAGGTATCCTGCCTGTAATTCAAGGATGGGTAGCTGACGTAGCCGGTTTCATGGCTAGCTATTGGGTAATTATCGCTGCTCTGGCTTACTTGCTGTACTACGGTCTGGTAGGTTGCAAGAACGTAAATAAAGACATTCCAGTAGAATAAAAAATCTGAATTTAATTTATTCACCTTATAAAATTGATTTATCATGGATATAGAACACGTAAGAAGTCGCTTCATTAAGCATTTTGATGGAACTACAGGATTTATATATGCCTCTCCGGGTCGTATCAACCTGATTGGCGAACATACTGACTACAACGGTGGATTCGTATTCCCCGGAGCTGTAGACAAAGGTATGCTTGCTGAAATCAAACCGAACGGCACTGACAAAGTAAGAGCTTATTCTATCGACCTGAAAGATTATGTAGAATTTGGTCTGAACGAAGAGGATGCTCCCCGTGCAAGCTGGGCAAGATACATTTTCGGTGTATGCCGTGAAATGATCAAACGTGGCGTAGACGTGAAAGGATTCAATACCGCTTTCTCCGGCGATGTGCCTCTGGGTGCAGGTATGTCTTCTTCTGCTGCTCTGGAAAGTACATATGCTTTCGCATTGAATGAACTGTTCGGTGAAGGTAAAATCGACAAATTTGAATTGGCTAAAGTAGGTCAGGCTACTGAACACAACTACTGCGGTGTAAACTGCGGTATCATGGACCAGTTCGCTTCTGTATTCGGTAAAGCTGGCAGCTTGATCCGTCTGGACTGCCGTTCACTGGAATATCAATATTTCCCATTCCATCCGGAAGGTTATCGTCTGGTATTGATGGATTCAGTAGTGAAACACGAACTGGCTTCTTCTGCTTACAACAAGCGTCGTCAGAGCTGTGAGGCTGCTGTTGCTGCTATCCAGAAAAAACATCCGCATGTAGAATTCCTGCGTGACTGTACAATGGATATGCTTGAAGAAGCGAAAGCTGATATCAGCGCTGAAGATTATATGCGTGCCGAATATGTAATCGAAGAAATCCAACGCGTACTTGATGTTTGCGATGCGCTGGAAAAAGACGATTACGAAACAGTAGGTCAGAAGATGTACGAAACTCACCACGGTATGAGCAAATTGTACGAAGTGAGCTGCGAAGAACTTGACTTCCTGAACGATTGCGCTAAAGAATATGGTGTAACCGGTTCACGCGTAATGGGTGGCGGCTTCGGTGGTTGTACTATCAACCTTGTCAAGAACGAACTGTATGACAACTTCGTTGAAAAGACAAAAGAAGCTTTCAAAGCTAAATTCGGCAGAAGCCCGAAAGTATATGATGTAGTAATCGGTGACGGTTCACGCAGAGTAGAATAAGTTATTATTCATCAGAATTAAATAAGCAGGGCGTCTTTCCGGAATGGAAGGACGCCCTTACTTTTCAATTAACAAAAATCTAAAAACCTATTATCTAACCTAACCCTATAATTATCTGTTTATTGTACGCCTTCCGTTGTCATCTGAATGCGTTTCATGGTACCGTCTTCGTTATAATACAAACGGTCGATGCAGACGGAACGGCGGAAACTGCCTCCGGCTGTATTGATGCTTCCATTATGATAAATGAAATACCAGTCGTCCTTGAACTCGATAATAGCCTGATGATTGGTATTGGAATTGCCGGCTATCTCATTAAGGATGCCTTTGTATTCCCAAGGTCCGGTAATGCTACGGCTCATGGCGTAGCATATCTTTTCCGGAAATTCAGAAGCATATGAAAGGTAATACCAGTCTCCACGCTTATGTATCCACGGAGCTTCCGTATATCGGGGCAGATGAACCGGTACGATAGGACCATCCAGCTCGATCATATTCTTTTTCAGTTTGACATAGTAGCATTGAGTATTCCCCCAATAAAGATATGCCTGTCCGTCGTCGTCAATAAAAACAGTCGGATCGATATCTTCCCAAGAGATCTTGGTAAATTCGGTCGTCATATCATTGGTGATCAGTGCGGAACCACGGGCATCCACAAAAGGACCGACAGGCGAATCAGATACGGCTACGCCGATGGATTTTCCGTGAATAGTGCCGTGTTCTACTGTCACATACCAATAGAACTTTCCGTCACGTTCTATCACCTGACTAGCCCATGCTTCCCCTTTTGCCCAACTAAAATCTTTGGCTTTCAAAGGTACAGGATGCTCCGTCCATGTCTTCATATCGGGAGACGAGAATACACACCATTCATTCAACTGGTAATGTTCTCTGGGAGGAGGACATTCATCATGTCCGGCATAAATGTACACCTTACCGTCATGCACCATAGCACCCGGATCGGCTGTATATTTATATTTTATGATGGGATTGCCATTGGCTACAAAAGTAGTGTCATTCTGCGCAGACAGCCCGGAAAAGGCTGCCAATACGCATGAAATCATAACTAGTTTAACGCTATTCATTTTATTTCTTCGTGAATTTATAAACTGCAAACGTGTTCGGTCCGAGTTCGGTGGTTAACGCATGACCATTGATCGTTACCGGTGTCTCCTGCGGAGTGATGGCAAACGGTTGTTCAAGCGTATTATCTTTGTCCTGATCGAGTGAGCTAAGAGTGATGCAACGTCCTTCGGACAATACATCCTGCTTTTTCAGACCTTCGAAAGTCAAGGATACAGGCTGTGTCTTATCGGAAGTATTAGCTACTTTGACAATCAGTTCGTTCTTATCCTTATCATAGACTGCACTGGCAAAAAGTCCATTTTGTCCTTCCGCCCCTGTTACCGGTTTCTTGTTCATAGTGAGAGGAAGTACATTCGTTCCTTTGTTCTGTGCGTACAGCTGCTGCACATAATAACTTACGGTACGCACCGAGTTAAGATTATCAAACCAAATCATGTCCGGACGCCATTGCCATCCCTCCACATGAGCGAAAAGCGGCGCATAAGTAGCCATATGTACGATATCGGCATTGCGTTCCAATCCGGTCATGAAGGCTGCTTCGAGCAAGGCAGCATGGAAGTGGTTCCATTTCTTTCCTTTTCCGTGACAAGCATATTCGCCGGCAAATACTTTCGGTCCTTTGCGGTCATAGTTATCATAGCGTGCTCCCTGACTGAGGAACCAGCTTTCGGGACGGTAGAAGTGTTCGTCTACCAGATCAGCTTTCAGACGTTTCATCTCAGGCCACAGGTAATCGAATTCTTTTCCTTCGGAGTTCGGGCCGGAACTGCCTACAATCATGATTTCCGGATGCGCCTTGCGAAGAGCCTTGATAAACGGTTCGAGACGTTCGGGATACTCTTTTCCCCACTGTTCATTACCGATGCCTAGATATTTCAAATTGAAAGGTGCCGGATGTCCCATATCGGCACGTACTTTCCCCCAAGTCGTGTTCACGTCTCCATTGGCAAATTCGATCAGATCGAGTGCATCCTGAATATAGCTGTCCAGGTCGCAAACTGCTACGTGAGCTTTTTCTTCATTGTTCTGATACTGACAGGCAAGTCCGCAGTTCAGGATCGGAAGCGGTGCCGCTCCCATTTCTTCAGAAAGAAGGAAATATTCATAGAATCCCAGTCCGTAGCTTTGATAATAATCCGGATAGAAACGATGGGTAAAGGTATATTGCCAACGATTTTCGTTCAATGGACGGTTTTCTACCGGCCCCACGGATTTCTTCCAGTCATAACGGGTTTCGAGATCCGTACCTTCAACGATGCAACCACCGGGGAAACGGAAGACTCCCGGATGAATATCCGCCAAAGCCTGCGCAAGGTCTTTGCGAAGACCGTTCTCATGTCCCTTCCAAGTATCGACAGGGAAAAGGGAAATATGCTCCAAGTCTACCGTACCCTGGGAAGCAAGGAAAATACGAAGCGTTGCTTTGGGATTGGTAACACCCGCTTTTAAGATTACCTGATACTTCTTCCAGTCTTTGGAATCAATGGTCAGTGTCTGAGAGGCAAAAGCCTGATGTTCGCCCATAGATTTGGTATCTACAAGTTCCACACGTATCTTTTCACCTGTACCTCCGTGCGGCAGACGTGCCCACACAGAGAAGCGGTATTCTTCACCTTGCTTAACCCCGATGCCGAAGAAGCCTTCATTATCCAGTCCGGTATGCTTGTGGGCATGTCCCGGATTATCAAGACGCACATAATGCGGATTGCGTTCAAAAGGACCGTCATCCTGCAAAGTCACCTTTCCATAAGTCTTCCATCCCATCAGACGCTGAGGGAATTCGAATGAACGGTTCTTTACCAGTTCGGCATAAAGTCCGCCATCGGCAGCATAATTGATGTCTTCAAAAAAGAGTCCGTACATTGTCGGCTGGATTTCAGCACCCAACTTCTTAGTCTGGATCACCATTTCATTGGTTTGCGCATGAAGCGCCATGCCGGTAGATAAGGCTAATGCAGCCAGTAATTCTGTGTATCTTCTCATGGTTTTCAATAAAAATTATATATAGTTATTTGATTCTTTTTCCCCAGACAGAACGTCCCCGGCTATCGAGTCCGGTAAAGAGAATTGTTTCGGTTTCGTTCTCCCAATCGTGTCCTGCAAAGATAACCAGATTCTCAATCTTCTCCGAGTTCAAATCTACCATTAATAGATGTTTTTCGGTCAAAAAGGACCATTTTCCATTCATTTGAACTATATTCCATTCGTTATCGGTCATCTGCCCTTTGCACGTGCCGTCTTTTACCAAAGTCACTCGGGTGGACAAGTTCCATTCCTTCTCTTTCAGTTCTCCCTCTCCCCATAAGATCTGTCCGGCTTCCAGCTGACGTTCGTATGCCGGTTCCTGCACTCGTATGATTTCCCATTCACCGACCAGATCTTCTTTGCTGAATTGACGCGAAGCAGTCCCTGCATATCTCTCGGGAGAAGCGACCGGCCAGCCTTCGGGAGTGAAGAACAACTGCCGTATATGTAACACCATTAACTGATTTTGCGGTGACAGACGTCCCTGATGTGCCATAAAATAGTTTCCTTCACCGTCAGAAAAGACGGCACAATGCGCTGTACCCGCCCATCCGGTATGGTTCTCAAAACGATATGGTGCAGTCAGTATCGGGAAGTTGTTGGTCGTATCTTTCACAGCCTTGCCAAAGTAGTCCGTAAACGGACCTTCGGCAGCATCCGAACGGCTGACACGTACATTATAAGTCGTCATCAGCGGATCATAGGAAGTGAAAAGATAATATTGTTTCAGCTCCGGATGATAGATTATTTCCGGTGCTTCGAGATTGTCCTTCCGATAGTTGGCACGCCGTGCTACAAGGTGCCCCAAATCGCCTTCGTTTAAGGCTAATCCGGTTTCAGGATTCAGTTCGACGCAATACAGACCACCGAAGAAGGAGCCGTAATGCATCCACCATTTACCAGTATTTTCATCTGCTATGACGCTCGGATCGATAGCATTCATCGCGGTAGAATCATCTGTTTTAACGATACAGCCTTTCTGCGTCCATGGCCCTTCGGGAGAAGTTGATTCGGCAAGTCCTATATAGGATGTTTTACGTCCGAATGCGGATACGCAATAGTAGAGGCGGTATTTATCTTTATAAGGGATGATATACGGTGCCCAGATATTGGTCGCCCCCTGCCCTCCTGCATGAGACTGTACCCAGTGAACCGCTTCTTCCGGTATTTCCGGAAATGCCCATCCCAGAAATTCCCAATGTACCAAATCCTTAGAACGGCGCATCTGGATAAACCCCAACGGCACGCCTTTCTCTCTCGCTTCTTTCCGGTTCTCACCGAAAATCGCATCTGTAGAATACATATAATAATAGTCGCCCAGCTTCCGGCAGGACGGATCGTGTACATTGTATGTTCCCCATTGACGGTAATCTTCCATTTTGGCTACTGATAAATAATTATCATCCCAAGAATTAGCAGAAGGAGTCGGAGTAAACACGGAAGAAGTGCAACTTACAAAGAAGCTGCCTGCTACTAAAAGAACTGGCAAAAACAAGTTTTTCATAATATCTGTGTATTCGTTCATCAATTATGCTACAAAAATACGCCCCGTTTCCCCTATGAAAGGTGGACATACGAACACGATTGGTGGACAATCCGATAATCTGCTGAAAAGAAGCTCTTCCCATTTTTGTGATTGAAGAGATTCTTCTAACTTTGCCCTTATTAATACGTACATATATGAAAAAACACCTACTTATATACCTTATAATATATAGTATCTGTTCACTGGCCGGACAGGTTCGGGCACAGGAACGGTTTGCCGACCGCTATAATATTACGTATGTGACCATGAACGAGGGGCTTCCACATAATTTTATCGACGATTTGTACAAAGACAGCCGGGGGTTTATGTGGATTTCGACTGCCGGAGGCGGGCTTTCCCGTTATGATGGCTATGAGTTTGTAAACTACACTCCCAATAATCACCAATGCAAACTAAAAAGCAACTTTATACGCAATGTCTGTGAAGACGCCTTCCAACGCCTTTGGATCGTCTCCGAAGGGGGAACGGATATTATTGACTTATCTACTTTAAAACCGATTATCCCCCATGACCCGAAAGGGATACTTCCAAAGATACTGGAACTACCGGCTACCCGTATCATGAAAGATACGCAAGGCTGTATCTGGCTTCATTGCGACAACGCCCTTCACCGTATCGAATTCAATGACAAAGGGGAAGTGCAAATCCTGTCTACACTCAGCCCTGTCTATCTGAATGGTCCGGACATTGCTCTGAAAGACATTGACGAGGATGGGAAAATATGGATGGGAAACAATGGAGAAATACGAAAAGTGGCATTAAGTCCGCAAAAGAGACTGGTAACCACTCCCATAGCCGACTGCCTGAAGTTCGAAGCGGGAACTTATATTTCGGATTTCCTCAGCAAAGAGAATGAAGTCTGGATCTCCAGTGACCGCGGACTATTCCGCTATAATAAAACTGGAAATGTGATAAAACGATATGAGCATGATTCCGGCAATCCCTATTCCCTGTCGCAAAATTATCTGACAAATTTAGCTATCACCGATGACAAACAATTAATCGTCGCGACACTACGTGGTATTAATATCTATAACCCGATGACGGATAATTTTGAACGTATAGCCTGTGACCTTCCAAATGGCGGCACCAATCTGCTGAACAGTAACTTTATTAATTGCATATTGACTGATGGAGAACATATCTGGTTCGGTACGGAAACCGGAGGTATCAATCTGTTGAATCCACGGCAACTATCGATACGGAGCTACCGGCATGACAAGGAAAATCCGTCAAGTTTATCCTATAATCCTGTTAATGCAATTTATGAAGATGTATACGGAACCTTATGGGTAGGGACAGTAGAAGGCGGACTGAACAGAAAAGAACGGAACAGCGAAGATTTCACCCATTATACACGTGAACACGGAGGACTGAGTCACAACTCCGTCAGTGCCCTGACTGCCGATACCGACAATCACTTATGGATAGGTACATGGGGAGGAGGTCTCAATCTGCTTGATCTGAAAGCTCCCCGACAGATACTGGAGGTAATTTCCTCACAGACCGGCGGAGGCTTTCCGATTAACTTTATCGGAGTATTGAATTATGACCCTATTAATGAAGGTATATGGATAGGCGCCAATCAAGGACTCTATTTTTATGATCCGGTAAAAAAGGAAATAACTGCTCCGTTACCGGATAAGGCTGCTGAAAATATTCATGGCTGTATCGGTTCCATTATCGATAAGGAGGGTAAACTTTGGGTCGGTTGTCTGGAAGGGGTTTATATCATCGATCTGCATTCCCGTTCCTCTAAAGGAGAATTCCAGTACAGGCACCTGAACTACAAACTGGACGATCCGTCCTCCCGCCTGATTGAGAAAATAACCTGCTTTTATCAAGGTAAGGACGGTACTTTATGGCTGGGCAGTAACGGATATGGCATTTATCAACGAAAAATCGATGCTCAAGGAAAAGAACAGTTTATCTCTTATAGCACAGCGCAAGGACTACCGAACAATAGTATTCGGGGAATACTGGAAGATAACAACGGTAACTTATGGATCAGTACCAATAATGGACTCTCCTGTTATCACCAGGCAGAGAATCGTTTCATTAACTATACCATACAGGATGGTCTGATTGACACACAGTTTTATTGGAACGCCTCATGTGGTTCTTCTCATGACTTACTCTATTTCGGCAGTGTAGGCGGATTGGTTGCAATCGAAAGTAATCGTCCGGCGATGTCTCTTCCAGCTGCCAAAGTACGTTTCACCCGCCTGCGGATAGGTAATGAAGAAATATTGCCGGGCAGCGAATACCTGTCGGAAGATATTGCCATAACGACGGAACTGAAACTGCATGAAAAAGAGAAATCTTTCTCACTCGAATTTGCAGCGCTCAACTTTGAGTCAAACAATACAGCCATATACAGTTATCGTCTGGTCGGTTTTGACGATAAATGGGTACAGGTTCCGGGCAACCGTCGTTTCGCCAGTTATACGAATTTACCTCCCGGTTCATATACTCTACAGGTCAGATACACTCCTGATGGTGAGAACGAGGGAGAAAACATAACGGAACTGAAGATTACGATTGTACCTTATTTCTATAAGACTGTATGGTTTATTCTATTCATCATCGTATTGTTATCTGTCAGTGTATGGCAATTCTATCAATGGCGCATCCGTAATCTGAAACGGCAGAAAGAATATCTGCACCGCACGGTAGAAGAACGTACTCATGAACTGGAACAGCAAAAGCATCTGTTAGAAAATCAAACGGATGAGCTGTCACGCCAAAACCATATGCTGATTCAACAGAATGAGAAAATCACGAGGCAGAAGGCACAACTGATTCGTATGTCCCGTAAAGTACAGGAATTGACGCTTGACAAGATTTCATTCTTTACGAATATTACTCACGAATTCCGTACACCGATTACCCTCATTATCGGTCCTATCGAACGTGCGTTAAAATTAAGCTACAATCCGCAAGTCATTGAGCAATTGAACTTCGTGGAACGCAATTCCAAATATCTATTGTCTCTCGTCAATCAGTTGATGGATTTCCGGAAGGTAGAGTCCGGCAAACTGGAGATTGTGAAGACTCGGGGAAATTTTCTGAAATTTATCGATTCACTGATCACTCCGTTTGAGGTATTCGCTCAAGAGCGGAACATTGTGCTCAAACGCTATTACCGGATGGAAATGCCGGAGATCTTGTACGATGAGGAAGCAATGCGTAAGGTGGTCACCAATCTGTTGAGTAACGCTATCAAGTTTACTCCTAACGGGGGAACTGTGTCTCTCTACCTATCTGCTCTTTTCGCCAAAGACAGTGAAAAAGAGACTCTGTATATTTGCGTCAAGGACAGTGGTTCGGGCATCCCTGAGGAAGACCTCAATCGAATTTTCAACCGCTTCTACCAGTCGCAGAATCAAGTGAAATATCCGGTATACGGACAAGCAGGAACAGGCATCGGTTTATACCTCTGCAAACGGATTGTTCAAATGCACGGCGGAGAGATCAAAGCATTCAATAACCGTCATGCGGGATGCTCTTTCCGCATCCTCCTCCCCTTGCAACGAAATGAAAGGAAAGACGAAAAGACAATCATTATTGATCACAACGATTCGTCCGCAACTCCTGTTCAGGATTCCGGCTCTCCAAAAGAGAAAGAGGCTTTAAGTATACTGGTTGTGGAGGATAATGCTGATATGCGGGGATATATCCGGTCTATTCTTCGTGAACAGTATCATGTACTGGAAGCTGCAAATGGCGAAGAAGCACTACATATACTTAATAGTAATCCAATAGACTTTATTATCAGTGATTTGATGATGCCTGTCATGGACGGAATCGAACTGTCCCGAAAGGTAAAGGAAACATTTGCCATTTCGCATATTCCTTTCCTGATGCTGACTGCCAAAACCTCACAAGAAGCCCGACTGGAAAGCTATCGTATGGGAGTGGACGAATATCTGCTGAAACCTTTTGATGAGACATTATTATTGACCCGTATTCAGAATATTCTGGAGAACCGGAAACGATATCAACGTAAATTTACGCTTGATATGGACGTGGACGTACTTAATATGGAAGAAGAATCCGGTGATAAGAAGTTCCTCAATCAAGTAATGGAAGTTATCAAAGAGAACTACAAGAACTCCTATTTTGAAGTCAGCGATTTTTGTGAAGCCGTCGGAGTAAGCAAAAGCCTGCTGAACAAAAAACTGCAAAACTTAATCGGTCAGTCCGCCGGACAGTTCATCCGGAATTACAGACTGAACATCGCACGGGAATTGATTCTGAAGAATCGGGAAACGAAGAATATGAATATAGCGGAAGTTGCCTACGAAGTAGGATTCAATGATCCCAAATATTTTACAAGATGCTTCACGAAACATTTCAATGTGACACCAAGCGCACTGCTGAATAACGAAGAATAACTGATATAAGGGTTGCTATTATGAAACAATGATAGCAGCCCTTCGTCTTAAAATGAGCTCATTTTAAGAGACATCCGTCCAAGATTATACTCAAAGTGTAAAAAAGACACTTATATAACCGTTTATCCACCTCGAAAATTCATTTGTCCACCTTTAATATACTCATCAGTTGTATTTTTGCGACACTACAACGAGTAGAATTATTGTTGAACCATTAATATCAATATCTATGAAGACAAGGAAATGGCCGTTACTACTTATGGCAATTCTTACCGTTCTCAGCATGAGTTCTTGTCAGGATTGGGGAGAAGCTGATCCACCGGCAGGAAATCAAAAACTTCCGGCAAAGCCGGATACCTCCGCTAAATTAATAGCTGAATTTACATTTGACGAAGATTTCAACTCTACTGCCACCGAAGGCGAAACACCTGTATCGGGGGAAGTTTTTGCATACAGTGCAGATCAGGAGATTCCGGAAATCGTACAGGATGATGAAAGAGAAAGTGGAGTTATGCACGCCAACGGCGGATACCTCCGCATTCCCAACCCTCTTATCGGTGCAGATATCCAGACAGGAGTCTCATTTAGTTTCTTCGTAAAATCTACTAAAACAGACCATACAGGCGCACTGATCTCATTCAGTGACGGAACGAACAAACTGTATTTCACTGCAAATGCTTTTTTGAGCTATACCGGCACAGGAGGCTATCTGGACGTAAATGATCCGGAAGTCAGTGTAACGAACGCAATGCCTTACGGGACATGGCATTATGTTGCCTTGACTTTCACAGAGAAAGGATACGCCATTTATATCGATGGCACCAAGAAATACGATACCAACAACCATGCCAGCATCAGTTCCGGAAAGACAAGGGCTGTGAGCGTAGGTGACTTCGATTATTCCAATATGATCGATTTATTGTCATCTGCGACCTATATATATTTAGGCTATGGTTCGGATACGGAAACAGCCGAAGCCTATTATGATGATCTGAAGATCTGGACAAATACTTTCTCGGACAGCGATGCTCAGGGACCGAATATCGGTGGCGGAATACATGTGCCCGATCCTGTTTATAAAGCTACTTTCGAAACGACTACCGAACTACAGATCATTGGCGGTGGCAGCTTTGTTACAGATGATAATAGCGCCTTCGGAACCGTATTCAAGAATATCCCCGGAGGAATGCGTCAGAATTACTTGTTGCTTCCGGAAGATGTAATGTCACATTCTGCCGAAACGAAAGAAATGTCTATCGGTATGTGGGTGAATGCGAAGGATGCCGGAATCTCATCCACTTATATGTGGTCACCATTATTCAGTGCTCACGGGCAGGCACCGGGCATAGCAGGTACTGCCAATACAGACAACTGGCCTATGTTTGCATTGTATGTAAGAGGAACATTACAACTGAATAATGCCGGATGGTGCAACTTTGATGATGCACAGAATGTAAATGGTACCAATGCTCTATATCATGACGCCACTGACTGGTTAGCCGATCACGGGTGGCATTACTATACAGTAACTCTCACCGCTACTTCCGCCAAAGTATATATGGATGGCGAACTGAAGAACGAATGGCAGGTGGCAGGTACCGGAGATAATAATACAATTGAAGGTGCATTCATTTATGGTGCCAACTACAAATACATCACTTTAGGCGGAAATCAGGCGTTCGACTGGGGCGATCCCGATCCGGGATTCATGTTTGACGACTTCGCAGTCTATAACAAAGAATTGTCTCCGGAACAGATCAAACAGATTATGGAAGACAAGACATTGGCTCTGCCTACTCCTGTCTACATCAATACCTTTGAAGAAGGAGCCGGAGATGCAAAAATCGTAGGTTCGGGCAAAATAGTTTCAGTGGAAGACAAAGGGTTCGGACAAATATTCCAGAATGTAGCCGGTTTTAAAGGCACTAATTATCTGATGTTGCCTCAGGATGCTCTTTCCCACTCCGTAGAATCTCAGGAAGTGAGTATCAGTGTATGGGTGAATGCCAAGAATGCAGGAGCATCGGACGATTATCGCTATTCTCCCCTATTCACGGCATACGGAAACGAGCCGTCGGCAGGATCAGAGAATATATGGCCATTGTTTGTCCTGCAATCCCGCGGACTTGCCCAAATAAACTGTAACGGATGGACAGACTTCACCGCCGCACAAAATGAGAAAGGTGTCAACACCGTTTATTGCTCGGAATATGCAGCAGATGGAATCGTTTGTGAGGAAGACTGGCTGAAGGATCATGAATGGCATCTTTACACAGCCGTTCTCACGTCTACCACCTGTAAAATCTACATTGACGGAGAAGTCGCCAACTCATGGACAGTATCGGGCAGCGGTGACGGCAATACCATCTCCGGAATATTCACCAACGGTGCAGACTTGAAATACATCTCATTAGGCGGAAACCAGGCATGGACATGGGCTGACCCTGATCCCGGATTTATGTTCGACGACATCGCTATCTACAACAAAGCACTGACAATCGATGAGATACAGGCTATTATGAAAAAGAAAAAGAATTAAACCTTAAAGTTTAGTATACATGAAGAATTTTATACTGATACTCTGCCTCGCCACATTCAGCCAATGGGTGTATGCGCAGAACAAGCAGATCACCGGACGGGTAGTTGATACCAAAGGCGAAGCCGCCATTGGTGCAAGCATACTTGAAAAAGGAACTACAAACGGAACCATTACCGACTTTGACGGTAATTTCAAACTGACGGTCGGACCGAAAGCCGTGCTACAAATCAGTTATATCGGTTATAAGACACAGGAAATACCAGTAGCCAACAAGACGAAACTGAATATCACTATGGAGGAAGACACGGAAGTGCTGGATGAAGTCGTAGTGGTCGGATACGGTGCGCAGAAGAAAGAAAGTGTGGTAGGTGCCATCTCGCAGGTTTCTTCCAAAGAACTGTTGAAATCTCCGGCAGCCAATATTTCACAGGCGATTGCCGGTAAGATTTCGGGTGTAATCACTTCTCAGACTTCCGGTGCGCCGGGGTCTGATGATATGAAGATTTATATCCGTGGCCGTGCTTCTTTCGCAGGAGACAACCAACCATTGATTCTGGTAGACGGCGTAGAACGTGAGTTCTCACAGATTGCTCCGGATGATATCGAATCGATCTCTACGTTGAAAGATGCTTCCGCTACTGCCGTATATGGTGTACGTGGTGCAAACGGTGTGATGCTGATTACAACGAAGCGTGGTAAAGAACAGAAACCGACCGTCAGCCTGACCGCCAACTGGCAAATACAGTCCCCTACCCGCCAGAATACTTATCTGGATTCTTACAATTCGGTTGTATTGCTGGAAGAAGCGCTGGCTAACGACGGACTGCCTTCTCAATATTCGGCATCCGACATCGAAATGTATAAAAGAGCCTCAGCAGGACAACTCAGCGGAATCGATGCCCTCCTCTACCCGAATGTAGACTGGTATGACACCGTTTTGCGAAACAGTGCACCGGCACAACGCTACAATGTCAATATACAGGGCGGTACCAAACGTATGCGTTACTTTACTTCTGCCGAATATTATAACCAACAGGGATTGTTCAAGGAATTCAGCCAGGACGAATACGGAAACAAGTCGAACTCCAGCTTCAAGCGTTTCGCTTTCCGTGCCAATCTCGACTTCCTGATGACCAAAGACCTGACTCTTTCCGTCAACTTCGGGACACGTTTCGAAGAACGCAGAGGACCGAACTCGAATGAATCGAGAGACGGAACTTACAGTCAGGCATTTTATGAAATGAATCATACACCGGGATGGTTGTTTCCGGTATCCTATACCGTAGGTGAAGGTGAAGACCAGAAGACATTGTACAGCGGCAGCTCACAATACCAGAATAATATCGTGGCACGTTTTGCCAAAGCCGGTTTCTACCGCTCCACCAATACGATCAATGAAACAAATTTCATTGTGGATTATAAGATGGACTGGCTCACCAAAGGGCTGGCAGCAAAAGGTATGGTATCTTTCGACTACGACGCTTACTATATGCGTGCTTTCAATGCCGACTTTGCCACTTATGAACTGAATGACCGTAATAACTACAATTCAATAGACGCTTATACCCAGTTCAATACGGATACGGAACTTGCTTATCTGGGCAATAACCAGACTACCACTTATAAACTTTACATGGAATTCCAGCTGAACTGGGCACGAAAATTCGGCAAACATGACATTACCGCTATGGCACTGTACAACCAAAATGACTACCGTTATCAGGCAGACCTTGCCGAACGTTACCAAGGACTGGTAGGGCGTGCCACATACGGCTACGACGACCGTTACCTGGCAGAAGTCAACTTCGGCTATAACGGTTCGGAAAACTTCATGCGAGGCAGACGCTTCGGTTTCTTCCCTTCTTTCTCCGTAGGATGGAGAATCAGCAACGAAGCTTTCATGAAAGGAACGGAGGAGTGGCTGAACAATCTGAAGATCCGTGCATCCTATGGTGAAGTAGGTAACGATGTATACAAAGTGAATGGCGTAAAACAACGTTTCCTGTATCAGGCAGTGTGGACACAGATAGCCAACGACTATCACTTCGGAACAACCGGATATACCGGTATCTATGAAAGCCAGTACCCTAACTATGCAGTGACTTGGGAACGTGCTCACAAATACAACCTGGGACTGGAATTTGGTTTATGGAACGGACTGCTGAACGGTAATATCGACGTATTCTACGAAAAGAGAAACGATATCCTGACTCCTTATCTCACCCGTCCGCAATGGGTTGGTGTCAATATGGCTGCCGGCAATCTGGGAGAAACCAACAACAAGGGTTTCGAAATCGAACTGAAACATGCGAACCATATCGGAAAGGACTTTACCTATAATGCAAGTCTGACTTTCTCACACGCCCGCAATGAAATCCGGAACATGGACGAACCCGCCACAAAGACAGCTTATCGCAAACAGGAAGGTCATCCGATCAACCAATACTTCGGTCTGGTGTGTGATGGTTTTGTAACCCAAGCCGACCTGAACAATCCCGATTTTCCGGTTTCTACTTTCGGCAATGTACAGGTAGGTGACCTGAAATACCGTGATATGAACGGAGACGGATTTATCGATAGCCGTGATGAAACATTTATCGGCTATAGCGATGTTCCCGAAAACACTTACGCCTTGTCTCTGGGATGCGAATACAAAGGCATCGGATTCAGCATCATGTTTCAGGGAGTAGATCATGTTTCCAGATATTATGATGCGGAAGCAATGTACGCTTTCGTGAATGGCGGTAAGGTAAAAGAACATCATCTGAACCGCTGGAATCCCAACCAGTCGGAAGCATACAACCTTGCCAATGCCAGCTATCCGCTGCTCCATTATGACAGCTACGGTGACCATAACCAGCGTAAGAACTCGTTCTTCCTGAAAAACGGTAACTTCCTCCGTCTGAAGAATATCGAACTAAGCTACTCGCTTCCGGCTAAATGGATCAGAAAAGTAGCCATGAACGAATGCCGCGTCTATGTGAATGCAAACAATCTCATCACGTGGGATAAACTGGATGGTCTTTGCGATCCGGAAAGTGAAGGTTCCAACCGTTACCCGATTATGAAGACTGTGAACTTTGGTGTAAACATTAAATTCTAACAGATATAAGACATGAAAAAGACAATCATATATACCGCCTTTTGGTTGGCAACCGCCGGAATCGCCCTGACTTCCTGTGAAGACATATTCGGTGGTTTTCTGGACAAACAACCCAGCAACGAACTGACAGAAGAAGAGGTATTCAGCCAATGGACTACTACCCGCGAGTTCCATTTCGATACTTACAACTTCCTGCGCCACGGTGCCTGCCGCATCAATAACTCATGGATGGATGCAGCTACCGACTTAGCCGAAACCAGCTACGCCAGCGGCGGCACGCGTACAAGTTTCAACATCGGTAACTATTATGCCAGCGGTGCCGCCACTGAACTTACCGGCACATGGGAACACTATTACCGTGGTATCCGCAAATGCAATATGCTTTTAAAGAACATCGACGACGTGCCCAAAGCTACGGACGACTCGGAAGAAGCACACGCTACCTATGTGAAACAATACAAGGCGGAAGCTCATTTCCTCCGTGCTTATTTCTACTGGGAAATGTTTCTCCGCTACGGCCCCGTCCCCCTGGTTACAGATGTACTCGATCCGGACGGAGACTTGCTGAGCAACTATACCACCCGCCCTTCCCTGAAAGAATATGTAGTTGACTTCATTCTGAAAGAACTGAAAGATTGCGAAGAAGGATTGATGGATAAAGCCACTTCTGCCGAATCGGGCAACCCCGGACGTATCAGCCAACCAATGGCACGTGCACTGTATTCACGTGTCATGCTCTACATGGCAAGCGACCGTTTCAGAAGTGAATCGGGTATCAGCTGGCAGCAAGCCGCCGATGCAGCGCAAAGCTTCATGACAGATTACGGAACGCTCTACGGACTCTACACGACCGACACCGACCCGAAGACCTGCTATACCAACGCCATCCTGAAGAACGCACATGACGAGAAAAATAATGAAACGATCTTCTGGCGTAATGATGTGGCTGTAGGATGGGGAGCGATCTATAACGATACGCCTGTAGGCGAAGGCGGCAACGGAGGTTTGTGCCCGTCACAGAATTTAGTGGATATGTACGATATGGCGAACAGTCTCCTTTCAGCAGTTATGATGAAACCGGTGCCCCTGTTTATAACGGAACAGCCACTCCGGCCATTAACAATGCCAGCGGATACAAGAGCAATGATCCTTACAGCAACCGTGACCCGCGTCTGGCGGCTACCGTGCTCTACAACGGTGTGAACTGGGGTAATGGCATCATTAATGTACTCAAAGGACAACGGGATAACCCGCAAGGAAATGCCAATGCAACACCAACCGGATACTATACCCGCAAGTATATTCCGGAAGTGATCCTGAACAACAACCATACCGGCAGCAACTACCGTAACTGGATTATCATCCGCTATGCAGAAATCTTATTGAACTACGCAGAAGCCTTGAATGAAGCCGGCGGTTCACGCTCGGACGTACTGAACGCCATCCAGCCTCTCCGCGACCGTGTAGGGATGACTACCAAACTCACAGACCGCAGCGATCTTCAGACCATTGCCGACCGCCGCAACTTCATCCGCAAGGAACGTACCGTCGAACTCGCTTTTGAAGATCATCGCGCCTGGGACGTACGTCGCTGGAATGTAGCAGAAAAAGCATTGGCACGTCCTATCTACGGAATGGAGATTACCAAGGAAAACGGAAAGTTTGTCTATACACGTAAAGTTGCCCAGAACCGGGTATTTACGGAGAAAATGTATCTCTACCCGATACCGGAAGGAGAAGTATGGAAAACGAATATCGAAAACAACCCGGGTTGGAACAATTAACTGAATGAATATGCAACCGATGAAATTAAATAACATACAGACAGGATTCAAAAGAATCCTGCTCACCGTAGCCGCAGTTTTCATGCTGGGCAATGGATGGGCGCAAGATGCTAAAGTCCTGAAAGGACGAATCGTAAATGCAGAGGGTGAACCTATCGCAGGTGCGGTGGTCAACGTAGCGGAAGCAAGCCGCATCGCACTCTCGGACAAGGACGGTTTCTTCACTTTGAAGAATGTAAAACCTGCCGACGAGCTTTATGTAAGCAGCGTAGGTTATCTGCCGACAACAGCCATTGCCGACTTTGAGGAGAACTTCAAAATTGTCATGGATGCCGACCTGGATGAATATGCTCATACGACTCCGCTTCCTTTCAATCGCAAACCCAAGAAGTTTGTGACAGAGTCCACCTCCATCGTCACCGGAGAAGAACTGGAAAAACATCCGGTAACCGTTCTTCAGAATGCGTTTACCTCCACTGTCACCGGTGTAGAGACGTATGAGGCGCAATCCGAACCGGGATGGAGTGAAACGGCTATGTATATCCGTGGCATCCGTACCATGAATGCCAGTGCACGCAGTCCGCTGATCATCGTTGACAATGTGGAACGTGACCTCTCATTCCTCGATGCCTACCCTATTGAATCGATTACGATATTGAAGGATGCCGCCGCCACCGCTATCTATGGAATGCGTGGAGCCAACGGCGCAGTACTCGTAACGACCAAACGCGGAGAAACCGGTAAGACTAAAATCAACTTCACACAAGAAGTCGGCTTCCAGACTATTGCCGGAATTCCCGAAAGCCAGAATTCTTACAACTATGCGCTGAGCCGTAATCAGGCACGATACCTGGACGGATTAAGTCCCGAATATTCCGATGAAGACCTGGACTACTACCGTCGTGTCTGCAACGGTGAGCAACTGGAAGGAATGGCAAAATACAAATACTTCAATACGAACTGGCACGATACCATGCTGCGGGATGCAGCTCCGCAATACCGCACCAACCTGTCTGTCAGCGGCGGTAATGCACGTGCACGTTACTATGTCTCCTTCTCTTATCTCCGCCAGGAGGGTTTGTTCGACACCAAATGGACGGAATGGAACGAAGGATACAGCACACAGGAAGTATTGAACCGTTACAACCTGCGTTCGAACATCGACATCGATGTAAACAAGTTTCTGAATGTATCGATGGACTTGGGCGGACGTATCGACAATATCTCCCAACCGGGCATTGACGTATGGAACCTCTTTACCTGGGGAGCCGGCGAAAATCTTCCGGTGTATCCCGTATTCTGCCCGAACGGTGAATTCTTTATGCCAACCAGCAGCGACAGTAAAAACGGTGCCGCACAAATCGCCGGACGTGGTGTGGAGCAGAACCGCCGCCGTAACCTCTATACAACCGTAACGGCTAACGGAAACAACGATGCCCCCCGCTCCGAAGCCTGGGC
>OAWS01000661.1_pt1 | contig 25019 bp, 29 predicted proteins | sample 1517141 | NCBI WGS metagenome assembly OAWS01 (sample SAMEA2580173, study PRJEB22360) | human gut metagenome | biome: human gut; feature: human-associated habitat; material: faeces | place: Denmark | collected 2008/2010
TATTCTTCATTCACCGCTCTGGATTTCGACCATATTCAGCCGGAGAAGATGGATGGATTCGGAAAATGGTTACAAAGCTTCCAATGTGTCTATGCCTATTATATCACTCCAAGCGGTAAGGGGTATAAAGCGATTATCCTCCATGACAATTATGAGCCGCTTTACCATTATGACTTGTATAATCAGCTCTTGAAGTTGTTTGATTGCCCTGAGATAGATAAGAGTACAACGGATTTGGCCAGAGGTAATTTTCTGAGTTATGATCCGAACCTATGGAAAAATCCGAAACCTCAACCTTTCCACTTCATTCCATCCACCTCTGAACCAATTATACCCGAAACTGTTACAGAAACCATAATAAAGGATGAAACAGGAACTGAAATAATGACGGAGGATGATTCTTATGTAGCCAATTTCCTAAACACTCTGAGCAGACAAGTTGTTTCAGATGACAGTATAATCCGTATCCTTGGAAGTATCTGGACCGGGAAATCTTTAGCTGGTAGAAGGAATAATACAGCGATGTCTTATGCTGGAGTTCTATGTAAGGCAGGAGTAGAGAAAGACAGAGCCAAATCATTCATCGAAAAGCTTATTCCGGATTTTGATATTACTGAAATAATTGAATATGCCTACTCTCATAATACTTTCGGATGTGAACGTAGGAAATATAAATCAAGAAAGAAATAGCCAATAAAAAGAGGAGACTGAACCATACAAAGTTCGGTCTCTCTTATTTTTTATATAGATAAATTTATTTAACCAGTTCAGAAATTACAGACCACTCTTCCGACTTCTCTTCAAAAGCAAGGCTACAGGTATTGGATGTTGAAGAAAGTAATACAATCTTTCCATCAAAGTCTATTGTGGAGAAAAAACGTTTGAAAAGAAAGGCTGTTGAAGGATGCTTTTTACTACCTTTTCCTTTGCCATTCAAGACTATTGTTTTTATGCTCGGATGTTCTTTTAAAAAGGATTGTATATCATTAGTAATAAGGGAATTAATATCATATCCATCATCTATACTTCCTTTTCTTACTCCACTCTGTACACAATCCCACAAGGCTATGTTATGGGAAGTGATAAAATCATGGTTAGACGTCATATCATCCTTTTTTCCAAAGATTGAATACATAATCTTCCAAAACGAATTATGGGATGTATCACAATAATATACTTGTTCTCTTAAAGATTTGTCTCCCGGCATAGTCCCTAAAATTAATACTTTTGGTGAATCTCCTAGCCATGGAGGTAGTCCTATTTTATGATCAGATAGAGGAGTGTTCTTAAGTTTATCATTCTTTATTCTAACTTTTTTGTTTGCCGCCTTCTTTGCAGTAATGAAATTGGATTTAGTACTAATATATTTATAGATGTCATTGATTGCTTGATTTTCTGCACCATTAAGTTTCTTATTCCAATATTGAGTATAATCAGTTTTTAGTTCTTCCTTACTTTTATTCAGAAAAACAGCATTGTCTTTGGAGTTGTAATCTTTCAGAATAGTGAACACCTTATTAAGAGCATTATATCTACATCTTGCAATACCTTTACTCTGATATTGAAGTTCTATAGCTTTTTGTAATTCCTCCATTGTCATAATCTTGAATTTTATCTTTTCACAAAAATAAGGAAAGTAATTTATTTTAGGAAAAGAAAGCCGCTATACCTTTTTTCAGTATAACGACTTTAATAAAATATGAACTATCCACCATTCCCTATTACTTATTCGTTTAGTTCAGTTGATCCAATCCACTACAGTTTCTCCCTTATAACCTTTTTCCCAAACAAACCAGGCATAGGCGATAGCATTCCCATTTGCCTAGGCTGCTGTAAAATCCCCACCTTTGGCAACAACGGCACGGGAAGAAAAGACGTGGATTTTTCGTGGCGGATTGGTTTGAAAGAATGGTTTACGTCTTTTCCCCTCCAGGAATGTCAGCTTCAGGAACATGGCTATCTTTGTTCCTTCTCCCGATATATCCAGGGCTTTCTCTATAAATTCCAGGGCTATCTTATAAGGAGGGTTGGTAATGATAGCTCCATAAGGGTTTTCGGTGGCTTTCAGGAAATCAACGCCACCGGTACCATAACCACGATTTATCAGGTCAGTGGAATAAACCTCCTTGCCTAATTCTATCATCCTTTTGGACAGGTGCCCCATTCCACAGGCAGGTTCCCATATAGTATCAGGAAACTTCTCCACCTCGAATAACCTGTCTATGGCTTCGGGGAATGTAGCATAAAAATCATGTTCCTCCCTTGTCGTATCAAAGTGGTTGGACGCTCCGATTGTGGTATATATCGTACTTTTCATTGTTAACCCATTGTGTTTGTCATTATTGTCTTACGCTGCTATAATCTTTCCTCCCCACTGAAGAGCCATTGCATCCGTTATCAAAACATACTATTCATCCGTATTAGCAAAAAACAAGCACTATCTTTAACTCCATAAGCAAAAAGTCCATTCCTCACTCCTAGATACCGTGGCTGCTATGGAAAGAGAGAATATCAGCTATCGTCTACAATCAGGAAAAGCACAGTATATAGCTAAAGGTGGGCAAGTAGGCAAGAAAACCGGATATCGTAAACCAAAGGAGAAGAAAGCTGAGCAATATTCGGGTGTACTCAAACTTTTAAGCAAGAACTATCCGATAAAGATGGTATCCAAACTTGAAGGAGTAAGCGTCAGCACAGTACAAAGATTAAAGAAGGAGTTTTGTTTATAGATATTTATTTAGAGAGAGGTGTGATAAGCCTCTCTCTTCTTTTAAAGGGCGCTCCCGTAAAATAAAATGTCTGAACATAAATTAATTTGCAGCCTCCCTTTCATTTTAAAAGAGAGATGTAGAAACCTCTTTTTTTGAGAATTAAATAATATAGTCGATATATAGATGTTTCTCTTAATAGAAACAGAGAAAGCAACAATTTTCACAAAAAAGATTATCTTCCTGTAAGACAAATTTCTCTAATAAGATTCGACTTTGGTCTCATTAGGTTTAAGCTTATAGCTGCCAAGTAAATATTTACAATAACCGTAATATTCTATATAGATAATCATCCAATTCATAAAACGTAGTAAATTTTCCAGCTAATACCGAAAGAAAAAAAGGTCTTGTTTCGTTTAATTGTATAATAGTTGGACGATTATCTGTGCATTCGCTTTCAATAGGAACAGGTTTGATTGTGAATAATGTCTCCTTGAATTTAACATTCGACAGTTCAGGACGCAAATATTCTTGAATCAGTTCTTTCATTTGCAAATAACTTGTGTTTGGTTTATTTAAGCAATAGTTGCAATTTAAAAGTCTGTTTTGGCAACATTTCAATTCATTTTTCATACATGGAAATCTCAGCTCATTTTTTGAAACATGGTGTGGCGTATGATGCACACTTGTCAAAGAATGCCATTCAGAGAATCCGAATGGCATAATAGAAAAAAAATCACCATCCATTACTGTAAACCCTTTGTTTTTCATTAATTGTGGAACCCGGCAAAGTATTATTTCACACAATTCATATTTGAGGTCCAACTGTTTTTTATTAAATAGTTGATTGATTATATTGATTGACGCATAAGTTGCATTGACAATGCCATAGGTTTCTATCTTCATACCGTTTTCCAGTTTAATAATGTAAGAAGTGCCATTGTTGTTTTCTACAAATTGAATGCTATTATTAAAGATGATCTTTATCTTTCTTGTTTCAATTAATTCCAAAAAATATTCCCTTAACATATTGTAGTCATATGTATATTCTTCCGTCAGATATAAAGCGTCAATACGGTCTTTGTTAAAATATATCAATGGATCTTTCTCTACATACGGAATATGATTTTCCTTCATAAAAGAAAGAAAATCGACAGCAGACGTAAGTGACCCATCAGAGGATATAGCATAAAAAGCATCAAAATTTCGATTAAGGCAAAATTCAAATTCTTCAATAAAACGATTTCGATATTTGAGAATATCGGTCACTGTTCTTTGAGCTCTCGGATAATGTAAACCATTATGAAAACGTGCCTGATTAATTTTTGATGCACGGAGAAAAGCACTGGAATCCTGTTCGAGAATAAGAATATTTATTTTTTGAGAGCTTAAGAACTTGGCACAATATAGGCCGTACATGCCAGCTCCTATAACAACAACATCACACACGATCTTCATAAATCTTTATATTTTTTTGCAGGATTACCAAACCATAGCTCATTTGAAGGAATATTCCTTACCACCACCGAACCCATCCCAATGACATTATTATCTCCTATAGTGATTTGATCCTTTATTGCTACAGCAGCATAGATTGTATTATTATCTCCTATTAAAGCAGATCCGGCAATAGTGACTGAGCTACCTATCCAGTTATTAATACCAACTACAGCATTATGACCGATGGTACATAATCCGTCAATTTTAGTTCCATCTCCAATCTGTGTTGGAGACAAAGTACCTCTAGGTATTTTGCAATTGGGACCAATAATTACAGAACTCCCTATTTTAACTGTAGAATAATGAGGGAATGTATGCAATATCCCCTTCAAATCACGTTCACACCCCAGTCCGGTATTTCCGATAACCGTACCTGCATGTATAATCGTATTATTACCTATAATTACATCATCATAAATGACAACATTGGGATGAATAATGCAGTTGTTTCCAATACTACAATTCATAAGAATAGCCGAAGGACTGACCAACGTATTACAGCCAATCTGCGGTTTTATATATGACCCTCCAAAGTGAGACGGTAGAGAGGCTGGAAAGAACTTGCTTGCTATTAGAATGAATACCAATCTCGGATTGGCGGTCTGTATCAATACTTTGTTTTTTAACAGTTCTGTATACTGAACATTCTCATCCACAATCAAACAGCAAGCACCGGAATGCTCGGCCAGATATTGTTTATTCTCCTTATACGGAGCAATCCATCCAAGAGCGTTCGGCTCTTCTGTGAATACCCCTCCCACTCTGTCGACTGCCAACATTTCATCATAGCCATATATATTAATAATGTTGTCACTTATGAAATCCACAATATCTTTTAGCAAACACATATGAAAGTATTTTTTATTGAGTAATAAATTTAGCGGAAACTGGCAATTTGATTAAAGCACACATAGTAATATTTCATCCTTTCCAAAGTCTTAATTTATTGAAAAATGAAAGCTTGGAATCCAATTTGGCATAAGCTTTTGCCAGTTCGTAAGCAATTGGAGATACAACTTCAGACTCCTGATTTTTTTTTTCATAAAAAGGAACTATGTCTTCGGTTGGTATAAGAAGCATTTTAGAATTTTCATTTTCCGCATCGGAGGCACAATTGACATTATATATCAAAGCATCTATCTCCTTTATTGTATTTAATCCATAATCCATGGAAAGAAAAATCTCTGACTCCAGCCTGCCTTCCGTTTGAATTAGAAATAATATAACATTTCTAATTTTATATTTTGGGGGATCATATATAAGATGGAGCTCTTCAAAAAGACCTCTCTGAAGACAAATCTCAATTGAAGGGCAAGCCCCTTGTTCAATACCCGTATCTCTGATATCAAATGTTTCATCAAAAGACGCGTGCCATCGGTCCGGATTGAGTACAGTTGTTGACCTTTTGCTGATCAAAGTTCCAGAAGTTCCATCAATGTTTATATTCAAGAATCCACCAACAGCCAAGCAGCAAACAAATGGGGATATTCTACCAATATCCTCAACAGATGAAACTTTGAAAGGAATCTTATCAATGGCGTAAAGACTTTGATACAATGAAACAATACAATTATATGTAAAATAATCAGTTGTAAACATATTGATTTCAATATTTCCATTGTTTGGAATAATAGAATTAACTCCCAAAATCGTATTATTACTCTTGGCCTCCCCCTTCATCAATGAGTCTCTAAATTTCTTTGCCGTATTTTCTACATGTATCTTAATGTAGTTATTTATATTGTCCTGTAGCTTCCCATTATAATTTACGGAAATAAACTCTTTTAACTTTTTAAACAATATGCCATTCCTCATAGAACCAGAACCTTCTTGTCTGTCTGTAAAAAAACGGTTCTTTTTCAGATCCCATTTGTAAGAATTTGGAATCGGTATTTTAAAATCACAATCCATACCGGAAACTATAATCCGATCCAATCTGTCATATGGCAATATTTCTAATGCTACTATCCCATTTGATTCCGAAGAATTAATTTCAGTCTTGATTTCGGCTCCAACTTTCCGGAATCTTTCCCGGTATATATAGTCAATAACATTTCCATAAAAGAACTGTAATATATTGGTGGACACTTCATCTAAAAAGTCACTAACATTCATATATATTGCTATTGCGGGTAAAAAGATTATTCAGTGATTGTTTGAATTTTGTATTAAACATGGATGTTTTTTTCTCAAAATATTGCTCTCTGGAAAAAAAAGGAAAATTAGCTTTTTCTTTGGAGGAATATTTTATTTTCACTTCTGCAAAAAGTGTAATTTCAGTCTTATCCACCCCCAAGTCTGTAAAATAACAATGTTCTATTTCTAAAGAGTTAGAAACCAAATTTAACTCTGAGATTTTTTTAGATACACGAATTTCCAACTCTTGTAGTTCCAACGTTGATTCATTTTTCCAAAAAGTAATCAAATTGGTATCTAACAACGGTTCGTATGACATAGTCTTAGAAACATATTGATAAAAAATAAAGACTTTCCCTTTCTCTATAAAGTAGATATTACAATAAATGTTACAATTTGCAAGAAATGGATATAACCTGTTCAGACAGTGAGGCTGATTAGACCTGTCTGTGTCTCTAAATATACAGGAATACAAGCCATCCAACAGTTTATATGTGCGAAAATCTGTCATAAACAGAGTCAGATTTAACCAATGTGCCTCATCTTTTTGTTTTCTCTGATCCCTGTTATGTGCAATTGAACAAACGCCTATCATTTTTTTATTTAACTCAATAAGATTATACTCTTCCTCCAAATTCTCATTTAAAAGGGGAAAAAGAATTTCTAAACGATCTTTATATTCAGAGTAAATAAGTTTCAGTTTTCCAAATGGGAGTTCCTTGATGACATCATGCCAATTCATGTCATTCAGAGTAACCTGATTTTCCGTAAGAACAAAGAAAGATATTTCCTTCTCATAATGAGAGATCGCATGATCAATAAACATATAGGGAGATTTGATATTCTTGTAGAATAATTTTTTCAAATATATTCTGGCATTAATCTTTTTATAGATTATACATAAGTATATAAATTTTAGTGTCTTAATAAAAATAGTCAAAGTGATTATTTTTATCAAAAAGCTGAATATTTTCTCGAATAAAATCGTTATCATACACGCGGTTTTGACACTATTTTACAAATTTCGGTAAAGTGACATCACGCGTATAACGTCCACTTCCTCCATCATACCACCACTCAAAAGTATTTTTTCTGCATTCACGATGGTGCATGTTAATCTCATACGGCTATAATATCTTTATCAGTTCTCCTGTCTCCTTTTTACGGGGAGACGCCCATGCCTGGAAGATTCCTACTATAACAGCGACAGCCAAAGAAGAGAGCAAGGTCTCAACTATGGATTTAAGCAGCCAATATCTGTTTCCACCATTAACTATATCAGGATATATTATGTAATGTAAACAAAAAAATAAGACCGTCAATAGTAATACCACTATTGTAACAAACGTTATTTTACTCCGTTTGGTCTCCAATCTTTCAAAATCCATACTGATTCACCTTAACTGTTTCTTATTCATATTTTTCGGCATTCCAACCACCTTCATTCGCGGAGAGTTATGATTAGGATTCATATAACAGGCATTCTTGTAATAGCTTCTTTACGATAAGAAAGCTTTGGTTCTTCCCCTTTCTTACCGCTATCTGATACTCCTCCTGCCAGAAGAAGTTCTTCAAACTCCTCTTCCGACAAACCAAACCGGTCTTTCAAATCTTGAAATACCAATTCTCTGTCTCCTTTATATTCATCAACAGAAACATGAAGTTCGGGTATAAAGTCTTTTACTGATTTTTCCATATTCTGATAAAGATATTAAGAACAAATCCCCGACTTTCACAAGCAGGGGATTCCATTATAAATTTAAAGTTTTTCTATTATCTAAGGTTCTCCCACTGGAGAAACGCTTATTCCGCTTTTCTGCTCACTGTTACTGTGAAGGTTTGTTTGGCAACACCCCAGTCGTGAGTATAAGTGATTTCGAATTCGACAGGATGTTCATAAACAGTACCAGTCGGTTCGCCGTTCCAAGTAAGAACACCATTAGCATATGTATATTCACCTGTTTCTTTTTCTGCTGCTGACAAATCAATTGTCACACCTGTAGATTCAGGATTTGTAGTATACAGAGCTGATGCTGTTTCTGTCTTAACAATATTAGCTGCATCAAATACAATCAACTTATTACCTAATACATCCTTCAATGCAAAGTCTGTCCATGTCTTCTTCTGTGCGGCACCCAACTTGTTGATCTGGTCGATCAGCTTGATTTGTGCATTAGTAGCCAAAGCAGGATCATTGAAGCTCAGATTGGCCAAAGCGGAGAATGTCTTGACAGGTGACTGAACAGTCCATTCCTCAGTCGTGAAGAATACGCGTTTGTTATCTGTATCTCCAGCTGTGATATCATAAATATCCACATTCAGTTTGCCAACTTTGGACAAGTCTACACGAGCTTTGAATTGAATCTCGTTGTCAGAAGTCCACTCGATGTTGCCTTCCTTCATCATCTGTTTAACATATTCATTCTGCTTCTTGCTATCCAGAACAAACTTAACCGATGCATCAGCAGGAACCTTGTCATACATTTCATCGAACTTCTGAGACTTCAGAATGAATGAGGTAGGAGTACCAGAAGGTGACCATTCACCGATGATTGTATAGCTCTTGTAAGCATCCTTAATCGGACAATCGAATTCATAAGTTACAGAGAAATCATTTACTGTTACCTGATACAGCTTATTGTCGTACTTGTTGTAAACACCGAACGGAGTCTGAACGCCATTAACCGGGAATTGATCGAAATCACTATTCCAATCATAGTTACTGCTATATCCCATCAACAGATTCATTTTCTTAAATTCTTCTTGATTTGCTCCCGGAGTCAAGATCAAGAACAAAGAGTCTTTATCTGCGTTGTCACCACCATTCTTGAAATACAATACAGCCTCATTAGTGATACTCTTTCCTTCAAGATATTCAACTACAGCAGTAACATCTGTAATATTTTGATTTTGTATATTCCAGAATTCTCTCATAGATTCTCTAGAAACAGATGTATAATTTATCAGTTTCTCTGCATTATCATATACTGGCTTGTTCAATTGTACGAAAGTAATATAGTTTGCATTGTTATATGCAACAACATCACGACCACCAATAGCATTTTCGAAATTACGTACATCTAAAGTGATAATCTGAGACTTGGCTGCATTATAAGAGAATGCAAAATCGTCCTCATTGCTCAATGGTTTCAGAGCAACTGTAGCAAATTCAGGAGTTACAACCGGACGAACCGCCTTGATGAAGACAACATTCTTTACTTCGTAGTCTTTTACTTCCTCTTTCTGAGCCTTGACAACAGTTGTAATTTCTATTGCTGCATACTCATTAATAGCAGAAGCTTGGTTATCAGACTTAACAGACAATACATTGTCCTTCAATTCAAAAATACCTTGATGAGTTTTTATTGTCTGACCTTGGAAATCGTATTCCTCTTCCTGATCCAACAATCTGAATGTCTTGGTATAAGAAATGCCAGTCTCTTTCAACCAAACACCACCATTAGTAATATTAAGATAAGCATCAATAGAATCGTTCAGATTATAAACACTCTTGAAATCAAATTTCCCGAATGAATATGTACTATATTCATTCCAATTATTGTCTTCCAGAGTAATTGGGGATGTTTGAGCTTCGGGAATAGTTGTGAAAGCATTTTTAATGCTTGTTGTAGAGGCCGTTCTTCTACCTACTGTGAAGTAATCAGAAGCAGATGTATACTGGCCATACATAGTTACATCCAAAGACGTAGCATAATATGAATTACTGCTGATACCTTCATTAGGAATCATAGCCAGCTTCAAGATACCATTTTCCAAAGTGGCCGAACCGTCCATGTAAACCAATGCAGGTTCCACGCTGCGTGTCTTATATGTATCAACAAACGAGAATTTGGCATTATCCAAAGAAAAGTCCCCCGGATATACCTTAAATGAAGCATACGCAGGAACGAAGGCAAACAAGTCACCGTCTACAGTATTGATATTGTAAGCATAGCACACATCACTAGCATCATCATGAGCTTGTCTTCTGTAAACCACAGTCTGCAAGCCTTTGAATGCAGAACCTTCCTGTAGTAATGTATAGTTCTGACCATCAATTGTTACAATCACGGTTTTGGTCTCTTCATCTATAGCAATATTGGGAAATTCGTTGTTCTGTTTCAGATCTGTCAGCTTGTCACCAATCTTGATATACTCAACACCATCAACAGTTACCCAGGAAACGTTGGAACCTACGTTCTCACCATCTTCACCTTTAGCAGGCACATTGTTACCTTCGGTATCCTTTACATTCACCCAAGTTTTTCCTTCGTCAGTGCTATACTGCCATAAATTGTTTTCCACACGGAACTGAGGAATAACTGTTACGCCATTAACACCGTTCGTACCATTAGCACCATGTTTGATCGTAATCTTGGAACCGTCGGTGAAAACCAGCTCATAACCGCCGGTAACTTCATTACATGACTGAACGAACTTACCTGCTTTAATTGCCGCATCCAGACTGGAAATAGTTCCTTTCACATCGTTCAGTTCCTTGTCGATGCGGTCAATGTCATCGTCATAGTCTTTACAGGATGTGAATGTTCCTGTCGAAGAAACCATCAAGGCTCCGAACAGGACTGCACTTAAAAATTTTTTGTTCATAATAAAAATTTTAAATTTATAAATTTAAAAACTAAAAATTGGTTATACATACCATTTATTGTAAAAGGACTTAATTGCTTTGTTTTGATCTTGTCACATATTTCATAGGCGTCATTCCAACTGCTTTCTTAAAAGCCACATAGAAAGGACTCTTTGATGCGAATCCACATTTTGCAGCTATCTCTTCCAGACCGCAACCTCCCGCACACAACAATTCTTTCGCATATTCAATCCTGTAGGTATTCACCAGTTCGTTCAGGTTACATCCGAAATACCTGTTCACCACATTGGAAAGATAGGTCTGGTTCGTCTCAATCATCACGCTCAGTTTCTTTAAGGACAGTTTCGGATTCAGGAACACCTTTCTTATTTCCAACTGATAGAGGAGGTTCTTATAGATCTCACAGTCTATCTCACGACCGTCCTTCCTCTTCAGAGTAAACTCCTTCTCCCACTGTTTTTCAGCAGTCTTGAAGAGCAGCTCCCTCTGTCTAGGTGAGGTTGCTGTCGTTTCCTTCCTTCTTAGAAATAGATATTCCATAATGTTCCTTCTCGTCCTTTTTTCCTGTTTTTTAATAGGCTGAAACATGATTTTGGTGCAAATATACATACTTTATCTAAACTTTGTGCATTTTTCCTATAAAAAAATATAGAATCTCGTAAAAAAATTGTTCTGGAGGTTATTTTCAGACTGTTATGTGAAGCTGAGTTAAATCGAATATACCTTATTTAATATGATTCCGCATTTCATAAGCAGACGACAAGCGGATAATTTAATGAATCGTATTCTATGAAAAACAAAAAATCCACCAGCCTGTGAATAAAACAGACTGATGGATAAATTAATAACAATAACAAAACTTCCATCACACTTCATAGCCTGACGGATTGGTAAATATAGAAAAAATCTGTACTATATTGCAAAGATAACATAATCCGATGAATCTCTGAAACCCCTCACCAACAAAAAAGAAGAGAAGCACCATACATTATGTATAATACTTCTCAGTGAACTTACTAATATACTAGCTTCACCATCACCCTCTTATAATCCGCATCCACCTGTAGATTCCTGATCCGGCCAGCACCAAGTTTATTCGCTGATTTCTGATAACACCTGATGAACTCTGATTTCTCAAAGAAGTAGGTGTATATTCCGAAAGAAGGCCTGGGCCACATCTCAGGCAATTCAAATCCGTCCAACCCTAATCCGGTTATGATAGCAGCATCCACATCCCATACCAGATTAGCTTTCAGGAAATCGTGGTAATTGCATGGATGGAAGAAAACCAGCTCATACTCATCCTCAGAGATTTGGCTTATCCTGAAATCCACATAGTGCCCTCCGGTTAATTTATCAATATCTTCCTGAACCTGTTGCTGTATTACTGTCAGCGGTGTGTCAGAAACATTATGAATCCTTCCTGTTATAAATATATTCCTCATCATGGCTCTCAGTATTTTATGTCCAATACTATCCGATCTCCGTAGACCCTGATATTTATGTCTTCCGTTGACTGTTCCAATACAGACTCCATCAGAACACGGTAAAGTCTGATAAAAGCTGTCTTATGGGTATAGCAGCGTCCATTGATTTCTGAGAGAGGATAGAGAAGAAGTTTGTTGCAGTCCATTCCCTCAGGTCTGAATGCTGAAATATGAATCCCCAAGACTATCGCCATATCAGTATCAGGAATGATATTGGATTTTCCCGAGTACTTCAAAAGATCATCCCTCCAGAATATAAGCCTGATCCTGTCACTCTCAAGCCTCTTATACTCAACTTTAACACTACAATTCGTCATATCATCAAGCTTAGTCTGTATTCTGGCCTCAATCTCCTCTTTTCCAAGTTCTGTACCAAGACCTGTGTTTGCTGCGATAAAATAATATTCCATGTTGTTAGTCCTCCTTGTTTTTAGTTTTGTTGGATGTGATAATAAGTTTGATGTTGTATTCCCTGCCCAGAAAAGAAACCAGACCTTGATATGAATCTACCCTGTGACGGTTTCTGGGTATGATTGCCAGAGCTTCCTGAAGGGTGAGACTGACAGAGAGACCGGTTAAAGAGGAAAGCTCACAGTCATAGTATCGTTCCAAGGCTGTAATGTCTTTCTTATACTTTTCAGGGATGTTTGTCTGGTTGCTGTCTTTTTTCACGATAACACTTGGCTCAGCATTTTCCAAGCGATCAGGAGTGGAAGATCTTCGTTCCGCTCCTAATATTCTGTTTATAAAATCTGTAAACATACTTTTTATTATTTCAAGTATTAGGTTCTGACTGACTCACAATGGCGAAAACGCGATTTGGAAAGGGAGAAAGAATAAAAGAAAAGTGTCCTCAAATCAGATTTATAACCATGAATATCAGACACTCTTCTTATGAGTATTGTTTCTTCATTAATAAGGCTTTCAGTGCTTTTTACAGAAAGGATTATATGATGCTGACGTAATACTTAAACAACTAAGAAGTCAGATCCCATTATTTTCCATACCCTTTAATCATCAATAACTTTCCCAAGCCTTTCTCTTTCACCATACCTATTATATATAAGGTGTCAGAACTAAAGAAAGGCTTGATTACCATCCTGAACAACAAATACAAAACATATAATCGCTCTTTCATTTCCATACCAACCTGAAATTCAGTATCCTTGTCGTGAAAAAACAAAATCAGAACATGTTACAATGGCAACAACTAAAAAGACTACAACAAAGAAGGCAGCCACAAAATCACCTGTAGAAATCATTACTCCTGATATTGTTGGAACCAGTGCGGGTAAGATCTGGAACACACTTAACGGATCAGAGGAAGCATTGACAGAAAAAGAGTTATTGAGCCTGACCAAACTTTCCGGACAATCATTATATCTCGGATTGGGATGGCTGGCACGTGAGGGAAAACTGGAGTCTGATGGTAAGGAATTTAAACTGGTATAATAAAGAAGTGGCTCATAGGGGTAACAACAACTCCTAAACCACTTCAAACTCTCACCGTAAACCAATGACATCCTAGTTACCTAAAAGACAAGCAGAGTAACCTTTTTAATTTCCTTACAAATTTCTTGAATTTCTTACAATGAAAAGGTGTTTGCTAATTTATTTTTGTGAAAATCGAAGTGAATTAGAATGATATAAAAGTATGATACTTCTATATGATACTCATTTTTACAAAACATTCTGTAACCATTCGATTTTTGCTATCAGAAATAAAAATCATCTAACCCCTATATGGAATATTCGATTTTACAAGTTGTATATCTTCTAAATTATAACCGTTGATTTGCAAAAAATGAAGAATGGACTGTTCTTTCAAATATGTATTATTTGTCGGGCCAATTACAATCCCTTTTAGTGCCTTTTTGGGTAGTGATACCTCTATATAAGGTATTATGTAACCATTTCGTGTTCGAAATTGCACTCGCTTGTTATCGTTGCAATAAATGACACCTCTTGTTTCATTTTCATAACTATATGCTGCGTTCTTTGCTCCTAAACAAGTGGTAATAATATTGTTAATAGTTAATGTATTACGATGTTGCTCTTCGTCTTCTTTAGAAAGTTTTGAATCAAATGAAGTAAACCGTCCTGTTTGTATAAGATTGCAAAAATTATCAAATTGTTGTTCTATATTATCCTTGCCATATGTACATTTTATCATTATTTCATAGCCCTCTGTTAATTCATTATAGTCAAAAATCAAGGCGCAACCATTACCATTTGCAGCATACATACCCCACATACTGAGATTATCCTTACACAATGAAAAAGATGTTATATAATAGCTGCGAAATGCCTCTGGTAGTATAGACAGATTTTGAGTACCATTAATGGCTGCTATTCCTTCAATTAGTTCATGCGGGTCATTAAGATACAAAATGTTCGTTGCTCTTAATATAATTTTATCTTTGGCTAAAATATTAATTAGCGCATTAATATCGGTATAATGATATATATGCCATTTCGTTTCTTGGTTAATTTCTTGCATATATCGATAATTTTAATGTCATTAAACGTTACTTTTCTCCTTTGTTTACAACCCACTAGAATAATACAAGTATTAAAAAACATCATACCAAGTTTTTTAGATTATTTCACACTAGAATATACTAAATCCTAGTTCAATCCTTGTATACTTAGAAAAACAAAACTATACATTATATATGAGACTTGCTAATATTATTAAATAAAAAACATGTATCCGATAGTATTTTATCTGTATAATCGGATAAAGCCAGCTGTTTTCTCTCTGATCTTATTTTGAGCTTTTCATCCGGTTCGTCTACAGTAATCCTTTCACTTCATTTAACCGGGGTTAGTCAGAGACAGAAGCCTAATACGAAGTATGAGTATGATACATAACCGTAAGGATGGAATATTTTAATCACATAAATGCTTATTCTTTAAGCTTTTGTAATAAATTTGCACACTTTTTTATTCCACCTTGTCTTTCAGTTATGTATTACATTCCACTTCGTTCCATACTCTTGTCTCCGACCAACCCCCAAAACCGATAATACCCTGATACCCAAGAGAACAAATAGAGTTACCTTTTTCTCTTCCAGGATCTCTTTAGCAGTAGGAGTAGTTAATTGGATATCAGAATCATATCTATCCATTCTTATACGATGCCATATATACTCCCAGATACCAACTCAGCCGGTAATCATTCCATCACATCAATTGTAAAACCGGACTGAGGCATAATTTTCATGGACTAAGATGACCGGGAAAAGACTAACCTCCATAATACAGATTGATCTTTCTTTTCCCCACTTCCTCAATATCAAGTTCTATATTCCGTTTCTCCAGACAGGAAAGTATACTAACCGTCTTTTCAGCAATCTCCTTATCCATATCTATCACAACACCTTCACCAACAGACACTTTACATATACCACCGAGAAAAGCAACCCTTTCAAGAACAACCTCAGGAAAAAGCCCGTTCTGAACCCTTCCCGCTATCAACAATGAATTTCCGACAACCCTGTCAGAAACTGTTATACTGTCAGCCCTCATCCCGAAAGCCGACATAAGTTCATTCATATCTCCGACTGTAACCATAACGGGGGACAAAGATACTCATTCTTACATTATCATTCAACCCGGGATTTTCCGATGGGCATATTAATATATATAGAGAAGTAAAAAATTACGGGTAAGAAGAATAATAAACAGAATGGAGAGATTACTTCGTAACCTCTGAAAGTGAGAAAGAGAAGAAAGTCAGAATAAAAATCAATCCTCTTCTCCCACTATCGAAGGGAACGAAGTTACCTGTTCTTTCAATCCTCCACATCAAACAATCATAGCTCCCTCATCCGGTTATCACGTCTTAATACAATCCCTATCCTATTATATATAGGATATGTTTTGATATTCCGGAACTATATCAGAAAAATAACCTTATCACGTTTAAAGGGACCGGACAGAGAAGATGAATAAGACAAGCATCCAATAAGTCGTCATTATATATAGAAAGTATCATCTTTAATACAACAACTATCTTTCGGACAATCAATGGTTTACATAATAACCAACCTTATTTTCTGTTTATCAGGGGTTGGTCAGAGACAGAAGTACAGACGAAGTATGAGTATGATACATAACCGGAGGATGTTATAAAAAAACTACAAAAACACTATTCTTTAAGCATTTGTACCTCATTTGCACACTTTTTTATAACACTTTGTCTTTCAGTTATGTATTACATTCCACTTACGTTCCATACTTCCGCCTCCGGCAAACACCTTAACCTATAATTCCAAGATTTTCCAAAAGACAATTACAGTTACTTTTTTTCTTCTTTTCTGTTATGCCTATATATAGAGTACTAGATTTTTTTGGCAGTCAGAATAATTAATTGAATATCGGAATCATATCTAGCCCAAACATCAGAAAAAATATAAAGGATCAATCTTCACTTCAATAACTATATTCTCGGCCGGTGATCATTCTATTCCCATCAACCTAAAATATTATCAGAAAATTGGTTTATAGATTTTTTCCCATCCAATACCAATAAAACATCATTCATTACTTCGGCCGATAATTATTCTATCTTCATCACCCTAAAAACAAAAATAATTGTAGACCGGACTTAATATTAGCCAGACATCAGGAAACATTTAGGATTGATTCTCAGCTATCTCTCTATCACAACATCCACTAACAGACACCTCAAACTCATAATATATTAACTATCGTCCCAAAAGCTGATATAAAATCATTCATTTAATTCATTCTACTTATCCAATTATTATCAGAAATCAAACTATACCCATTTATCAACAAACAAAATATTAGCCGGCCGTTAATATCATCAAATCAGCAATAGGGTATAAATCTCATGTCAATCATCCCAAGGCTTATTTATGATTGAAAGAACAGAAAAAATGCTAACATATTTATTTCCAGATAATTTATAGTAGTTCTCGTTTCTTCTTCCCGCCCTCAAGAGAGAGAAGGGGGGAAAGGGGAAAGCGGAACCTCTAAAACCTATTTTTTTACTGATTTCTGGATAAGTAGAATTGAGAAAGTTATAAAAAACAGGCTTTTCCACCCCCTTTTCCCCCATTTCCCCTCCCTTTTCCCTTTGAGGCAGGGAAAGAAAACAATCATATCCTGTCCCACTTATTATCCGGGACACTCATCAAATCATACCATCCTATCCTCACAGACCGGACAGTATATAATAAACTTCAGCTTTAAACAAATATCGAATATCCTATGAATAAAAAATTCAAGCCATTACAAATATATACGATCAGATACTCTTTTGCAAACTTTCGGACCAGGAAACATCAATCCAAAATCCAACCTATCAGAAAATAATACCAGTTTTAGGTCCAAACAGATAATAATAATCTGAGAATAATACTTTAAATTCGTGACCGTTGATAAGAAATTAGTTTTTAGTTTACACTTTTTGATCATGTTGGTAATTAAAAGAACTAAGAGGTAATTTTTATATTTATCTTTATATGCGTTAAAACGAGTTCTTATTTCATTTTTAACCTGACCTGCCTTAGTTTCATAATGAGGATGTTCGATAAAAAGCATCCTCATTTTTTTAAACAATAATATCGCAAGATCTGAATAAATTAACAACTGATATATTTCAGATTCAGGAACAAATATTAGAAAACCGAACTGGACGAATTAAATGAAAACAATAATAATGGGAAACAGAACCATACAACAAAACGGGAAAACAGCCCAAAAAGCGGAGGCCTGGCAGTTCTATTTGCAATATATTATGTTTTTGGCTACAGTATGGAGAAGTTCATCTTTTTACCGCTTTTAACCGGATCTTAACTTTCATGATGAGGGCGTTCAAAATAAGGCATCCTCATTTATTATACCCACCAGTCATGACGATCCCGGAATAAGGCAAGAGAGAAAAGAAATTTGAACCAGTTCCAACTACAAAAAGATAATAAACATGCCACAAAAACAAACTAAATTTGCAACGGACAATATTATTGATGTCTCATACTGTGCATTGATAATGAATTCAATTAGTTTTCAAGGTTATTGTGAAACACCCTTACATTTTTATGTTGTGTTTGGATGGTGGATTGGAGAATCCGCTTAAAAGCAGATCAAAAACAATGGACTACCGGATTTGACAGGCTGGATTTTGTTTGGGGTCCGACAGTTTTTTTGTTTAAGCAGCAGACATATCATAAAAAAACAATTAATTTTGCGGTGGATATTGAATGGTATCCACATTTACCAATAATAATAGCTTTTTTTTTGTTTGCAAGGCTGTTGTGAAATACCCTTACGTTTTTTATGTTATAGGAAAAAACGGATTAGAGAGTCCGTTTCAAGCAGGTTAAACATTGGACAAGCCACCGGAGACATTCCTGTTATGGATCTCTGGTGGTTTGATTTTTATCCGGATTATTAGAATTTTATATATCAATCCCGGCAATATATATTCCAAATCACTATCTTTGTTGGTATGGAAGACACGATGATCATACAGCCTGAGATCAGAGATATTGACGGGATACTGAACCTTTGGGAGACAATGGTGGACGAGAGCTACCCCCTGATGAGTTATGACGAGCGGATACTACAGGCCAGAAATATGTTGAAAGGAAAACTGGAACTTTTACCCACAATCCGTATACTGAAAAACAGGAGAGGAGTCATTGTCGCATTCGTCAGAGTGAGTGACGAAGTGATCGGTCTTCTCTATGTACAACCCTATGGAACGGAGAAAAGGATACGCTTCACAACTGGTAGGGCATGTATTGGAACATATGAGGATCAGCGGTGTAAGACTACGTAATCCTGAGAACTGTATCATATCATTTTACAGGAAATTCGGATTTAGGCAAGAGAATAATATTACTGGTCATAACAGGAAGGTGTATCTTGTCCGTCAATCATAAAAAAATACTATCCTATCTGTCACAGACCGAATAGTATATGCAATTCTATTAATTTAGTAATTCTTCTTATATATTTAACCAATAATACCATCACAAATTCAGCAGATAGCCTGTGTCAACCTAAAATGTTGGACAAAGATATGCTATTCCCTGTTTTATCCTGCCAACTCTCCTGATATTTTTTTGTTTTGGTGAATAATTCCGGACTATCACTATAAACAAAAAGATAGCAGGCATATCACTACACCCGCTATCCACAATGAGACAACTCTATATAATTAAGAAATATCACGCCGATACTTCCTGATTATTTTTTTATAGAGGTAACAGACATTTCACAACGTCCATCACCTCCAATATCAATCAAATAATTTTCCGACTGACTCTTCGGCCGGATTGTGATACTATGTGGATGTAAAGATAGATATTTTACAGGAACGAGGCAAATTTATTCCCTGCCACTTGTCACAGGCTACAGGGAAGCAGATTGACTTATAAAAATGGATTCTATTATGAGAAATACAACTAATGTCGGCCGAGAAACAACTATTCCATGTATATTATATTGAAATATAAAGATAAAGAAACAACACCGGAGATTCTGAATATTATGGTACAATATATATATTAATACCGGGTTAGTCGGAGACAAAAGCCTATACGAAGTATGAGTATGGTACATAACCCGAAGGGATGGAATATTTTAATCACATAAATGCTTATTCTTTAAGCTTTTGTACTAAATTTGCACACTTTTTTATTCCACTTCACCATCCCTTCCTTCGGAAGAGTTATGTCATACATTCCACTTCGTTCCATACTCCCGTCTCCGACCAACCCCAAAGAAAGAAAAAAGAGAAACCAAGTATTACCTCAGTTTCTCTTCCTAATTTGACTATAACAGATTGAGTTCTGTTTCTTCTCCGTTCTGATAGCAATAGATGTCTAAATTTTCAGTAGTCATCCATTGGCAACTATTAAGTCTGAATCCATATTTTCCCTCTATTGTAGATAAGAAGGATTCAAAATCATCGTAATTCTCCAATTCCCTTAATTCTTCGTCAGTCAGCTTTATGATATTCAAGCAACCGATACAAAAATCTAAAATCAGTACATACCTTGGTTCCATAATTTTAATCCTCTTTTAAGTTATACCTTTTAATCAGTTTATATACCGTTGATTTTGTGAAAGAACAGCCTTTGGAAGACACAAACCCTTCCTGATTCAGGATATTTGCCATTTCATTATAGCTATGGCTCTCTTTCACTAAAATCCGTAATATAGCAACCGCTCTTTTGTTGTTGGGGTTATTGTCAGCCTTATCCTTGCAGGTCTTTATGCTGTTTTGGATAGCCTGATTGTGCTTATCCATCAGGTGTTCAGGATTGCCAAGTTTGAATCCTCTGCTTTTCTTAGCCTGTAATGATGCTTTCGTCCTGGCTGCTATCAGTTCCGCTTCGTATTGGGATATAGCCGAAATAATATGCAGCACCATTTTGTTAGCCTGTGGAAAATCGCAAAAGACTATCTCCACATCACTTTCTAACAGGTTGGATAGAAATGAAACAGACCTTGCCAGCCTATCCAGTTTTGCTACTATTAAAATAGCACCGTCCTTTCTACATAGGGCCAACGCTTCCTTAAGTCTGGGTCTCTCTTTTTTCCGGCCCGATTCAATTTCAATATATTCAGCAACCGGAGTTTTATCACAAAGGTAATTCTGTATTATCTCCCTCTGTGCCTCAAGTCCCAGTCCTGAGTATCCTTGTTTCTGAGTGCTTACCCGGAGATAAGCCACATATTGGTTTTCATCCTTCATTGTCATTCGTTCTTTAACAATAGTTCCACTGACAAGATGCTCGTCTAATCTATGGAACCATTTACATTAATACATAAAAAAAGGCTTTCCATGAGATTTTGAGTTCTTATAAATTCTACTCTCCCACAGAAAGCCAGTTATCACATTTCCCGATTTCTCAGAGAACCGCTAATACTTTATAATATTATATGTATTAGAAACCCTCTTTTCATAATCATCCGTTTTCTCCACAAGTTCATCCACCACAGAAACAAGCATGTCAAAGTAGATGTCTTCCCTCTTATCCCTGACTTCTCCATCCTCACCTATCAGACAGACTTCAAACAGGTCAGTACCCTCATTCAATACAATCTGAACTTTTCCGGTATGTTTGAATCCGTTGACCCTGAATTCAAGACCACATGTTATTACTTTTACTGTTTCAATCCCAACTCCCCAGGACATAAGGACGGGGAGATTGGATTTCAAGATGGACCAGATATACTTAGCCAGTTCCAAATCGTAGTTCTTATCTCTTTCCATAATCCAAAGTTCTTAAATTCCTATCTTCTTCATCCTCACCCCAAAACATCCGATAATCCTCACATATCCTTCTATAATCCTCCAACCCGAAGTGTGGAAAATTGGTGGAATACATGTCATAAAGGTCTTCAGGGGTTAAAGTCGGGTCATTGTTCAGTATATCATAAATCTCATCCTCAAACTCATAAGGGCTGAAATATGAGTCACTTTGCGTATGGGGATAAACACCCGTACAGTCCTCTATGATATGTTCTATAAACCTCAGGCTCTTCGTCAGGTCTTTCTTTACCGTTATCTCCTCATCAGTGTGGGCATTGTAGTAACCACATGAAACATTGATACAGGAAACTTCCAATCCGTTCTCTTTCAAGGTCAGAATATCGGTCATCAAGCCATTCTCCTCCCTGTAACCCCATTTCTCAGGTTCCATCGCTTCCATGAACTTTTCGGAACACAAGTCGGCATATCCGATACTTGTAATCAGATCCGAATCACCCTTTCTGTCAGGCTGGATAACGAACCTTACATCATCAAAGAAAGACATCAACGCTTCCGAACTGCCCCTGCATCCTGTTTCCTCCTCCCTGAAAAACACGACTTTGACAGCATCATATTTCTTCAGGCATTCAAGACAGATGAATACCCCGTTCTTGTCATCGGCTCCCAAATTCTCAAACCTCCTGTTCTTTGGCGAATAACCGAATATGATTTCCCTGGTCTCCACCGCCTTGAAATCTTTTGAATGCTTGCAGTGTGAAACCTGGTCGATATGGCTCACCAGACAGGGATAACTTTCTGATTCTCCCTTTACCACATACAGATTCCCGAATTCATCCTTTGACACGGATATGTTTCCGGGAAGCTGTTTTATATAGGAACAGAGGAACTTCACCATCTTCTGTTCCTTTCCACTGGGACTGTAGATACTATACAGCCGCTTCAATAATTGCACATTCATGATTCTTCTCTTTTTTAAGTTCATAACCATACGGGAGATTGGTACTTGGATTTACTTTATCGAACACCTCATTGTCAAACTCCCATGCTTTCTCATTTCTCAATAACCTGCATAATGTATCCGTACCGATGCTTTTATTCTCATAGATACCTTCCGGTTCATTCCAGATATGGATCCGGGTAATATCGGTGTAATCCTCATACCATTTATCATCATATTCGGAGTAATGCCAGTTCTTCCGTTTGAACTCATTCTCGGCCTTCTCCATACATTCCTTGCAGCAATAGTATTCCTCCGTCACTTCCGAACACATGGCATCATCCAAAAGAATGTTTGTTCCACATTCATTACAGCAGACACAGTCATCCTCATGGTGATATTCTCCTTTCGATTCTATCCATATAAAATCATCCAGATTGTTCACGTCCACCCAAATCTCCCTTCCGTTCCGGTAACAGGATCTGGTTACTGAACAATGATACTGGTGGTAATCGTCCCATTCCCCGTCATCTTCATCATCGTCCCCGTAAAGATTCTGGTCTGTCGTATCCAGATTGTATGAGGTCCCGGAGTTTTCGTAGTTATAGGCCTTGCTCTGATCATAACTATACCATTTGAAAGAATCCTGATAGGAAAGCGTGTCTTCCAGTTCCAGGTCACAGTCAATCTCAAACTTTTTATCGGATAATGAATTACCGTCAATATCCACAAATGCGTTCGCCTCATGACAGGATGCACCTACAATCTTATAACCGTCTATATGCTTCCCCTGAATGAGTTTGTCAATCAGTAAACGTTTCAGTACATCATCACCGCCTGAGGAATACTGTCTTTCAAGCAGCCTCCATTTCTTGCCTTCCTGGTCCGTAACGTCAGTAAACAGAATGGATCTGGCTACAATCAAACCTGTTTTATCAGTTATGTAAGCAGCCTTGGCTTTTACAGAATCACGATAGAATGAAGTACGCTCCCTATCCACCATGCATGAACCGAAATCACCCTTGCAACAGTCACTGTCATAGATGCTCCCGAAATCATCGTTGACATGAAGTTCCATCTCAGGTGATTTCCCATGTGTATAAGTACACCATTGCTGGGTGAAAACATCTCCTGCAATCCAATTTACTACACTGGGTGAGAGTAGCTTTCCGATCTCTGTTTCAAGAATAAGCTCCCTCATGAACTTTCCGGCCCTCATCTTGAAGATCCGGTTACGCCCGACATTTATATAGCGGATTGAATTCTTGTCCAGATCCTCACATATACCTTTGGTTTCGTCAGTCTGATATCGGGAGGAATAATAAACCTTTCCTATTAATTCTACTTTATAAGGCAGTTTTTCATCATCCTCTCCTGATTTGATGATGGCTTCAACCACTTTTTTCTCCAGGTCAGCCATATTATATATGTGTAACAAGGTATAATCATCATGCTCCCTGCAATACCTGAGCAATGCAGGATTCTTCAGATGGCCCAGCAGTATCCTGTTCTTTCTTACCACCGTACCGTCATCCCTTTTTTCAAGCCCGAAACAGGCCTTGAATCTTTCGTAACCATAAAAATTATAGTATAACATAATCTTCTGAATTTTAAATTATTAGTAAATAAAAAGGAGAGATACTTCCTTTTTATCGGAAATATCCCTCCCCGGAATATTATCTCGGTATCTCTCAACCTTTTCAGATAAATGGTATCGTCTTGTCTTCCAAAGCTCCGGATTCCATTATCTTTTTACATATCTCATGCGAAGCCTTGTTCCTTAAGTCATATCCATAATCCTCGCTTCCCATGACTCTTATTACTTCAACCATACTTCTGAATAAAGTCTGTTGCAGGGTCCTGTGGAATGTAGTGACTGCAATAGCGAATCTTTTACCATTCCACCCATAATCGTTCAAGGCATGTTCAAGCTCTTTTGCAGCCTTGAATTCTCTGCTGTTTTCCAATTCATGTCTTTCCATTTCTTTGTTTATTGATTTTTAAAGGATTCAACAAAAAAGGGAGAAAGACCATGTTTGTTATATTCTGATCTTTCTCCCTTGTGAGTTAATTTATTTTCAGGTCTAACTCAAAAACCAGCTATAGTTCTCAGTATCTTCACCGTTTAAAGCTTTTTGGATACCAACCGCAAAATCAGTGCAGTTCTGATTTCTCTCCAGGAACTTATCAATATAGGATTGTTTGGCAGCGTCATTGAGTAGCTGCATCAGATCCCAACAAGTAATATTATCCCTGCCACGTAACCCGAAATTAGGGTTTTCTATATAACCTTTCGTAGCCGCATTGACATTGGAATCACCTAAAATCACCTTGGGCAATTCTTTAAGTTGTGAAGCGGGTAAAGCTTGATATAATCTGAGCC
>OAWS01000676.1_pt1 | contig 24570 bp, 52 predicted proteins | sample 1517141 | NCBI WGS metagenome assembly OAWS01 (sample SAMEA2580173, study PRJEB22360) | human gut metagenome | biome: human gut; feature: human-associated habitat; material: faeces | place: Denmark | collected 2008/2010
TTTTTGGCACTTTGGTCGCTAAGGCCCAAACCGCAAAAAATCCAACGGACTTAGTTCAGGCCTTGTGTAAACTAGCTTCATCAACTTCCGAGGTGGCGTAAAAGTTGTAAAGTGCTGTGATTGAATTAAATTTACGACATCTTCTCCGTCTTTGAGCCGACGGAAGAGCTTTTCAAGATCATACTGATTGATTTCTATTTCTTCCTTGATTTTTTCACGCGATGCGAGTCTACGTTCAAGTTCCCGTTTTACTTCTTCTTTTGCTGTCATGTTTATTCCTCCTTACTGAGTGCTTTCTCACACCGTTCCAGAAAATCTGCCGGATCTTCGTCTTCCTGTACCGGTTCGACTCCGCACAGTTCGGCGAGTTGCCCGTACGCTTCACCTGGAACATCAGCCCAGGAATCAAGGTTATCTAAAAAGTTGAATAATTCCCGGCCATCGGGGAGATGATAAACCTTGCTCAGTTCGTCCCTTTGTTCATTCCCGCAATTGATAAAATTGTCACTGGTGATATAATCACCGTCGTTGTTTAAATAGATCATCATTTTACCGTCTCCTTTCAATTTACCCTTGGGCCTCTTGCCCTTTCCTTGATTATATTATAACACGTATTTTGATTATGTAAACACTGTTTTTAATTATTTTTTTTACGGACTTCTATAGTATATCCGTATTTCTCTACAATCTCACTAAGCTCTACATATTTCATAGAGCCGTTTTTTATTTTTGCATTAAGATTCTGCTGAAACATCCCGTTTTCGCGGGCGATTTCTGCTTCTGACTTGTCTACATCGATAAGCCATTTTTTCCACATCTTCTGAAATTGTTCTTTTGTCATTTTTACATCACTCCTATCTATTGATTATATACTATTACACATTTCATAAAATGTCAACAACATTATTATATTTTTAAAAATAATTAATTTTAGTGTTGACAACGCCTAGTAACATGTGATATAGTTTAGACAACAAGAAAAACAGTGTTACACAAAGGAGGAAAACATCATGACAATGTTAAAGAAAACCACCTACACTATCGACGGAGAAGAATTGCAGAAAAGAATCTCGATCGAAATTGATTCTGTGAAACACTGCTATTGTAAATGGAACGAACCTGGTTCAGAAAATGCAGATTTCTATTACATGCTGTTCAAAGAACATTACGGTGTTTTGAGAATGCTGCTTGCCATTCAGGGCAATAGCGATTCAGAAGTAGCAATGATTCTGAATTACATGAAAGATTTGGCATATCGTGAATCCATTCGCTGCAAAATCAACTCCCTTGATGCCGAAATTGACGCTCTTGGTACAAAGATGTATGAAATCGTCAAAACATTCAAAGTCGAAGATGACGGCGAAAGCGAAAAACCAAAATATTATGCAGTCAAAACCCAGCGCGACGAATTAATCAAGCGTCGCAACGTCTTAATCCATAAAATATCTAAATAGCGGTTGCAGTAACAGTCGTTTTTTAAGGAAGATAGTTTTCCATGGTAGCATGGTATAATGACAACAGGAGGGATTATTATGAAGTATGAAGTAACGTATTCGTGTGGCCATGTTGGTACCGTCCAGATCTACGGCACGGCCGCCGAAAGAGAAAAAAAGATCGCCTGGTACGAAAATTCTGCGGTCTGCCCCGACTGCTACAAAAAGGCCCGGCAGGAAGAAGCCGCAACGGCAGCTAAACAGGCTAAAGCGGACGGACTTCCGGCCCTTACTGGTAGCGAAAAGCAAATCCGGTGGGCTGAAAGTATCCGCAAGGAAAAGATGGCGGCCGCCCGTGAATGGCTGGCCCGTTATCCTGGGGAAGAGGCAGATAAATGCCTGGCCTGGTACGGCAGTCATGCCAGCGCGTCCTGGTGGATTGACCACCGCGACGAACGGCCCCAACGGACAGCCAAATTAGGCGTCGCAGAATGGAATAAATAAAATTACATAGCAAAAAGGCTTGTCTACCTGTGGTAAACAAGCCTTTTTTGCTTGACTAGCTGTCTAATCAACATACTAATCAACGTTACAATTTCAATCCTCGCGGTCAGGAAATCTCTGCCGTGACTTACCTAGAGTATAACATCCCATCCGAGATAACGCAAGTCATTATATTACGCGGATAAGTCCCAGCTGGCACGCGGCCATTTTGGCTAGCGTCCGCACGTCGTTGACTATCGTATAGTAGGTGTTGCGGTCCAGTCCCAGCTCTACCGTCGTTGCTTTCCATGATTCCCGGCGATGGTACTTGCAGGTAGCTACACGACGTGAAATGTCGTCCAGAGCTTCGTATACCCCGGATACGAGTCTAAGCCAGCGTTCGGGCCGTTTGATGACGACGCCGTCTGACAACGTTACTTGCTTTAGCTCAGTAGCCAGCCGTATGCCTTCTAACGCTGTTGGGTCTGATACAAAAGCATGGCCGCCCGCTACGTTTTCCCTTGCCAGTCGCACGGCCCGGCGGATTTCTTTTTCGCGGTAAAACATAAGCTCTATGTGTCGCGTCGTGGAGTCAATCGCGGCGCGCTGATTGTGGTGCATGTGCATCCCCTCCCACTGTTACAACTCTCACTATTCCGGCGTTATGGATACGCCGCCAGCACTGTAAGCACGGTTCCGGGTTCGGCAACTCTTTCCCGGTCTCTACGTCCATGCCCCAGAGATATAGGGTAGCGCCGTGCATTTCCTGGCGGCTGGCTGATATGATCGCATTCTCTTCAGCGTGCACAGATACACATTTTTCCACCATCTGCCCGTGTGGTACTTGATGCAGACGGCGGTAACATTTCCCGGTATCACAGCAGTTGCGTTCACCGCGCGGCGCGCCGTTATAGCCCGTACTGACAACCTCGTCGTTATTGACGATGACAGCCCCGTAGATGCGCCGCAAGCACGTGGCACGCTGTGCTACAGCCTTTGCTATACCCAGATAATACGCGTCTTTAGACGGGCGTACATAGCCGTCGTTCATGGGGATAAACGTCGGGATTTCGTTATATTGCGCGCGGATAAATAGCGCCGCGTCGCACCTGCCTTCTAAATCCAGCTTCCTGGAGATGGTTAGCGCGGTTTCTTTAAACTTCTCGTCGTTGCCTTCCACTTTATGGCGGATAAGGGCCAGCGTATCCCTGGCCGCTTCCGTCGTGGTATAAGTTACTTCCATTTTCCTGTCACTTCCTTTTCCACATGAAGAGCGGTGAACGGTGCGCGCCGATGTGATGCGCGTCCAGGTCGCGTTTACTTTCTTTTGTTTCCCACGGGTAGCGCTTCCGTTTCTTTTCCGCGTACATTTGCCTTTCTTCATCGCTCATTTGATGAGTTATTACTTCTCCCGGTGCATACCAATTTTTCATGTATATCACCTATCCTTTTGTGCTCAATTTCAGCGAATTGCTTATGTAAGCTTGATTCGTATGCCTTTATGGCTTCTTTTCTCGTTGTCGCGTCTGGAATGTTCCAGATACTGGCGGCAATAGCCATTCTGTCGTTGTCATCGAGTGGCCGTAAGTGTAAGGTTCCTTGCGTCATGATGCTCATGATTTGTCACCATTTTCCGTCTGTTTGACTTTAATGGCTGCGTCTGCTATTTTGTCGATGATTTGCCCTATTTGGTCTTGCGTAAATTCGGCGCCGCCTTTGATGTTTTCCGTTGTCAAAACGTTGGCGATTATCATTTTATTTACTGTATCTTGATTCGGCACGGCAATAAAGAGTAATGCACAGGTCAGCAGTACAGCCATAACCAGTTTGCTTTTTCCTTTTACGATTGATGCGAACTGGTCATAGTCGACATCACACAGGAGTAAAAGTAGCATCCCGATACACACAAATATTGGTAATGCAGCTATGATAACTAACCATAGTATTTCTAATTTGCCAAACAATCCCGCCAAATAGAACCACCATGGGTTTATGATATAGTCCATGTCATTCTCCTTTCCGCATATCTTTAAAATTTAACATATGGATACTTTTCGCTATTTTGTTTTACTATCTCAAAATCCTTATTTTCGCAACGTACGAGTTTGTATCTTCCGGCTGCTTCTTGTCCGTTCGGATTGCGTACTTTTATGTAAACTATATCTGGTAGTACATATTGATGGCCGTATACTTTGCCCGGCATGACGCGTGATTCGATTATTACTTCCCCGTGGCTATCTTCGCATCTTTTAGCCTCTTCGGCCGTATCGTATGCATATCCGCATTTTTCACAAAAATATTTAGCTTTCATCTGTTACACCTCTCAAAATAAAATTCAATGTCATTGCCTTTTTCTTCTATTAGTCCGTATGCAAGGGACAGTCGATAGATGTAGACTTTATGCAAGCGTTCGCGGACCAATTTCAGCTGGTCACGAAAATGGTCAATATCCATCGTGCCCTTGTAAAAATTGCACATGCGGCAGGCAGGATTGTAGTTGTTCAGCTCATCAGCACCGCCTGCGTATTTGGCTTTGATGTGGTCTACCTGCATGTCTTTGTAGGCAATCTGGCGCCCGCAGTACGCGCAGTGGCCATCGTATTTTTCGTACACTTGCTTTCGGACGGCTTTCGGTATCGGCTTATGCCGCCGTTTTCGTTCCTGTTCCAGCCACTTTTGCTGTATCGCTTGCGCTTCACGCCATTTCTGCTCTATGTCCATGTACCTCTTCTCCTTTCCAGGAAGGCGCCGGGCCAGCCATGTTCCGGGGCCTCTTGTCGTCTATCAATACGGTGGATATCCGAAAGCGACATTTAATCCGAGAACAAAAGCAAAAATGCAACAATAAGAGCTACAGCTACAGCGATAGTCATAAAATCACCTTCTCTCTAAAATCTCCGGCGCCGCCTGTCATCAATGTACTATTTTGCGCGGCCATACATGTTCATGCGTACCGCCTTCCGATTCATCTTCTACGGGTTTATATGTTTCTTCAAAAATGTCCGGTTTGCAAGGATATTGCTCACCGTGTACACCCGTGATGATATAATCGCCAACACTTGCCTTCATATCGCCTTCTAGCGTATGGATAATCATTTCTTTATCTGTCTGATATGCTTCAATCACAACGGGTTTCTTTATGTATTTAGCCATGTTCTATCTCTCCTTTTTCGTTCATGCTTTTACTCATAGCTGCTTTAACTGTTTCTATCATGCAATAATTGATCGTGCGGATTTCATTGCCTTCTACGGTAAATCGGGCCGGGTAGGCCATAGGGCATTGGCCATCTCTGACGCAATGCTCCATGGCGTGGTCCTTAGTACACATATGTACGCGGAAGGCTTCTAGCAGGTTTAGTAGCCTGGTTTTATCGTCTTTGCTCATTTGTTGCTCCTTTTAACCGTGTCGATTTCCACGCGTTTTACCTTCTTCGATTGATACCACTAATTAGTAGGCAGATACTGCAACCGGCGTCGCTGTCACAGGCCGGGCAATACACATTGCCATATATTCTTTCTGCATGGCATTTATTTCCCATGCCGTCTTGATAGTAATTACTGCACCATTCTTTCTGCTTCTTCCTTAGCAGCTCTACTAGCTTTGCGTTTTCTTCGTCGGTCATCCTGTACGCCCCTTCTGCTAGAATCCCCAGCTTACCATGATATTGTCGTCGTTAAGCGCCACTTTATAGCCGTCTTCGTCGAGCTTTCGGGTCAACGCCTTATCTACGTTGCTATCTCCCGTTAGAGCCAGTGTGACGTAGTTTTTGCCGCTAAGATATGCGCGTTCAATGACTTCGTCTATGTGTTTCGTACTAATATCCGTTTTTCTCACCTCTTTTTTCTAAACAGGATTTCTCGTTTATCCAACATACATGACATGGTTTTGTCATCCCATGCCGGGCATACGTGTACATGTTTCGGCCCATCGGCAGAACTTCGATTTGTCCAGCAATGTCCCCATACAGGGTTGTCTTCGTCATATTGTGTACAAAGTTCTTCTTTTAGCGGGCCAGTCATTTGGAGCGCTAACATTGCTAAACGCCGCTCATCTTCGGCGGTCATTATTCGCTGGCTGGCCTTGCTCATCGCTTCTTCGTGTACACCAAAGAAGAATTCTTTCATTTTCTTCTTGTCGTCCCGGCAGTATTCCGGGATGTGCTCCAGCACCGTGATAGCCAGCGTTTTCGCGCCGACATACTTCCCGTAGTCCAGCACGGTGTAGTCGTCCTTATGGCCGTTCCGGGCAGCTTGATTGCTCCGCAAATCGGTGATACAGTAGTCCAGCAGGACCTTCCTCATGTCGTTGATCATCTTTTCTTCATCCATGGTTACACCTCTTTCTTTTCCAGTAATTCCGGGTTTTCGTACCCATTGCCGATGACTTTAACCCGTACGTCGTCATCAAGAAGCATGTCCAGGTCAAAATCAACGAAAGGATATTGTTCTTTTTCTATGCATCGCGCTAGCAGTATCCCCATTTCGTCGTCTATGACAAACCGCTTCGTCATATCTTTATGGACGACTTCGATAATGTCGCCTTCGTAAATCATCACGTCATCATGGCTGTCGTCGTAGTAAGTCGTCCAGGGCATGAGGGTTACTTCGTCAAATCTTGCGGAGATGACTTCATCTTTCGCTCTTCCTTTGATTCGACGCTTCCGGAAGTCGATTTCGGATACATGTATCATGACCTTCTTGTCGTGGTGCCATGACCGGTATTCAATCCATTGCGGTTCCATGCTATTCGCCGTCCTCTCCTTCGCCAGTAATCAGATTGCCAGGGCATTGGTTAGGCCCCAGCCCGATACACCAATCACCGATTGCGCACCCGTCGCAGTGGGTTCCTGCTCCCTGCCGTTGGCAGTACAGCCATAAATAATAGGTGGCGTCCAGTGCGCGAAAGTCGTCAAGGCTTTCATAATTTACGTCGTGATTCAGCGTCCGTGCGGCGGTTGCATCTAACAGCCCTAACGCTCTTTTTTTGCTGTACTCTACTTGTAGCAGATCCATCGCTAAATCACGTGTAACCTGAAGGCGTCGGACATTTTCTTCGCTACCATCTTTCCCGGCCTGCGTAAAGGCGTCGGCATACTGCTTTAGCAGCTCTTTGTAGATTCTTTCTGTTTCATCGTTCATCGCTCATCAGCTCCTTAATAAATCGTTTGCCTTCTTCCAGGGTGTTAAAGTGCAGGTCCGCACTTGTCCTGCCATCAAGAACCATGGATAGCCAATATTGGCCAGTGTTCGGATTCGGTGGCAGGCTAATGGTTACGATTTTTTCCGGATTGATATAAGTACTATTATCTATCTTTATTAGCTTCATGTCCCTTTTCCCTTTCTTTGTGTGAAGATTCGTCTACGTATATCTGTATCTTAGCTATGACTCTTTCACTGCTTTTGAGTACTCCGACAAGATGTAAGGTCACAAGGCCTATTGTCCCGATTCCCATAGCGATAAGGCTATGTGCCATGCAGGTTGCCGTCAGTAGTAAAGCGACGGCTAATGCATCCAATATGACAACGTAGACAGTCAGTATATTACTCAGCTTCATGTTTATCCTTTCTTACCTTGGTTAATCGTTTTAGATTTCCCTCTACGAGCTTTTTCTTTAACTTCGGGTGTAGTTTATAGAGCGGATGTTTCAAGTCCGTTATTTCACTCACAGTGATTTCTACGCGTGGGTCTTCGGCGTCGATACCAGCTATCATCGAGCCACCGATTTCAGCAATATAACCGTCATCTTCGATAATACCAGCGCTTTCAAGTATATCTGCCGTCGCTTGGACCAGCCCGAACAGATCGGGCCAGCCTTTGCGGTTCGGCATGTAATACTTTGCGGTCATCTTGACTGCGCAATCGATGGGATGAATCGGCCTTCTTTGGAGTTTTAGATGCCATATTGCGTCTTTGGCATATTCTCTATAGGCTTTGCCTTGTATAAGCCCGTAGCGTGTCTTCTGGAGCGAATTTTTCTTAGTCATTGGTCGTCCGTGGATGACGAATTGGTATGTCATTCTTTTCCCCCGAAAGTGCGGAGCAATAAATCGGTGAGGTGTTGTTCCGGGTCTTCGATGATTTCATCATCATCTTCGTCGTCCATATCGTCCGAATCCGCTTCCGGGTCGAGGTCGATGATGCGTTCTGTCGTTACTTCGAATGGTTCGTTGTTGAGTGCGGACTTCGCTACGATGAGCATCACGTCTGCCAGGTGTGTCCGCATCGTAATGTCTTTGTAGTTAAAGCCTTCTATCGTGATGGAGAATTTCTGGTCCGGGCTACTGATACCCAGGATGGTTGCCAATGTAGCTTCGAGGTTGATTCTTTCTGCTTTAGTCATGTTTTTCATGCTCCTTTTCTTTAACTTCTTCATTAGTGATTAGAAAATCTAAATACTGCCGGGCTTTCATAAGGTCCTTTAACGGCGTACCTTTGGCTGGATAGCGGTACAGGTACTTGACGATATTACCGATGTACATTGCATCAGCTCCCGTCGCCCCGCTGGTCATGATTTCAATGGCCTTCGTACATTCCGTACCGCGCCAGGTGTAGTGGTTCGGGTGCTGTATGTCATTCATCTGCATCAGCCACCTTCTGAAAACGCCATTTCCACGTGACGTCCGGGTATTTTTCGTGGTCCACTTCGCTCATAAACATGCGCAGTGGCCGTACCCAGTATAAGTGTGGTTTTTCTGTATCCTGGTACACCACGACGAGTTTATCTGTCTCTGTATCACCTGCAATACAGATGATTTCATAGACGTGTCCTTTAAAGTGTTTCCACTTTTCCCCAGGTTTCGGGTAATCGCGTTCGTAGACAAGTTTCATGTTGTTCATCCCTTTCATCCCGTAATTTTTTCAGCAGCTCCGCGGCTTTCTTAATGCGTTTCACAATGACATTTTTATTAGCGATGGCCTGTTTGTCATTCCTGAAGCAATTTCCCATGGCGACGCATAGCCAATCCACAAGCGCATTGTTATAAAGGCTTACCTTAATTTCGCCATTATAAGAAATATAATAATAACTTTCTCCAAACTTAGGAATGAACGGCTTGTTCAGCTTTTCGGCTATCCTTTGTACCGCTAGTTTTATCCCGATTTCCGGGTTAAATGCGTCGTTTGGGTGACATTTCGCTTTTCCCTTGTAAACCGTTTCGCCGTCGTCGTCCGTGTACCATACTTTGATAGTTCCGTTGGGATAGCATTTAACCGGCCACAATCCGCCGGTAAGCATACCTGCTCTATCAGCTTCCAGTTCAAGAATCCCGTTTATGTAGTCACGGAAGGAAGGGCTGTCTGAAAGCGTGGCGTCGAACTTTGGCGTCTTTTTGGGGGACTTCTGTAAATTTCCAAATACCCCAACAAGCGGGTAGCTATCAAAATACTTGAAATTACCATTACCCAGTTTGCAACTACGGGATACGGCGCAATCCGCGCATTTCTTTCCGTCGCAATACGCTATTAGCGTGTTTACAGCCTTCTTGGCCATCTTGTCATTAATCATTCCTGTTCCCTCCTATCTGCCAGTGCTGCCGAATCCGCCTTGACCGCGCTGTGTGTCGGTCAGCGTCTGCACTTCTTTCCAGCGTACCGGGATGTTTTGTACTAATTTGCCTTGCATGAATCGTTCGCCCTTTTCGATGATTTCCGGCTTATCGCCGATATTGTCGAAAAGGCCCTGTACTTCGCCGCGGTATGAGCTGTCGATAACCCCCACGGCGTTTGACAACCGCAGTTCCCGCTTTGCGCCATAGCTTGACCGCATGAAAAGCATCATGCAATAGCCGTTCGGGATTTCAAATGCCAGTCCCGACGGAATCTTAACGCCGTGTTCGCCGGGATAGATCACGAATTTTGCAGGCGCGTAAAAGTCATAGCATGCGTTGCCTTCTGTGATGAGCGGCAGTTTCACATCATCTTTGCTGTAATCGTCAAGGATTTTCTTGATTTTAATGTCCATCATTTATGCTTGTTCCTTTCTAACACTTTGTTTCTTGCCTGGTGTGCGACGCCGGGGCGCGGCCCGTGGCACTTTATCGCCCGGGGCCGACATTCCCGATCATCTGCACATACTGGCATGAGCTTCCCGTCTACCGTCACCACATAGTGCCGGTATCCCGTGATTTTCTTATGACAGTAGTAGCAGCGTGTCACATTGCATCACCGCTTACTGATTCAAGCGTTCTTTCAAGATGCTTCCAGCCTTGAATTTCATGCTGTTGTGTCCCGTTGTTTCCACGGCTTCCCCGGTCTGTGGATTACGTGCCGTCCGCGGTGCGACGTACTTCTTTTCAAAAGTGCCGAATCCCACAAAAGTGATTTTGCAATCCTGCGCCACAAGGTCGGCGATAGTGCCTAATACTTCATCAACGACGCGGGCACAAGTGCTCTTCGTCTTACCGCTCCGCTGTGCTACGGTGTCAATAAACTGTTTCTTCGTGATATTTTTCATTTTCATTGCTCCTCTCTAAAATGGAATTTCTTCGTCGGCGACTTCACTGCCCATGTTGTTAAAACCGCCGTTATTGGCCCTCATTGGCCGTACAACCTTCGCAATGCGGTTGACAAGCAAGTTATACGCTACTTTCTGTGTGCCGTCCTTAGCAGTGTATTCATGCATATCTATCTTGCCTGTTACTTCTACACGGTCGCCGCGCCGGACGTCCTGGATGATAGCTTCCGCAAGTTCTTTAAATGCGGTGCAGTACCACCACTGACTCGTCCAGTCTTCTTTGCTCTTGCCGCTCGTCCCCGGCAGCTTCTTATTGTCCGCTACCGAGAACGTCACGACAGGCGTCCCTTTGGTCGTGACCCGGCTTTCCGGGTCCTTACCGATGTTTCCAATTACTGTGATTGTGTTCATGTTTATCGCTCTCCTTTTTTTCTGGTGTCGGTCGTTACCCGGCCAAACACTGCCTCGCCTTGCCAATGCAAAACAGAACATTACTTGGCCTTCGCTTCTCAGCACTCCGCTTTTCCCCTGCAAAGCAGCACTATACATTGCCATTCCATCGCGATACGTTACAATGCTATGCCTTTGTCTCGCTGAACCTTACTTGACTTTACTTTGCCTTACCTCACTAGACGTTGCCTTTGCGTTGCTGTTCTTGACTAGACATTGCCGTCCGTGGCTATACCTCGCCTTTGCTGGACTCGGCTTTACGGTGCCGCGCCACGCCCTTGCTTCTCTTCGCTTGCTGTCGGCTTTAGCCTTTCAGCATTTTCTTGATACGGTCTACTTCGCTTTCCGTATCCTTAATTTCCTTGATGTCAACAATCTTGAACCGTCCTTTTCCGGAGTTCCGCCATTGCCCCAGCCCATTTTTACTGCCATGGGCCAGCCATTCAAGAACGGCGTCCGTGTATGCATCATTGTCTATTTCGATTGTGAAGGTCATACGGCTTCCTTCCGGCACGCTTTCGCTGTTCGCCAGCGCAACGCGTTCACCCTGCGCCGTCTGTGCTCTCAACGGTCGCTGGCAGTCCCCGATTTCAGTCCCTTCCGGCATTTCAATCATAATTTTTCTCGGCTCGACAAAAATGCACCCGTCAATAACTTTCTTGTAAGCCTTGATTTTATTCGTATGGGCGGCAAACTTTTCGCCCTTGCAACGCTGTAAGAATCCGGCGGCCGCTTTGAAGAACCCGCGGATTTGATACGAGTAGACAAAGGGCTTGCCGCCTTCTTTCGGGAAAATCGTCTTCCCTTTTTCGACGACGGCTTCCACGCCCAGCGCTTCGACTTCTTCTTCCCGGCTGGCGGCGTCCGGCGCTTCGACTTCTTCTTCCCGGCTGGCGGCGTCCGGCGCTTTCGACGCGATGAATTCTTCATGAATTTTGGGGTCTGAATTAGCAGTGCCCAGCATTTCTTCAATCAATTCAATAGTTACTTGTAATTTTTTCATTTTTCTTTCTCCTTTGCCTCTCTAAACACTTATTTCTTTCCACGGTTGCCGTGGTATATATCGACTGGCCCGTTCTGCTTTTCATATACTTCCAATGCCGGGTAATCTATATTGCACTCTACATTGAGGCATTTCATAAATTCCCAAATGGGCACTTCATTGTGAGTCAGTACGTAAACCTTGTCTTTGTAGTAGTTCTGCAAATCCTTGAGACGCTTGTCACGCCATTTGTACTTCGTGTACAGCGTCCAGAATATGACGATAGCTACCCCGGCTATCATGTCACGCGTCTTTGCCATGAGTTTCAGATCGCGCGTCCGGCCGGTTATCATCCTCTGCATCCTTTCGGCGATACGCTCGTTGAGGAACCGGTCGAATCCATGTTCACACAATTCATCGCGCCAGTCGAAAATGAATCCTTCCTGGAATTCGTCGAGGTGCGCCCACATGTCGTTCATCGCGGCGAACCTGTTGCGCCCGAACCCGTATTTATCGTGAAGGCAGCTGAATAACAACGTCGTTGCCCAGTCCGTACCGCTTTCGGCCCCGGCTTCACGCCGTAACTCTGTACGCGCCCTGTCACGTTTCGCCAGCGCCCGGCTGATAGCGTTCATCGTACCAGTCCTTTCTTGCGTACCATGTAAGCGCCGTATGACAATCCTGCTTTACGGGCGGCCGCAATGTCTTCATCAAGGCCTATCCGGAGTCGGTTTTCAACGGCCGTTTCTATGGCCTTATCTCTCATCCTTTTCATACGGTTGCGCGCCTGGATGATTGTTTTCGGCCGCATGATCTGGTAATGGATTTTCTTCCACGCGTCGCGGCAGTCCGGGCATACGCTGAATCCGCGTGTCAATGGCTTGTCGCACACGATACAGGTCGGTCGCCGTGTATGTCCCTGCTTTCGGTATTCGTTCCAGTCCCAGTAGCGCTTCGTGAATTTATCGAGGCAGGACTGGCACAAGCGCTGTGCTTTATAGTACGGGTCGAATTCATCCCCGCACACCATGCATTTAGTCATCTCGCTACTCCTCTCTTCATGACAATCGTCATGCTCACTAGCCCTGTGTTTGGGTCTAGCCAGAACCTCATGTATTCGTTACCCATGCGCATGTTACAGGCCATCCCTTCTTTAAAGGCGGGTACGTTCTTGATAATCAGTTCGTCCGGGATTCCGGGAACGGCCCGGCGGCCGAATTCTATTACGTCTTTCGGCACGTCATCCAGCGACGGCGGTTTCTTTTCTTTGTTCGGCCGCTTTGTCCATTTGCTTCTAAGGTCGTCAATCATGCCGTGGATGCGTTTGCGCCCAGCTTCATTGACCGGCGCTTCCGGCAGTGCCTGGTAGTCCGGCACGGCGTTGATTTTCCGTTTGACTTCCTTCTTAATTATCGTCACGCTCGGCATGGAGTCGGCGCCGTCAATCACACGCCCCACGGCCCGCAGGACGTTGCCGTCGCTGTAGCGTTCAAGCTGGAGCATCATCGCTCCAATAAATTCTTCGGCGTTCTGTCCGTCAAGCTTCCAGGCGTCATTTGGATAGGAGCCTCTTAAAATCTTCATAATATTTCTGGCCGTTTCGGCTGTCATATTCCTTGCACTTCCTTTCTAGTTCTCTGTCATTTTCCCGCAGCCGTTCGTCACGGGTCTTATACCGTGGGCGGTTATTATCCCTCCGTTCCCAGGTACGTACAGCTGCCTTCCAGTCCTTCATGGGTTGGTTGCCAACTTTCCAGCCTTTACTTTCATAAAAATCGATGAAGCTTTCTGGATCCACATTGTTCTGACGTTCTTGGCAGTACGCTTGAACGTCCTCCAAAGTAGGCTTTACAAACCGTTTGGTTTTCGTAGGGAGCGGGGCGGGCTTGTCCGCCCCCTCTCTTTTATTATCTATAACTTTGTTATCTATCTTTGTTATATTGGGTGAAATTTTCTTCATGGGGGGGATGAAATTTTCTTCACCCCAGGGGGTGAAATTTTCTTCATGGGGGGTGAAATAACTTTGTTCCTCATCGTTTCTAGATGTTTCAAAAAGGGCACGTTTGAATGATTCAGTAACCCGGATCACCCGTCTGATTGTTTGCCCTGTATCCGGGTCGTTGATGGTATTTACATCAACGACTCCTCTTTCACTCAGCCCCACAATGATTTGCTGGACTCGCCGTTTTGACACGCCCATAAAATCAGCCAACGCTTTATTACTCATGAAAAACACCGTGAAGCTGTCGATTTCGGCTATTAGGCATTTTTCTTGTAGAGTTAGCTCTTTTGATTCCCAAAGTGCGGCGGGAATCCATATGCCTTTAAATTTCCTTTCCATTTCTTCTTATCTCCCTAAACCTTTCTCTCATCGCCTTTGCGTCGGGACCGTGTGCCCGTTCGTGGCAGTTCCGGCACAGCACGATGAGGTTATCTAAATCACTCGTCCCGCAGTGGGACCGGAATGTAATGTGATGGATTTCCGCAGCCGGTGCGCCGCAGTTTTCGCATAAGCCACCAGCCCGTTCATAAGCCGGAAGGCGGTTTTTTCGGTATAGCGCGTCGTCGCGACGCTTCCGTTTATTCATCTCGTTCGGGCCTCCAATCATCAATGAGCGCCTGGACCCATTCGCGGTCCTCGACGTTCGCCCCGATCTGGGCCGCTTCATCGATGAGACAATCAATCAAGCGGCTCATGTCGTGCGTGTCATACACGCTGGATCCGGCGTAAAGGTGGAGAACCGTACAGCCCTTGACCTTGCTGGCCCCGGTATCAATGGCAATCCATCCAATGCCGTTGTGACGCCAGTCCCGGCACACGCTGGCTGCCAGCTTCTGCTGGACGCATATCGGCGTGAAGCCTTGGGAGTCTTGAATGGCTCCTCTGTACACTTCCTCTTTGCTGACGTATTGGCCGTCGGCAGATAGCTTTTCTGCTATCCGCTGGCACAACAGCCAGCAGTAAGAATTGGCATTTAATGAGCGCTTTTCTGAGTAGCGCTTAATCTCGATGGAGTAATCACCGTCGACCTTGATGTTATTTAAGTCTTCGGTGAGCGGTGCGGGAATCAGCAGCATATAGCCGCCGTTCCCTTTCAGCACCTGGACACCTTTTGAATGGAACCTCATTCTACACGCCTTCCATCAGTGCGGCGTCGTCTTTGGACTTCATCGTATTGACTAATTTATCGACGTTTTCATAGAAGGCCTTTGCCTCTGCAAGGGACAATTCCTTGAAATGCCCCTTATTGAATTTTGCTTTGAGCAACGGCCCGATGAACATGACGGCTTCATTTGCTCTAGCCCAGTCAATGACAAGCTGGTAATAGTCATCAACAGAAGTGGGCTTTTTTTGCGTCTGAGACGAGCTGGGCGCGTTTTTTACGGCCTGTACACCCGTCTTGGTGTAATTACCCTTGGGGCTATCGTTCCGTGTGTTAGAGCGGCTCTGAGGTGTATTATTCCATATATCGGCGTCCTTGTTGTCGTCGATACAGAACAGGCCATTCAACGCATACTTGCGGGCGTAGCTGGATGCACTGCCAGTTACCTGGCTGTCGTCCATGCCTTTGCGGGCCAGCGCTTCGCGGGCATAAGCGCTAGTCTTGATTTCGTCGCCGTTGTCGGCGTCGATTAATCGTGCTTCTGCCTGTACATAAAAGCGGTCGCCAACGGTTTTGATTTCATCCGCGATGGTCAGCACCAGCCCATGACTGCTTAGTAAAGGCTTGACCGCTTCCAAAATATCTTCACACGAGCGGTAACTGTAGCCGCCGAATTTGTTGTACTGGCCTTTCGGCGCTTTCAGCTCCGACTGTACGGCCATGAGTTTCTTGTAAATTGTCTTTTCCATGAGTTACACCTCACTTGATCTGAATGTTTACCCGTTCTTCCAGCTCAGCACCTGGAACATCTTCCCCGCCTTTCAAGGCTTTCCCAATGGCTGTCTTGTCGACTTTCGGCGGCTGTGCAATCAAGAAGGTTTCCGGCAGTTTCTTTTCATCGGTAATGGTAACAGCCTTGCTCTTTCTCCAGCCGATGGAAAATTCCGTTTCCTTGACCTTTTCGCCGTCGAGAACGTTGGCAAGGTAGCTTTCCAGCTGTGCGGCCTTGTTTTCTGCCGCCTTCTGCCGTTTATAGAAGGCTTCTTTTTCTTCTTTCAGTGCCTTTGCGTCGGCTTTCAGATTCTTGACCCACAAGGCAATGTTGCGAATTTTTTCAGACCGTTCCATTTTCAGCAGGGAAAGTTTTTCCAGGTCGATGGCTTCCCCGGTTTCCATGTTGATCGTCGTACCCGGTTCGACTTCTACGCAATTCAGAATTGCGCTGTTGATTTCATATAAGCTTGCCATGGTTATGCTCCTTTCTTCGTGTCGTTGAACCAACGACTACGGTCAAACAAAACGGCGTCCTTACCGTCCTGCAATACTTCTGTCAAATCATCAATGAAGTCAGATAAATCAACTTCATTGATTTCCTTCAAGTTCCCGATATGGACGTCAAGGAACTTTAAGTTGTCGGATAATTCGTCCGTCAGTTCCGGGAAGCAACAGTTCCCTTCAAAGCTTTTAGCTGCTGAAATTAAAGCTTCGGCTTCATAGACAATGTCGTCGTTTTCGGGAAACTTTTCTTTCAACAGCGTCCCAATCTTCATGCAGGTATCTGTCAGTTCATGGGATACACTGCGCGAAAGGTTACTAAGCTGTTCGTACGGAGTTTCAAACGGCCACGGTTTGCGTCCAAAATCGTCTATATCTCTTGCTCTCATTGCTCTCATTGACTTCCTCGACTTTCTGCCTTATAATTAAGGCAATCAACTTAATACATCTAGCCTCGTAGGCCTTGCGTAACCGTCGCAAGGTCTACTTTGCTATTACGATTTTTTGACCCACTTTTAAATCAGCATCCGGCGCGATGTCATTCAGCTTCGCAAGGTCGTAAATGACTTTGCGAATGTCTTGGTCATCGCCGGAAATTCCAGCGGCTATGTCCCATAGGGTTTCCCCTTCTTCCACATAGTGGACTTTGGAGATTTCCGCCGTTTTCTGTTCGTAGGCCAGCTTCGCCCCGGCGTACCAGCCGACGCCACAAGCCGTGGCAAGGGCCAGGGTGAATACAATCGCGCTGGCAATCCGCTTGAAAAGCTTACGTTCACGCCGCTTCTCTTCCGGCGCACGGTCACGGATTTCTATAGCTTTCATTGTTCATCACTCCTTTCAATGCTTCGCAAATTCGACTCAACTTTTCTTTCAAGGCTCTGTTCTCTTCGGACAGGGCCTTATTTTTGTCTTCGAGCTTTTCCCATTCCAGCGGCCCGTGCGCTGGCTCTTCGTATTCACAAAGGGCCAACACATCCGCCGCCCGGTAAAATGTGCCAGGGATGCCGTACAGGCGATGTAAGCGCCCGTCGTTCTCCATGCGGCAAATGGTCTGCCGGGAGCACTGGAAAAGCTGTTGTAGCTCTTCGGAGCTGTAACACAGTTTCGTATTGACACCCCCCCTAGAAGGCTCCATATTTACACAGTTCCATTTCCAGAAACGTGATTTTTATTGGTTTGATGCATTTAATTAACATTTCCTCCCCCATGGCTTTATCGTAAACAAAGGCCAAATCCTCTTCCGATTCAATCCGATAACGGTTCGGACCTATTTGAACGATAAAACCCTTGCCTATTGTGTTTTTTGATACGCTTGCCCCAATAGCACGATACTGATTGATAATGCGGTTTGCATTATCTTCAGTATTACGTGGTACATATCCCAATAGTTCATCTACTGATGTATGTAAAAGCGCAGCGATTTCACACAACTTAGTAAGTTTAGGTTCTCTTTTCCCTAGTTCGTAAGCACCATAAGCAGCAGGAGTCATATTGAGCTGATTTGCCATTTCGACTCTTGTCAAGTTATTAAATTCTCTTAACTTTTTTAAATTGTCTTTAAATGCCATGCTTGCACCTCCCTAGTGCCCCGCTGCCTGGTCGTCACGTTCAATCATGGGGAGAATGTCGTGACTCTTGAGAAATTCGTACAGGAACAAGCGCCCTTTCTGCGTCCATTCCGTCTGCATGTTGCAATCCGGTTTGCCATCTGTATGGACAAAATCAAATGTCTTGCTATGCGTGTAGCCTTTAGCCTGGTACTTCGCATACAGGAACCACTGTTTCCCGATTTTATAGATGACATGCAGTTCATGAAGTAGTTTGTTGAACCCTGTGGCACTCATGCCGTAATCTTTAGCAATGGCCGTCGTTGTGACGGTTCCTTTGCTGGAAAGAATGCGGTCGGTATAATCGGCTTTCGGTTTCAGTTCGCCGATAACCTGTTTCGCACTGGCCGCTTCCAGTTCGGCGTGTTTCCGTGCTTCTCGTTCAGCTTTCAGCTCCGTTGCTAGTTTGATAAGCGTGTCTGGATTCAACAGGGCTTCTTCTATCTTTTCCGGCGTCATATATGCCCCGTGTTTACGGATTGCCGGAAGAACTTCGTCGGCCAGGACTGCCTGGAACTTCTGGGCCACTTCGTTGCTGGCCTTGAATCCCAGCCGGTAAACCATGTTTTCCGGGAGAAAATCCGTTTTCCCAACATGTTGGGAAAATCCAAATCCGTGAAGGTATCCATTTACGGTTTCCCATCTGACGTATTCAACGCCGTTCTTTTCTTGCGTAAATCCAAATCCTCGTGCCACGTCTTCGGCATTCAGATAGGCCGTTCCGGTTTCCTTATCCAGGTATCCGCGGACGTTGTTGATATTCAAAACTTCGTTCATGCTTCTACTCCTTTCAAATCAAATCTGTAACCTTGCATTGGAGTGCTTCTGCAATCCGGTACAAGGTGGAAAGTTTTACGTCTGCACCGTGTTCTACATCCCACAAGTTGCGGTATGCCAGACCGGTGTTTTTTGCCAGCCAGTACAGTGACTTTCCTTTCTGCTGTCTGACTTTCTTGATGTTGTTATCCATTTAAAAATTGCCTCGCGTTTGATATAATGTTGCATGGGGAATATATCCTAGAAAGTGAGGTGAAATTCATGGAAGAACTGCAAATCACTAAAGAAATTGTGATTGCCTTGATTGAAAAAGGAAAAATCACAACCGTTAATGATGCCTGCAAGGCCTGCGAAGACGTTTATAAAGTTATTCTCAATCTGTCGAACATGCCTTATCAGCATTAATTGCAGTAGTTATTTTAAGAGTGCAGAGTAATCTGTGCTCTTTTTTTAATTCATCTGCTAATTCGGCCATTTCGCGTATTTCCCGTTTCACGTTTTCGGAGTTTCCTGCAATACCCACGTCAATAATGACTTTATGTACTGTGCAATCCACGTTGTCACCGCCTTTTAAGTTGTATAACAACCGTTTTCTTTTTATTTAACTACATTAGGTTGTTTAAATTTGTCAAAAAAAATATCTTCCATCTTAATACCAGAATCTCTTTCAATTCTAAGCATGATTGACGGAGATGGGACCGCAGTTCCGTTTTCATATTTGCTCCACGCTTGTTGAGAAACGCCATACATTTTTGCCATTTCTTCTTGCGAGCGTTTCCCACGATATTTAATAAGTTTATCTCTCACGTTATCACCGCCCTTCTCACTTGTTTTTAACTACCTTACGATGTAAGTATACACAACTTTTGGTTGTGTGTCAAGAGGAGAAATACAACTATTTTTCTTTTGCGAATCACTACCAATGGTAGTAAAATATAATCATATAAATCAAACGAGAAAGGGGTCTTGAAATATGTTCTCTACACAGCTAAAGAAATACCGCAAAAACAATGGATACACGCAAAAACAACTGGCAGAAGCAGTTGGAGTAACACAACAGGCTGTTGCTAAGTGGGAAACGGACAAGGCCTCGCCAGATCCGGAAATGTTACAAAAAATAAGTTCAATGTTGAATGTTACGGTTGACAGCTTACTGGATGGGGCAACACCCAAAGATAAAAGCAAAATGCCGAAAGACTTGAACAAATTCTTACAGCAGTCTGAAATCATTTTCGATGGCGATACCTACAATCTAACAGATGAAGAACGGGAATTGGTCATAAAGTCCCTTGAGGTTGCCTTTTCAGCGGCAAAACGAGCAAACAAACGCAAAAAAGGCGACACTCCTACTAAATAGAGGTGTCGCCTTATGGTTAGAAAAAATATAAAATTGCGCGTCAAAAACCTGGTACGGAAAATGGGGACAGCCAGCCCCTTACAAATAGCCGATATGATGAGGATACCCATTGTATACGCCGAACTGCCTAAAGGTATCCGCGGGTATCTTACAAGGCCGTTGCGCCGGAAGGTAATCGTGCTCAACGACAAACTGGACGAACGGGAAATCCCGATTGTCGTTGCTCATGAGTTAGGCCACGCACTGATGCACGGAGCGGCCGGGACGTTCCACGCCGATACCGTGAACTATTGCAACGCACGGAGTGAATACGAGGCTAATATGTTTGCGCTGTACCTTCTTTCCTACTGCTATGACATAGACGAACGGCTATTACAGGCCGCTCCCAGGAACCGGGATGTGATGACATACAAAGAAGCTCATTCATTACTCTGTCACTGTATCGAAAACGAATAGGATGTTACAAAAAAATCATTTAGAAAGGCGGTGCTTCATTGGGCGTACTTGTAAGCATTTTGACAACCGTTTTAGGGATGTATCTTTTTACGATATTTAGCAAAAAGGAAAAGCCACTTTCAAAATCTGGTTTCATGACAAGCTGCATCGTCACACTTGTTTTGTTCGCCGCTTTAACTTATTGCTTCCATCAGCTGGCATTTGAAAACAGGTGGGATTATCACAACTATAGAATGGTCAATGATTATATCCATTCTTTGAACAACAAAGAAAAAGAAAAATTCCAAAAAGCGTTAATTTCCCAAAAGGCCAATATAGATAAGAAATATGGGGTTGGGCATGACGTGTCTGGCAATAAATATGACTCTGCGGATACTATTGCTATAGAAAATTCAGAAAGATTCGGTGTATATGCTAATCCGTTAAAGGTTGAGGAATATTTTGACGATGACGCTTACTATTATTGGGATCATATCTATTATTTCCATGGCGCTATTTATCTCGGAGCTATGTATTGTTTATATCGTCGCAGGGTAAAACAAAAATAAGCTCGTATCGAAGGTTGAACCTCTCCTACTTATAGAAGCGAGAGATTCTTGATTGGAACGGTACCAGCCTTGGCAGCTGAAACTAATACACGCTTAATGCGTTTTAACGCAGACCTGCGTTAAATATATTGATTTCAACGCAGACCTGCGTTAAAGGAGCGATGAAAAAATGAAAAAGTTGTTATTAACGCTAATTGCTTTATTGGCATTTAGCTGTCCTGTATTCGCTTCCAATTGGATTTCTATTGGAACAACGGCTGATGGCTCGGAATATTCAATAGATATTAGTAGCGTATCAACGCATAATTTAACCCAGTTAGAAGAAAATCAAAACCGCGTAGCAGAAAGAATGGGCTATAAAGGGGCTAACGTTCCATATAAAATCCTATGGGTACATATAGCGAACGCGGACGGGACTACATCAATTCAACATATAAAAGTGTATCAAGACAAGACTATGGCCGTATTAGGATTCGCGAACTATGACAGCGCTGGCAACGTAATTCATTCCGTTCCAGATGGATACTCCGCACCGGATAGTATCTATCCTGGCTCGATAGGCGAAGCATTATATAAATTTGCATATCCTTTTAATTCATAGTTACGGGCACAAAAATAAGCCTGTATCACGACATACAGGCTTACAAGGAGGGATTTTATCATGGATTCTAAAACGTTGAAAGCATTGCAGTTCTTTTATGATAGAGGCCCCACGCCTTTTCTCAAATTGAATAGCTACTTAGGTGAATTTTCAGCCGAATACCGTTATCTCCTCACTACAGGCATGATTGAACGTACTCACTGCGGACAGATGGTTGAAGTCACAATCGCCGGAAGGGATGCTTATGAACGGAACAAACCCTCCAGCAAAGTGAACGTCATCTCTTGGGTAGCCATTGTTCTGCAATTCTTGAATATGATATTGTCACCTCATGATTACAGTATACCACAAATGATAAAAGATTGTATAGGGAGTACGTTAACTCAAATATGCCAATGGCTTGTGCAACAAAAATAAGCCCACATGGATACCATGCAGGCTTATTCCCGATTCGGGGAAAGATAAGAGACAGCGGCCAGCCCCAGGAGCAAGGGATTTCTAACCCGCACCGCGCCCCGTAGAGCTGACAGCACTCGCAAAAGGCTACTCCCATTCCGGGAACCCAGCTTTGTTCCTTCACAAGCTGACCTCTCTCCATTATATCATTTCTCCCAATCAGAATCTAGCGCCCTTGCGAAATGCAACGTATTTATTTTCGTTACATACTCGTTTCATCGTGCGATAATCGTGCGATAATCGTGCGATAATCGTGCGATAATCGTGCGATAATCGTGCGAAAATTGTGTGTTTCATTCGTTTCATGGCTACCATCATCTTCAAAAGATAGCGTTATTGTTCACATTCACGGCTAGTCAATCTAGGAGGCAGCTATGTATAATATCAATCACAACTTTACATACCGTCAGAAGGATAAAGGCTGGCAAGTCATACTTTCATATAAGGACGGTGATAAATGGCGTCAGAAGAGCAAACAGGGCCTAAAAACCAAACAGCAAGCAAAGGCCGCTGGCGACAAACTCTTATCTGAGCTTCAAAGAACATTTGTGCCCTCATCGAACGAGCTGGCAGGAACCACACTCCGTGAATTCGTACCTATCGTCATCAAGGATAAGAAGCTGGCACCGTCGACGAAATACGCTTACGGTCGCGTACCTGTTTTCTTCACCGACATTGCCGACAAGGTCGTATCCCAAATAACGACGTCCGACATAATCCGCGTCGTTGCCACGAAAAAAGGTGTAATGAGAGATAGTACGATTCAGCACCGCCTAGCACTGCTGAACGCCGTTTTTGCCCACGCTATCAATGTATATGGGATTGCTACGAGGAATCCAGTACAAGCGGTTCCCAGGGCAAAACGAATAAAACGCCCGTCAATTAAGGCCATTTCCTATAATGATTTCAAGAGGCTGATGGAAAGCCGTGGTGGCAAGAATCTTGAAAGGTATAAATTATGTTGCCAGATAGCTTACTACACGGGCATGAGGTTCGGAGAAATGGCTGCGCTTACATGGGATGATATTTCATTCGAGTCCCGGCAGATAACCGTCAAAAGGCAGATAAAGAGATACTCCCACAATAATGTAAACACCTATGCTATAGGCCCATTAAAAACGGCAAATTCGTACAGGACTATTCCTATTCCAGATGTACTCGTTGAGGCATTGAAACAATGGAAAGAAAAAAACGTTTCAGAATCGGTTCTAGGCTTTACGGTATCCTGCACGCGTCCCATCAACTATTGGATACAGAAAACGCTTCCAAACACGAGTATACACGATTTTAGGCATACGTACGCCACGAACTTACTGGCAAATGGCGTAGACATTCAAACCGTCGCCGCGCTATGTGGGGATTCCGTGGGAACTATCATTTCCACTTATCTTGATTTTACGGAGGAAATGAGAAAGAAGGCCGCCAAAAACGTCAATACCATCTTTAGAAAGTGATTTTTGACGATTTTTTGACGGCCCTTTTCTTAAAGGCTATAAAATAGCATGGTTAAGCCATTTTTATGTTTTTTATTATAATGTTTTATTATATAACAAATCTGACATTTTTGCTATCATATCTTTTTAGGAAACGGCGGGACGCCCGTTTCTGCCCGATGGAGGAATGAGTTCATATGCCTGACGGGCTCGCCACGTGCGAGCCCCTACCATTATTTAATGCTAGGTCGCCATGATTACATGGGGTCGATGTCGATGATGACACCGGTCTGCCAGCAGGCCGGAAGGTGCTGCATGGCTTTTTTGATGGCTGTCAGGTCTTTCCCGGTCAGGGAGAGGACGACGCGGTACTTATTGCGTATCTTCTTGATGACGTCTTCGTAGGGGCCAATGACGGCAACTTCATCACCGTGGTCCTGATTCCAGCTGTTCAAGGCCGCTGCGACGTCGTTGGCTTTGCGCCAGACCTGTTCTTCCGATTCGTCCTGGATTAGTATCTTGGCCATTTCCTGGAACGGCGGATAGCTCAATTCCTTCCGGAACTGGACTTCCTGGTCATAAAAAGCCCGGTAATCCTGACGGGCTGCGCACTGGATGACGTAGTGGTCCGGTGCATAGGTCTGCATGATGACGCGGCCCGGGATATCGCCGCGGCCGGCCCGGCCGGCTGCCTGGGTCAGGAGCTGGAAGGTCCGCTCGCCAGCCCAGTAAGCCGGGATGTTGAGCAGGCTGTCTGCCGACAAGATGCCGACGGCACTGACACCGGGAAAATCATGACCTTTGGCAACCATCTGCGTTCCCAGGAGAATGTCGTATTCGTGACGGCGGAAGGCTTCGATGATGTGGTCACCGCTGTGCTTGCGGCTCGTCGTGTCCTGGTCGAGGCGGATGATGCGGGCCGCCGGCAGGAGTTCGTGGAGCTGGGCTTCCACTTTCTCCGTACCGCTGCCAAAGAACTTGATGTACTTGCTGCCGCACGAGGGACAGACGGTAGGAATCGGCTTTTCGGCGTCGCAGTAATGGCAGCGCAGATGAGCTGCCTGGCGATGGTAGACCATGGCCACATCACACGTGTCGCACTTGACGACGTAACCGCACTTGCGGCACATGACGAAGGTCGAGCAACCGCGGCGG
>OAWS01000682.1_pt1 | contig 24385 bp, 27 predicted proteins | sample 1517141 | NCBI WGS metagenome assembly OAWS01 (sample SAMEA2580173, study PRJEB22360) | human gut metagenome | biome: human gut; feature: human-associated habitat; material: faeces | place: Denmark | collected 2008/2010
CCCCCAGCCGTTTCGCCGCTGAGCATGATGGCGTCTGTGCCATCGAGGATGGCGTTGGCGACGTCGCTCGTTTCAGCACGGGTCGGACGCGGGTTGTTGCACATCGATTCCAACATCTGCGTCGCCGTAATGACCGGTTTGCCCGCAGCCTGGCATTTATGGATGAGGACTTTCTGGAGCATCGGGACTTCAACGCCGAGGTCACCACGGGCGACCATGATGCCGTCGCTCATCTTGATGATGTCGTCGATGTTGTTGACAGCTGCCTGACATTCGATTTTGGAGATAATCTTCATGTGGCTGTCGTGTTTTTCCAAAATCTTGCGGATGGTCAGGACATCTTTGCCGCGCTGGATGAAAGAAGCGGCAATCCAGTCCATATTCATGCGGCAGCCGAATTCGATATCGTCCGCGTCGGTTTCAGAAACAGCCGGCAGGTTGATGGCAATGCCCGGTACGGCAACGCGCTTGCGGTCGCTCATCTTGCCGCTGTTGAGGATCTTCGTATGGATATCTTCGCCTTCGACGCTGACAACTTCCAAGTTGACCAGGCCGTCCGACAAGAGGATGTGGTCGCCGGCTTTGACGTCCTGCGGCAGTTCTTTATAGTTCATGGAGGCAATCGTTTCGTCGCCTTCGATGTCACGGGCCGTCAAGGTGAAGTCCTTGCCGGCTTCCATCATAATCGAGCCATTCTTAAATTTGCCCAAACGGATTTCCGGGCCTTTCGTGTCGAGGAGCAGTGCTACAGGGATACCCAGTTTCTGGGAGGCAGCGCGGACCATGTCGATGCGCTGTTTATGTTCTTCATGAGAACCGTGGGAGAAATTAAAGCGGGCAACGTTCATGCCGGCTTTAATCATCTTTTCGATAATTTCCGGGGTATTGGAACTGGGGCCTAAAGTGCAGACAATCTTTGTTTTTTTCAGCATATATAGTATATTCTCCTTAATGTTATATAATTTTATACAATTCGGACCGCTTAATCAGCTGACGGCGCGGATGAGGTTGAAGACCTGCTGTGCCGTGTTCGTCATATTGCGCAAAGCTGTTTCTTTATTCATGGCTTCTTCCAACGGCATGGCTTTATCGACGATGGAAAAGAATGCGTCAATGCCCTGATGATTACATTCGGCGGCATCGGCCGTCGTGCATCCTGCCAGGGCGATGACTTTGGCACCGTACTGCTTAGCCAGCTTGGCTACGCCGATAGGAGCCTTGCCCATGGCCGTCTGGGCGTCGAGTCGGCCTTCACCGGTGATGACGTAATCGGCATCTTGAACAGCTTCTGCCAGGCGGATGGAATCGAGGACGATCTGGATGCCTGAACGCAGGCGACCGTGCAGATAGGCCAGGAAAGCGAATCCCATACCGCCGGCCGCACCGGCACCGGCTGTCTGGCTCAAGTCATGACCGGTATACCGCTGGGTGACAGCAGCAAAAGACCGGCTGGCATCGTCCAAGACTTTGACATCCTGCGGCGACGCGCCTTTCTGGGCCCCGAAGATATAGGCAGCGCCCCAATTCCCGAATAACGGATTGGTCACATCACAGGCAACATCGAAGGTGCAGTCTTTCAGTGCCGGCAAGACCTGGGAATCATCGACAGAGGCAATGCGCCCTACTTCCTGTCCACCTAACCCAACAGGCATCCCTTGATCATCGCGGAAAATATAACCCAGAGCCTGGAGCATGCCGACGCCGCAATCACTGGTCGAGCTGCCGCCCAAACCGATGATGAAGTGGCGTATGCCGGCTTCCATGGCCTGCGCCATGACCTGGCCGACACCATACGTCGTCGTATACAGGGGATTGCGCTGTTCTGCCGGCACCAATCCCAGTCCGGCTGCGCCGGCCATTTCAATGACGGCCGCTTCCATCCCCGGCAAATAGCCATAAGGACAGGAAACGGCTTCTCCTAAAGGCCCTTGGACGCCGACATAGCGGAGCTCACCATTCAGCCCATCGACGAGGGCTTCGACGGTCCCTTCCCCACCATCGGCTAATGGCTTGACAATGACCTGGACGGGATGGCCGCCATAGGCCTTGCGGACGCCGGCTTCGATGGCCCGGCCCGCTTCGACGGAAGTCAGACTATTTTTCAAGGAATCAATGGCTACAACGACTTTCATGATGATCTCTCCTCTATTTGCAAATTCATAAGGCTGTGTTTCTCTATGCCTATAGTGTAGCAAAAGAGGCCTCTTCTTTCTATGTTATGCTGTTCTTCGGCCAGCTGCTGCACCGTGTCTTCATCGTGATAGATCAAGGCCATGACTTGACGGCTGCGATGTTCTTCTTCACTGAATGCCTCCTGGCTCAAGCGATATTCCTTGAGGAAGACTTCACAAATTTTCGTCAGTAAGAAACCGTATTGGCCGACGACAGCCGGTTCCCCGGTAATCCCGACAACCCCCAGGACTTGGCGGCCCATGATGATGGGATAATTGACGCCTTGGCTGACACCCTCTTCAGGACAATCTTCCTGGACGGTCTGAACCTGTCCCGTCCGGGCGGCGACATGGCCGGCCTTGTGGTAGGTGCCAATACGGCCGCTGTCGGTGCTGACCATGATACGACCCTGACAGTCGATGAAATTAACGTTCCAGCCGACGACGGCCTTGGCCGAATCGACGATCTGCTGAGCTAATTCATCGGTGATGCGTACCTTCACTTGACATCACCTCATTCCCCATCCTTCGGCAAGATGTATTTCCCCAAATGTTCTTCGCCCCATTCGCACATAGCCTTCACAATCGGTTCTAAAGTCCGGCCGTATCCGGTCAGGCTGTACTCCGTTTTAGGCGGGACGACAGGATAGACTTTGCGATGGATGAGGCCGGCCCCTTCCAGTTCGCGCAGCTGCTGGGTCAGCATTTTCGGCGTCGCTTGCGGGATGAGGCGGCGCAATTCCGAAAAGCGCAAGATTCCCTCTTCTTCCAGATGATAGAGGATGATACATTTATACTTGCCGCCGATGAGGCTCAGTGTCGCTTCTACGGGACAGTGGAACATTTTCACTTTTTCATTATCCATGAATAAGACCTCCTATACTATCTTTTAGAAACTATTGTACTTAAAAGTACATACTTATCTTTTTCTCCCAATTATTTTATAATAATTCTCAGAAAAAACAAAGGAGGAATTCAAAAATGAAAATGAAACGATTCGTACTCGCTATGCTTTGTATGTTCACCCTAGGCGGAGCAGCTTCGGCCCAATCGCCAAATCCCACAGCGGCTTCGATGGCCCCAAAAGGGACGATTCTCGTCGTCGCCTCCAGCCAGGCCACCATGGAAATGAAAGACAAATCACAGCACGACGTCGGCTTTTACCTCAACGAACTGGCCGTGCCGACGGAATACTTAGCAGACCACGACTACCGCATCGTCCTGGCCACGCCGAGTGGTGAGAAACCGCTCATGGATGCCAGCTCGAATGACAAGAAATTCTTCAATAATGACGATGCCGCCCGGGCCAAGGCCGTCCAATTCGTCGACAATCTGCCTGTCATTTCCCTGAAAGAAGCCGGAAAACACTTGGACAACTACCAGGCCCTCTTCGTTCCCGGCGGCCATGCACCCATGACAGACCTCATGCAGGACCCACAGCTCGGCGCAGCCCTTCGCGATTTCCACGTCAAGAACAAGCCGACAGCCTTTATTTGCCACGGCCCGGTTGCCGCCCTGGCCGCCCTGCCCAACGCAGCGGCTTATCGCCAAGCCTTAGTAAGCGACGATTTCTTAGCAGCCCAGAAAGCCGCAGCTGATTGGATTTATAAAGGCTACCGCATGACGGTCTTTTCCGATGCTGAAGAATGGCCCGGTGAAATCCACAGCGGCACCATGCCTTTACACGTCGAACAAGCCTTGCAAATCGCCGGCGCCCATATGGATGAAGGACCGCTTTATCAGAGCCACGTCGTCCGCGACCGTGAAGTCGTCACTGGCCAGAACCCGGCCAGCGACATTGCCTTAGCTCAGACCCTCCTCGCCATGCTGGAAAAATAACAGCTGTCAATTCTCCCGTTCTAACAGACAGCTTCTTTTCTGAGTCTGAAATTGAAAGTCTGATATTTGATGTAGATGAGGCAAAGCTTAAAAGCCTCTGCATCAAACATAAAAAAAGGGGCCTCGCATGATAGCACAAAACACGGCATGCGACAGCCTCTTTTTAGTCAGCTATATCTTGCTTATTTTTTACGGGTTTGTACCGTAGCTACCAGCCCCTTGAGCCAGTCCTGATGTCCAATGTTCATCGGGTCCGGATCAGCTTCATGCAGTTCTTTGGCCGACTTACCAATCTGCGATTCCTGGGTCAAAATGCGGACACGGTTTTCCGGCAGGTCTTCAATCAGCCAGGCATGGACGACATCGAGGCGGTGGTCTGCATCCCCTTCGGCCCAGCCATGCCAGGCCAGACGCCCTGGACGAGCATCTGCAGGAGCTTCGAATTCAATGATTTGTGCTTCAATGGGAAAGCCAAAGGTCTTGAAACGGAAGCGCGTATCTGCTGCCAGGATCAAACCCGGCGTGTTATCAAATTCGACATCCGACGAATTCTTGTAATATGATTCCCAAAGGCTGGCGTCAATCAAAGTGTCAAATACTTCTTTAGCCGTCAAATTGCGGACGATGACTTCGTTGGAAGCAAAATTATCGGTATATCCCGGTAAATAGCCGTGCGGCCAATTGATTTCATGTAGCATACTGATATCCCCTTTTCGATAAAAGTTTCTTTCACGGGGCCCTCGTGATGCTTACAGTATATTCACTTTAGCACATTTTAACAAGTACGCACTTTAAAGTCACATAATATACTTTTAGATACTATTAAGAGAGAATCACGCTAACGCCACGTCCAGGGCCATCATCAACGTGAATCCCAGGGCAAAGGACAGGACGCCAATATCGGAGTGTTCGCCAGCCGACATTTCCGGGATGAGTTCTTCGACGACGACATAGCACATGGCTCCGGCTGCCAGGCTGAGGAGGTACGGCAGGATGGGTACGATGAAGGCCGTCAGGGCAATGGTCAGGACAGCCCCGATGGGTTCGACGATACCCGACAGGACACCGCCGATAAATGCTTTGTGTTTGCCGACACCAGCCGCCTTAAGGGGCATAGAGATGATGGCCCCTTCGGGAAGGTTCTGCAAGGCGATGCCCAAAGACAAGGCAAAGGTCCCGGCGGCACTGATGCCCGTCTGGTCGGCCAAGAGTCCGGCATAAACGACGCCGACGGCCATGCCTTCGGGGATATTATGCAGCGTCACAGCCAAGACGAGCATCGTCGTCCGCTGCAAGTGGCTGTGCGGCCCTTCAGCCTTCTCACTGTACATGTGCAGGTGCGGTACCAATCGGTCCAGGGCCAGGAGCAGGAAGATGCCCAGCCAGAACCCGACCACAGCCGGCACGAAAGCGAATTTCCCTAACGGCGCCGATTCTTCCATAGCCGGTATCAAGAGGCTCCAAATGGATGCGGCAATCATGACGCCCGACGCAAACCCCGTCAGCCCCCGCTGGACCTGGCGGTCCAATTCCTGTTTCATAGCATAGACACAGGCCGCCCCTAGTGACGTCCCAACAAAGGGGATGAGGATCCCCATGACAGCATTTTCCATAATAACTTTCCCTCCCTGTATCTCATTTGATTATATTTGATACTCAATATCGTAATAATTTCATTATACACGAAAAGAGGCCGTCGTACAAAGACAGCCTCTTTTTTTCTACAAACGATGAACGCTTTAAGTTACAAACTTTCTTCCAGCGCACTTTCGCCGCTGATTTTCCCGGGCAGGACCAGGGACAGGACCAGGAAGACCAGGGACGGTACGAGCCAGCCCAGGCCGCTGTCGCCTAAGGGCAGGCCCTGGATGAGGACAGCGGCTCCGTCGAGATGGAAGAACTGGGCGGCAATGTCGATGGCCGATACGATGCCGGCAGCGGCGACGGTGCAGCGCATGCCCAGTTTCGACAGGCTGACGAATTTATTGACAATGGTCAGCATGACGACGACAATGGCCATGGGATAGACGAACAGCAAAAGGGGCAGCGTGACCTGGATGATCTGGTTCAAGCCGAGATTGGCCAGGAGCAGGCTGACGACGCTGATGACGGTGACGTATTTCTTATACGACAGGACCGGAAATTCTTCGGCGAAGAACGTCGAAACAGCGGCGATGAGGCCGACTGTCGTCGTAAAGCAGGTCAGCGTGACCATGACGGCCAGGAAGGCCATGCCGACAGTCCCGAAAATCTGGAACGACGTCTGAGACAAGACATAGGCGCCGAGATTGATTGTAGCATCTTCATAGACCGACTGGGGGATGGGAAAATGATTGCCCAGCAGGGCCAGGCCCAGATAAAGTCCGCCCATGAGGACGGCTACGGCAGCCCCGGCCATCCAGACACTGGCGATATGTTCCTTTTCTGAGGTAAAATGAATCCGCTTCATAGCCCCCAGGGCGATGATGCAGAAAGCAAAGGACGCCAGCGTATCGACCGTATTATAGCCTTCAATGAAACCGTTGCCGAAGGCCGAAGCAGCATATTTCCCCATAGGCGCAGCTGTCGACGGCGTCGTATAGGCCACCATGCCGACGATGATGAGCAGGACGATCATGATAGCAAAAATCGGAGTCAATACCTTACCGACGCGGTCGAGGAGCTTCGACGGCGTAATCGACAGCCACCAGGCGCAGACGAAATAAAGAGTCGTGAAAATAGCCAGCGGCAGCATGCCGTCGCCGGTAATGGGCAGGATGCCGATAGAAAAGGACGTCGCCGCCGTCCGCGGGATAGCCATGAGCGGCCCGATGGCCAGATACATGAGCGTCAGGATGATGAGCGAAAAGAGGGGCGAAATCTTATGATTCATTTCCGCCCGGAAACCGCCTGGGTTGAAGGTCCCCATGATGACGGCGATGACAGGCATGCCGATGCCAGACAAGAGAAATCCCAGAATCGCCGGCGTGAACGACAAACCTGCCTGAAAACCTAAAGAGGGCGGAAAAATAAGGTTCCCGGCCCCGAAAAACATGCCGAACAACAATAGTCCGACTTGTGCACCATTTTTTAACATGAGCAGATAACACTTCCTTTACAATTTTAATTTATACCTGTAAATCTTTATTTATTAATTGTAAAGTTTTAAGTGATTTCTGTCAACATCCGCTGTTATAAAAAGTTAAACGATTTATTTTACGATGACCTTGGCCACGGCTTGTGCGACCAGGCGTTCCCCATCCGGTTCAGCCTGGAGCATGTTGAGGTACATGCAGGACAACTGGGATTCGGCATAGTTCTTGAAGTAGTTGAATTTAGCCCCCTGGCTGTCGCCTTCGCTCATGCCGTACTGCTGGACGGCAATTTTCTTGAGCAGGGCCGACGTCTTTTGACCAGCCGGCGAACTGAGGACCCAGTCGTGGTCACCGAGGTGGACGATATAACCTTCCTGGTGATGCGGTGCTGGAAGGCCATTGCCCATCTTGTTGAGGACGCCATAGGCAACGGGATCTTTCTGGGCGACAAGGGCCGCAGCTTTCAGCCAGGCCACGACGTCTGCTTCCCCCTTGGCATCGTTCGGCGCCCCATGGGCACAGGCCTGAGCAACGACTTCTTCCGGCGGCAGGCTGCGATACATCGATTCTGCAATAGACAGGACGTGATGCGCCCCCTGACCGGCAATAGAATGTTCTTTCAGCGACGAGCCATCGGGCTGCCACTGGAAAACGAAGGGCTTCATGATATCGTGGAGCAGCTGACCTGCCAAGGCGATATCCGTATGGACGTCATAACAGAAGACATCTTCATACGTATGGATGATACCCTGCGTAATATGGACGTTGGCACTGACGTGCGTCGCCAAACCGCCCGGATAGGGATGATGGCTGCCATAGCCGCTGCCCGGTGCCGTCAGGAAGGGCTGGACCTTACCTGTATACGGCGGCAGGAGATGGTCCTTGTCGATTTTGGCTGTGTCGATGAGGCCGGCTGCTGCCAGTTTAGCATATAAAATGGAAATAGACGCAGACGATGTATATTCCGCCATAAACGTCGGTGTCGGATGTTGTATCATCGTGCAGACCGTGTCCCGCAGCCACCCGTCCTGGAGCTGGCGGGCCTGATCCAATATATAAGCATAATTTCGGGAAATCAGTTTCGATGCCTTGGCACAGGCCTGGGCATCGGACGGGAGCTGGTCGTAAGGAACGGGCGTCAAGTCCTGTTTCGATAACGTCTTCCCTTCCCCTTTGGCTAACGACAAGGCCGGCATCGAAAATAAGGCCGCCCCTACGGCCGTACTGGCAGCCATCTTTAAAAATGTACGTCGCGAAAATGCATGGTTTTCCATGAAAAATCCCTCCTCGAATCAAAACTAGGCTCAGTATAGGCCGTCTTTGTATAGAAATCGTATGTTTTTAGCAAAAGAGAGGAAAAACATGCAAAGAACAACAATTTTACAGAAAAAAGTATTTTTCTTTACCAAAAGCGGACATAGCCTTTCTATACTAGTAAAAAAAAGCAAGGAGGTCTTTCATATGTTTGGTTTAGGTGTTCCTGAATTAGTTCTTATCTTAGTCATCGGCCTGGTCATCTTCGGCCCGGGCAAACTCCCTGGCGTCGGCAAGGCCCTGGGCAAGAGCCTGCGTGAATTCAAAGATGCCGTCCACGAACCGGCCGAAGCCAAAGCCGAAATCCAGGAAGCAGCGGCAGAATCCGTAAAACCGGTAGAACATCATGGAAAGTAAAGAAGCCGTCATGCCCTTGTCTGGGCATCTGTCAGAACTGCGCCGGCGCCTCCTCATTTCTCTAGTCATGCTGGCCATCGGTATGGTCATCAGCAATGTATGGCTCGATGAAATCATGGCCTTTTTAACAGCGCCGGCAGGCAAACTCTATTTCATGAAACCGGCCGAAGCCTTTTTCATTTACTTCAAAGTCATGCTAACAGCCGGTGCTATCTTGACAGCACCGGTTCTTTTATACGAATTCTGGGCTTTCCTGGTTCCGGCCTTTACAGCCCGCGAAAAGACAATCCTCTTGATGCTGGTTCCTTCATCGCTTATCTTATTCCTGACGGGCATCGCCTTTGCCTGGTTTGTAGTCCTGCCTCAGGGGCTCCGCTTTTTCCTCACGTTCTCGTCAGATTTCGTCCAGCCGATGTTGTCTATGGAAAGTTACTTAAATTTTGTGTTCATGCTGGTCCTGCCTTTCGGCATCCTTTTCAATTTACCCTTAGTCTTCATCGTCTTGGCCAAGCTCGATTTGATTACGTCCCGTATGCTGGCGAAAAAGCGAAAATACATCGTCCTACTGGCCTTCATCGCAGCCGCCGTCATCACGCCGACGACAGACATCTTATCTCAGTGTCTCCTGGCACTGCCTATGATCGTCCTTTTGGAAATGAGCCGCCTCATCATCCGCTATGGCCTGCACCGTTGAGAAAGATCGTTACCAGCCTAAAAGTGAAGTGATGGTACCGACCAGCCAGGAAGTCACGGAAAAACCAGGTTCAATCGGTTCCGCCTTCATATCCACACGACCTACGGGCTGACCGTCATAATTGACGATGATATGACCGACGATGCCAGCCTGTGTTTCCTTGGCCGAAATGACCTTCGGCAAATCATACGTCAAGCTGTAATGCGACGCATCTTCGCCATGAATCAAGGGATAACGGATATCCTGGACAGCCTTGACTTCGGTACGACACGTCGTGCCGTCTTTGACCCAAATCGTGTGTTTCGTTTCATCCGCTTTTGGCCCTTCGGCAGTCTTTACATGGGAAAAGCCATAATCCAGCAACGTTCTGGCATCGGTAAAGCGCCCTCCTTCGGTAGGTGAAGCCATGAGGACGACGAGAAGATCCGTACCATCGCGCTCTGCTTCTGCTGCAAGACAACCGCCGGATTCGCCAGTCCACCCGGTCTTTACCCCGATGGCCCCCGGATAGAATCCTAATAAGGCATTCGTATTTTCTGCTCGTAAATGCTTGCCTGCCGGAGACAGCCAATGGACGTCGGCTGTCTTGCGGGCTACCATATTACGAAACGTTTTGTTCTCCATGGCATAACGGGCTAATATCATCATATCCCGTGCCGTCGAATAATGCGTCGGCACAGTGAGCCCATTAGGATTTTCGAAGTGCGTATGCTTCATCCCTAAGACAGCTGCCCGTTCATTCATCCGTTTAGCAAAAGCCAGTACACTGCCGTCTACGCGGTCAGCCAGTGCCACAGCCGCTCCGTTATCAGAAACTAAGAGCATACCGCCTACTAATTCATCGCGCGTAAAGACATCGCCTTGGGAAAATCCAAGAGGACAGTCTTCTGTATTAGCTGCATCGTCCAGAATAGAAATCTGTGTCTCAGGCTGCAGCTTTTCCAAGGCTAATACAGCAGTCATCATTTTCGTCATACTCGCCGGATACTTCAAGACATCGGCATCCTTTTCCAGAATTACCCGACCTGTCGATGCCTCAACGAGAATATACGACTGAGCCAGTACAGCCGGACTCTCTGCCGCAGCGGTCCCTGAAAATGATATGATACTCAGCAAGCAGAAACACATACTTCCTGCCAGCCATTGCTTTATGCTCTCCATGAAATACCTCCTAAATTTTCTCTCAAACATCTGCCTCTTTTGTGATATACTGATGAAGTACGTCATTCTGACGAATCTACCTAAAAGAGGCATTGATATATGGAAAAGAATTTCGACATTAATCAGCAGGGATACAGCATCCGCTGCAAGCTGCTCATCAATGACAATGATAAACAGACACGCACTTTCGACAACGTCGTCATCGTCACCCACGGATTCGGCAGCCACAAAGACACGGCCGGAACCGTCCATTTTGCGGAACACTTGACGAGCAAATACAAGAACTACGCCGTCATCGCCTTCGACTGGCCCTGCCACGGTGCCGACGCCCGCAAGAAACTGTCCATCCCGGAATGTATGACCTATCTGACACTGGTCGTCGACTATGCCAGGACCGAACTCCAGGCCCAGAACATCTACAACTATTCGACAAGCTTCGGCGCCTACATTACCCTGCGCTACCTCATCGAACAGGGCAATCCCTTCAAAAAGATCGCCCTGCGCAGCCCTGGCGTCAACATGTATGAAAGCATGAGCAATCACGTTTCCGACGAAGGCTTTGCCAAGCTGAAGAAAGGCAAGGAAATCCAGGTCGGTTTCGACCGCAAGATGAAGATCGACCAGGCTTTCATGGATGACCTCAAGAGTTTCAACGTCCGCGACCACGAATATTTCGATTTTGCCGACGACATCCTCATCCTCCACGGCACGAAGGACGAAATGATTCCTATCGACCTGGTCCGGGACTTCGCCGAAAACAACGTCATCGAGTTCGTCCCCGTCGAAGGGGCCAACCATCCCTTCCAGAACCCGAACCACATGGCCCTGGCCATCCACCAGATCATCGAATTTTTCCATAAAGGAGATTAAAATGACAACGGGAGAGTGTTCCATGGAAAATGTTGCCCATTACGTCACCCATCACATCGATGAAGCTATCGAAAAAGGCTGGATCCAGCTCTATTTCCAGCCCATCATCCGCAGCCTGTCCCACACGACGTGCGCCTTTGAAGCCCTGGCCCGCTGGCAGGATCCGGTCCGGGGCCTGCTCACGCCAGGCGACTTCATCCCGGCCCTGGAAGAAAGCCGACAGATCCACAAACTCGATCTGTATATTTTCAAGCTCCTCTGCCAGAACTATCATCCCCGGGCCGACCAGGGCCTGCCCATGGTCCCGGTGTCCTTCAACTTGTCCCGGCTGGATTTCATCACCTGCGACATCTTCACAGAAATCGAAAAGCTGACCCAGGCCTATCAGATCCCGCCGTCGCAGCTCCGCATCGAAATCACAGAAAGTGTCTTCATTAAAGACATCGAAACAGTCAACCAGACGCTGAATAAGTTCCGCGCTGCGGGCTACCAGATCTGGATGGACGACTTTGGCAGCGGCTATTCGTCGCTCACCGTCCTCAAGGACTACGAGTTCGACACCATCAAGCTGGACATGGCCTTCCTGTCGAATTTTACCGACCGTTCTAAGGAAATCGTGAAATCCGTCGTCGATATGGCCAAGCACCTGGGCATCCATATCTTGACGGAAGGCGTCGAAACACTGGAACAATACACCTTTCTGCGCAATATCGGCTGCGAAATGCTGCAAGGCTTCTTATTCAGCAAGCCCCTGCCCTATATCCAGGCCATCGAGTACATCGAAGAGCTGGGCCTGACCCATGAAACGCCGGAAATGCGCCGTTATTACAGTGCCGCCGGCAGCCTCGATTTCCTTACGGACCGGCCCATGGCCCTAGTCGAATACGAAGCTATCAGCCATCACGTCCGCTTTCTCTTCGCCAACCAGCTACCGTCAATCCCTGGCCTCAAAGGGCATTTACAGCCTGGAACAGTGCGAATACAACCTGAATACGCAGGAAAGCCCGATTATCCACATCATTTCCGATTTCATCAAAAAAGTCATCGCTTCCGACGAACAGGAATCGATGACGTACATTAAGGGCGGCATGTTCATGTGGCTGAGAATCAAGAAAATCGCCCAGCAAGGCCCTTATTATCTCGGCTGCTGCACGCTCCAGAACATCACGACGACGACAGATGAACTGGAACAAGTCAAGCTGACGGGCCTGAAAGAAAAGATTTATGACTTGTACGATACGGTGACCATGCTCGATATCCAAACCAGGCAGGCCCAATCCCTCACTTTCTGGCGCAGGGACCCGGATTTCCTGCCCGGCCATGAATATGGCTTTGAACAGGCCCAGCATCATTATACGGAAAAGTATATCGCCCCAGAAGACCGGGACCGTTTCTACCATTTCAGCAACTACGCGACCCTGGAAAACCGCTGCCAGGCTGCGCCCCAGCATACCTTGACCGACTATTTCCGTACCCTGACCGAAACGGACAGCTATCAGTGGCACGCCCATTACCTGATCCTTTTGCCCGAAAGCCAGGGTCACCATTACCTCCATATCGCCAGTTCCTGTCGCGGCGCCGATGCCAAGCGGGTCCAGCGGCTGATTCAGGTCTATAAAGAGTACTTTGAAAAGAAATAAGCCTCAGAATGACCCGCCACCACCGCCGCCATCATCATCGCTATAATCATCCGCACTGTCGAAATCGGGCAGGTCGTCGTCGACGGGACGGGCCTTGACGATATGCTGGACGGTCATGAAGACGAAGGTGTCACGGCTGTCGGTCAGATGGAAGCTGCCGGCGTCGACATAAGCATCGGCAGCCGCTTCTTTATGGACATTGCTCATCTTGCCGATGAGATAAGCCCGAAAGGCCACGCCGCAGCCGACAGCCAGGACGAGAGCCACGACCAGGGCCAAGGGGCTGAAGGCATCGGCCGGATCATAGGCCTTGCCCTTTTCCTGATAATAAGCCAATAATTTCGCCGACGACTGGCCATAGGCTGCAAAGGCTTTGGCATAATGGCCGTCTTTCAACGGCGGCAGAAAGGCATCCTTGAGATAAGGGATGCCTTTTTTGTTGCTGATTCTCTCCTTCATGGCCTTGTCCGTCGCGACATACCAGTCATGGCGGTCCATGGCCAGGAACAGGACCATATTGCCGTTCTTCCCATCCCGATAGTCCCGGTCCAGGAGCTGCTTGGCATAGTCCCTGGCCTGGACGCCTTTCGTCGAAGTGACAGTGACCACGGCAATGCGCACGTCGTAGCGCTGTTCCACGGCCTGCAAAGCCGCCGATACTTCGGCCTGTTCGGCCGGTGTGAGCAAATGGGCCCCGTCGGACAGGCTCGGTGCGGCCGCGGCAGCACCAGCCGTCGTCAGGACCACGATGGCCACCACCAGGATTGTCTCTTTCAACCATTTCCACATCGTACTCGCTCCCCTCATAACAAGCCGCTCCCGATCATGACGAATTTCGCCAGGAAATACAGGACCGGCACCAGGACAACGGCCAGGGCCGCGCCGTATTCATAGGACTTGGCCTTGTCATAGGGCAGGGAGCCGGCCATCTTGCCGGTCTGGCCATTCATCATGAAGGTATAGGGCTTGCCGTCATAGCGCGTCGTCAAGATCCACACCGGTGCCATGGCGTATTCCACGGTCCCTTCGTCTTTATGGACGACGCCGTCTTCGAAAGTCCGCCGCTGATGGCTATCCACCGTCTCTTCCAGGATAGCAAAGGCACTCTGCGACAGCCTTTCATCGGCCCTGGGCACGGCCGCTTCGGCGTCGACGTCGTATTTGTCGGCCAGATAGCCGGCAAAATAGGCCGGACTGAAAGGGACCATTTCGCTGTAGTCAAAGGGCTCGATGCTTTCCATATAGGTGTCATCCATTTTCTGGCTGCCGTCGACAGGGATGCGGTGGAAAGCCAGGGTCCCCGTCCGGTCGCAGTGGTAGATGCTGGTCTCGATGAGCGTTTCGTCAGGCGTCTCGAAGACGGCATCATCTTCAGCCCGGAAAGCCGCCGTCGCCGTGACCTGGGCATGGAACAGCCAGAACGGGACGTACATGGGCTGGATGGCTTCGACACGGTTGTTGGCCGTAAAGGCCCTGGGCAGGAGCCAGCGCCCCTGGTAAAACTGTTTCAGCGCCGCCACGGCTTCTTCTTTGGTCTTCTTGAAAGGGATGACGTAGTCGGGCTTGAGCATCCCGGAAAAGCGGCTGGGAATGAGCGTCGGGTTGCCACAGTAACAACATTCCGTGGCCATGGTATTCTCGTCGCAGACGATTTCGGCGCCGCACGACGAACAAGTATAGGTCTGTAAGTGAGCCGCTTCGTCATCGCTCCAGGCCTGACCGGCTCCGTCGGTCTTCCAGCGGACCTTGCGGGCCGCATCGGCCGCAGCGGCCCGCGCTTCCTTCTGGGCATAGAGCGCTTCCAGCGTCGGGACGTCGAATTTCGTATCGCAATAGTCACAAGTGACGGTCTTATCCTTCGGCTTGAATTGCAGTGGTGCCCCACAGTTCGGGCACTGGTAGCTGACCGATGTATCCGCCATGGCCCTCACCTTACCTTTCCGGCTTCTTTGCACCGCAGTTCATGCAGAAATTACCGGTATTGACAGTCCCGCAGGACGGGCAGGTCCAGGAAGCCGGTACCTGAGGCCGCGGCGCGCCGCAGTTGCTGCAGAAATTCCCCGTGTTCCCGGCCTGGCCGCATTTCGGGCAGGTCCAGGAATCAGCCTGCGGTTTAGGCTGTCCGCAGGCCGTGCAGAAGTTCCCTGTATTGCCGGACTGACCGCAAGAACAGGTCCAGCTGCCCGGTGCCTGGGCAGACTGCGCAGTCCTTGGCGAAGGCACCTGGGCTGCCTGGCGGGCTGCCAGTTCCTGAGCCAGACCGGCGCCGGCCTGATTGGCCATATTCATGCCCATATAGCCCATGGCAGCCCCCATGCCGCCTTCATTGGCTGCAGCAGCGCGCATGGAATCGGCCGTCGCATCGACGAGAGTCCCCAAGCCAATGTCCGGTCGGGACATGGTCAAGCCCATCTGGGCTTTCTGGATCTTTTCTTCGTCTTCTTCATTGGCCTTGACGCTGTTAATACCGATGGATACGATTTCGATGCCCCGCAGGTCGCGCCATTTCGGCGACAAGACGTCGTTCAGGGCCTGAGCCAGCTCCGGTGTATGACCGGGCAGCTGGGAATAGTCGATGCGCAGGGCCGAGACCCTGGCGAAAGCCGGCTGCAGAGCCGTCAGGAGTTCCGACTTGAGCTGGCTGTCGAGACGACTCCGTTCGTAGACGTCGCCTTCATTGCCGGCAACGTTCGTATAAAATAAGACTGGATTGACGATGCGGTAACTGTATTCGCCGAAGCAGCGCAGGCGCATGAGCAATGCCAGGCCCGTCGTATCATCATAAGATTTAAAAGGTACTTCGCTGGGTGTACCGTATTTGTTGCCGACGATTTCCTTGAGGTTGATGTAGTAGACGCGCTGGTCCTTGCCTGTATCACCGCCAAAGGCAAAGCGTTCTTTCATCTGGCGGACGAGCAGGCGGAACGATTCGCCTAAGTCGCCGGCATAGTCGCCATCGAAAATAGACGCTTCCGTCGACGCATCATATGTATATTCGCCCGGTTCGGCGCAGACTTCGACGACTTTCCCCGATTCGACGATGAGCATACATTGGCCGTTGTTGACAGCAATGCGCGAACCATTGGAAATGATATTGTCTTCGCCATCCCGATTGCCGCTGCGGCCATGGCGGCTGGTCTGCTTCTGGCCTTTGGCCATCAAGATATTTTCATTCAAGCTGTCACAGTAAAAAAACTCTTTCCACTGGTCGGCTAAGACGCCGCCGACAGCGCCGACAGCTGCTTTAATCAAACCCATAGAGAATCCCCCCTATAAATCTAACGATAGTTATTTTTCTTCTTTTCTCTGCCAGCGACGGCTGCCAAAGAGACAGGCTGCCAACAGACAGACCATCATACCGGCCACGATGAGGCCATGCGGATTGAAGTGGATGAGGTCGTAGCCCAGCCAGACTTCCATGCAGACGGCCAGGAACTTTCCGGTCATCGTCGCTGCCGCATGTTCGCCGAAGCGGACACGGCTCAAGGCACAGAGGGCTGTGACGACGAAATTCGGCGAATATGGGATGGCCCGGAAGAAAAAGATGAGCTGAAAATCAATTTTGCGGTTCAGCTTCGACAGCCAGCGGTTCTTATCGACCAGGGCCTGTGCCTTGTGGCGAAAAAGATAACGCATGATGACGAAGGCCAGGATATTGCCTAGGACCTGGCCGGCCCAGGAAATGACGATGCCCGGCAGCAAGCCGAACAAGATGCCATTGACCGTGACGAACTGGACCGACGGCAGGCCGGTCATATTGGTCAGGACGATGAGCAAGATCATGAGGACAACGGCGATACTGCCAAAAGAAGAAATATACGACGTCAGCCCCGGTATATCATGGCTCACCGTCAGCTGCCATAACGTACTGTAAAACGAGGGAATGGCCCAGTGAATCGCAAAAAACAAGGCCACAATCAGCCCCAGCGTCAAAGGCTTCATCAAATTCGCAATCATCGATCGATTCATATGATAATACCGTCCAAGTGGTCACATTCATGCTGGATAATCTGGGCTGTCCACCCTTTGAAGGTCTGACGGTGCTTGCGGAAACGGCGGTCCTGGTAGAAGACTTGTATCTTCCGATACCGCGTCGTCTTCCGCGTGCCGACCAGGGACAGGCAGCCTTCTTCTGCCGGGAAGGGGTCGGTCTTCTTTTCGATGACCGGATTGATAAGGATTTCGTCGCCCCGGTCCGTATGAACGACGATGATGCGCTTCAAAGAGCCGATCATATTGGCCGCCATACCGACACAGGTCCTGCGATTGGCTTTCAGCGTGTCGAGCAAATCCTGGACGACGGGCAAATCCTCTTTCGTCGCCGCTTCGGATTTGCGTCCTAAGAAAATAACGTCATGTACAATATCGCGAATCATAGTTTCTTCCTCTCCCAAAAAGATAAGGCCAACAAAGCCAATACTTACCTATACGTAAGGACCTGACCTAAAAGTACCTTCTTCCGTAAATGAGAAACTTTCTTTATAATAAAAGTATCATTCAAGGAGGTCCTTTACTATGAACAAAAAATCAATCATCTTAGGTCTGACCCTGGCCCTCGTCGGCTGCCTGCCCATGGGTGCGTCTTTCGCAGCCGGTACGCCTCAGTTCAAGAACAATAAAGCCGTAGCTGAATATTTCTGGAACGAAGTATTTAACAAACACGACACCGCCGTCATCGACACCATAGTCGGTCCGAAATACAAACAGCACAGCCCGGAATTTGCCGATGGCAAACAGGCCTTTAAGGACGGCGTCAGCGGTTTCCTGAAAGCGTATCCGGACAGCACGGCTGTCATCAAGCATATCGGCGCCGATGGCGACCTGGTCTTCATCCACAACCACATCAAGCTCAACAAAGAAGACCGCGGTCAGGCAGCTGTCGACATCTTCCGCATCAAAGACGGGAAAATCGTCGAACACTGGGACGTCATCCAGGATATCCCGGAAAAAGCGGCCAACGACAATACCATGTTCTAGATTTTTCAAAAGGGGCTATCGCATGAAGGTTCTATCATCATGCGAGGTCCCTTTCACTTTATAGTCTGTCGGAGTTTGTAGTTTTCAGAGAAAGCCTTTTAATTGAAAGCCATCCGCTAACAACTAACTGCTAGCCACTAACAACTTAAAAAGGCTTGCCAAAAAAGCCGTCGACCCAGCCGTTGATTCCCTGCATGACGCGAATCAGCTTTTCGCTTCTGTCGGTCAGGCTGTAGGCCACCGTCGGCGGTACCATGGCATGGACAGTCCGCGTAATCAAGCCGTTGCGCTCGAAGACGTGGAGGTTTTCCGTCAGCACTTTGGCACTGATGCCCAGCAGGCACCGCTGCAGGCTGGCAAAGAACATCGGACCGTCTGCCAGGGCCAGCAAAATAGACGTCCGCCATTTCCCCTTGATGATGTCGATGAAGCAATCGAAGGGGCAATCATAGGCTTTGCCATCAAACGTATACATAGAGCTCCTTCCCTTCTAGTAATCTTCATCCCAGGCGTTGATGACGACCGGTTCTTTTTCCAGCAGCGCTAATTGTTCCGGGCTGAAATGACGGCGGTCGATGACAGCTTCATAGACAAATTCCTTGAAATACGCTTCGGAGCAGACGAAATAGCCCTGGTCGCCGACATCTTTGCCCCAGGAATTTTCGATTTTCCAGCGGTCCGGCTGGCCGTCCTTGTCGAAATGGACACCTGTGAGCAACATGGCGTGGGTCGCCGAACTGCTGTTATATTCCAGGCGCTTGCCTTTGGGCATATCCGTGGAAAAACCGCCCAGAAGGGCTTCGTACTGGACGCTGGCCGGGTCCCAGATACCTTCCTTACGGGCGCCGAAGGCCCCGGCATCGCAGGCGAACCAAATGGCCTGACCCTTCTTCAGCTGCTTGACGCAGAGCGCTTCCATGGCGTCCTGGCTGAGGTTCAGGGCCTTCATGTCGCAGCCCGTCATATTTTCCACGGCGTGGAACTGGATGGGCGTATCCAGGGGCTTGTCCGCCGTCGGTTCGTTAATCACGGCGACGTAGTCGCGCAGGGACAGGCCGACGTACTTTTGATAAAAATCAAGAGGCGTCAAATCCCGTTCTTCGTGGTAGTTACCGTCTTTATCACGGTACGCGAAGTCAAAAATCTGGACAGGCTGGCCAAAGGCGATGCAAGCCGCCTTGTAAACTTCAGCCATCATAGCCGCCTTGCGCGGATACGGGTCTTTTCCGGCCTGGACGAGTTCCCGCAGTTCCATGGCATCCTTGCGCAAGAACCGGTTCAAAGTCGCGACGAAGCGGTCCGTATGGTTGGACTGGTACGTTTCCGGCTGGACCTGTTTGGGGACGACGCCGTACTTTTCGATGAGGTCCACGGCTTCACTCCAATAGCCGCCGTCGGTCATCCCCCGCAAGACGTACTGCATGAGCTGGCCCTTAAGGGGTTCCTGGGTATTTTCGATGACCATTTCCAGGAAATTGTTGGCCTTTTCCAATTTATCGTAAAAAGACAAGTAATTCTGGGATAATTCGAACTGGTCCAGATGGCACGTTTCAGCCACCTTTTCCCGCAAAATGTTGAGGGCCGCAAAGAGCCAGCAGCGGCCGGACTTCTGCTGAGCCGTAATCCCTCGGGTCTTCACTTCCACCGAGAAGGCACCCTTGAGGCGGGCACCGGCTACGGGAACATAAGCCAGTTCGGCCATGTCCGTCTTGGCCAGGGCAGAATGGAGGACCTGGGCCTGCCCGTCCGCGTCATAAGAGGCGCGGAACTGGGCTAACATATCATTCGTAATCTCTTTCATAAATTTTCTCCCCCTTTTATCATTTCCCATCCCAATACGGACGGGAATCGTCACATCGCCTGAACCGCTCCGTAGGGGACGTCCTGCTAAGGCGTCCCGCTGTGAATCTTGGATATAACTATTCGGTATATGAGGAATGTTTTCACACATCACCCGTTATGCATTACGTATACACCATCATATCAGGCGGGCCGCCCTTTGGGACGGCCCCTACGAATGTTGGGCTGCCCGTTTGGCGATTTCGATGACCGTTTCGCAAGCTTTGACCAGGGACGGGATGGGCAGATATTCATAGCGCCCGTGGAAATTGGCGCCACCTGTGAACAGATTCGGGCACGGCAAGCCACGGAACGAGAGCTGGGCCCCATCAGTACCGCCGCGGATAGGTGCGACCTGCGGCGTGACACCAACTGCTTCCATGGCTTCTTTAGCCAAATCGACGACATCCATGTGGCCGTCTTCGATTTTTTCCAGCATATTATAATAGATATCGTGCGGCGTGACGACGACCGTCCCGTCACCATATTTTTCATTGAAGAAATCTGCCATCTGCTGCAGCAAGGCCTTGCGCCGTTCAAAATGCTGGCGGTCGTGATCGCGGACGAGCATGTGCATCGTACAAGTTTCGACGTCGCCCTTCAGTTTATAGACGTGGAAAAAGCCTTCATGACCTTCCGTATATTCCGGCTTTTCTCCAGCCGGCAGGAGCTGCTGCCATTCTGCGGCAATGGTCAAGGCGTTGACCATCTTCCCCTTGGCGTCACCGGTATGGACACTGCGGCCATGGAAGGTGATGACCGGATTGGCAGCATTGAAGTTTTCATATTCCAGTCCGCCCAATTCACCGCCATCGACAGTATAGGCAAAATCAGCCCCGAACTGCTTCACATCGAATAAGGCCGCACTGCGCCCTGTTTCTTCATCGGGCGTGAAACCGAGGCGAATCGTACCGTGGGTAATATCCGGATGCTGAAGAAGGTATTCCATAGCGCTGACGATGGCCGTAACACCGGCTTTGTCATCAGCCCCAAGAAGAGTCGTCCCATCGGTGAAGAGGATATCCTGCCCCTTATATTTCAGGACTTCCGGAAAAGCCTTCGTCGAAAAAACGATATCCCGCTCCTCATTGAGGACAATATCCTTGCCATCATACGCAGTCACCCGGACAGGCTTGATGTCTTTCCCGGACGCATCAGGACTGGTATCGACGTGAGAAATGAAACCGACTACTGGGCCTTCTGCCCCGTTTGCCGGCAGCGTGGCCATAATATAGCCGTGTTCGTCCAAGGTGACATGGGACAAGCCAATAGCCTTCAATTCCGCTGCTAAGGCCTTGGCAAAGACCAACTGGCCCGGCGTACTCGGGCAGACGGTATCGTTGTCCTCATCAGACTGGGTATCGAAAGAAACATATTTCAAGAAACGCTGTACAATGTGTTCCGTATCTATCATCAGCAGTCATTCTCCTTCTTTAAGAATCGTTAATTCAATTTTATGCCATTATCGACAACTTGTGAATCATTTTCTCTGGGAAAACCCAAAGATAAGTTGCCGATAATCAGTCACGCAGCCGCAGGACCAGGATTTTTTCCCGATCGTCGTCTCCATCAAATAAATCGCGGCAATCGATGACGTCTTCGACGACGAGGTTTGGATGATGTGTCAAGAAAGCTTCCGTTTCCTCATAAGGATAATAAAAAAAGAGGCGCATCGGCCGTGGCGCCTGGTAATGGGCATCGAAGAGCTTCCCTAAGACCCGCTTCAGCGTGTGCAGAGCAAAGGGATTGAAGAAAAAGAAACAGTTCCCTTGTGGCGGGATTTCGTACTCCACCGCATCGGTCAAGACGAAGGTCACGCGCTGCCGCGACGCAGCCATCTGTCCATTGGCCATGGCCTTTGCCCACAACCGCCGGTCATACTCGACACCGATAGCCTGGCAGCGCGTCTGATAGGCCAGGAAGAAACTGACCCGCCCTTTGCCGCTGCCGTAATCGATAAGAGTGTCTTTTTTGCTAATATAGCCGCTGTTGGCCAGCCGTTCGAGGACGACGTAGTCTGTCGGTTCATACGGATGATGCTCACCGTCAGAATGACTATCGTCGCGGCCGGCTGTCTTAATCTGTAATATATGTTCCCATTCCTGTTCGTCCATTTCAGGTCTCCCTGCCTTTCCCTTCCAGGTCCCGTCGCAATTTATCCAAAACCTGGGCCGTCAAATCATGCCAGGCATCCTGGAGCCATCGGTCCCGCTGAGCCTCGTCGCCGAGACATTCCAAGACCTTGGGGATGGCCTTGCCGAAGAGGATATCTTCCGTCTGATGGCTGCGATAGACGCCGAGTTTGCAGGCGTTGGCAAAGTGTTCGCAGTTGTGGAAGAGCAAGTCGTATTTCTTATTGCCCAGGCAAGCCCGGGCAAAGGCAATCGTTTCCGGCACAGAGCAGAGTTGGACCTGTTCCTCCGGCGTATACTGGCGCACTTCCACGTCGCCGCCCTGGCGGAATTCCTCGAATGACGTTGCCCGGATTTCTGTATCCCACCAATCGATGGGATTGTAGTCATCATCACCGGCAAAAGCAATGACTTCGTCGTCGCTGACATAGATGCCGTGATGATAATACAAGCCGCCCAGCCGACGCACGCGGATATGGTCGCCCATGACCGGCAACTGCCGAACCCAATGTTCTGGCGTCCCGTCATCTTGTAATAAAGATAAAATCGAGTTTAAATCAATGGCCATCTTCGTCACCTCTCAGCACATCCAGCAGTCCCCGGCAGCCTTCCTGGACATCGTTCCAGGTCCGCTGGAAATCCCGCGTATACCACGGGTCGGCTACGGGACGGGGATTGGCCGTATAATCCATGAGGAGACTGCACTTCTGGTCCGGGTCGCCGCGGAAGAGGCGCTTCATGTCCCGCAGGTTTTCATCATCCATGCCGATAAAATAATCATAAGCCTGATAATCGTCAGCCTTCAGCAGCACCGCCCGCTTATTGCCCGGGTCCATGCCATGAACCCGGAGCAACCGTTCCACTGGCGGATAGACGGGATTGCCACAGCCGTTCCATATCTCTTCATCTGTCGTAGCCGCCGAAGACACATCGAACTGATTCGCCAGACCTTCTTGTCCTGCCATTTGCCGGAACACAAACTCCGCCATAGGCGACCGGCAGATATTGCCGTGGCAGATGAAAAGTACTTTAATCATAGTTTTGTTTCTCCTTGTTTTGCCCTGGAATGCCCTGTTTGGCAAGGTTTTCTGGTTGTTTTGTTGTGATTTGCAGCAGTTTACAACTTTTTGAACAAATAAATATCGCGTAACCACACCTTTGAAGTATAATGAATCTGCTAAAACACATCATCTCAAAGGAGTTACGCGATGAATTCATTATACCTCGAAAATTCGATTATTGGTAGTCTGTTTCGTTTCTTTTCTCCATATTTTTCTGCGGCGACACGGCCCACGCAATTCCTGCTGACCTGGCTGGTCATAGCCCAGCTGGCCTTGCCGTCGTTTCCATCTCTTCGTTTTCTTCACCGGAATTTCTTGGCCCAGGTGACGCATCGCTGCTTGAACAGCTATTACCGGGCTCTTCAGAATGAAACGGTAACGAGCCGTTCTCTCCGCCTGCAAACGACGGAATTGGCGTGCAGCTTGATTCCAGCAGCTTTACAGAATGAGCCGGTCTTTCTCAGTGTCGATGATACGACGGTACCCAAATTTGTAGAGCGGGTTTTGCAGTATCCCCACCTGGCCTTCATCTGCAATGTCCGCAGTGATTCGGCAATGTATGAATTGCCACCATTGCCTAGCGGCAAGCCAGGACGTCCGAAAAAACGGGGAAAACGGATTCATCTGGATGATTTTACGCTGTCCTGGAACATGGACGGCATGAAGTTCGGTCATCGGATCGTTTTGACCCATATCTGCGGGAATCGCCGTATTCATGCCTATGTAAGCTGCACCGCATCAGGTTCCCGCCAGCTTTTCTTCAGCACCTTGGACCCAAGTACCCTGCATATGAGCTGCGCCTGGCAGGAACGAAAGATATTACGGGACGCAGGCATGGACTATTATCCTTTGAAGCTGTACAAGCTGCGTTGGGCCATCGAAACCAACTACTATGAGCAGAAGACCTTCTGGTCGCTGAATGCCTACCGGATTCGCCGCCAAAAGGGCATGAACATAGGGTGAATCTGGTAAACCTCGTTCACAGCAGCCTGAAAATGCTACCGTATCTGGACGAGCATTTTGCAAAATACCAAAACACCAGTCCGCAGGAGCTGCGAAGCCATATAAGCTGGCAAATAACTAGCTTCGTCAACTTCCGAGGTGGCGTAAAAGTTGTAAAGTGCTGTTCATAAAAAATAGACATAGTCTATTGCCGCTAGTACAATTAAGTTACCACACAAAATTCGTAAGGAGGAAATAGACCATGTCTGGTAATATTATACAACTTAATGAGGATCTTATAAAGAATAATTTAA